>ERZ835541.258-NODE-258-length-70943-cov-3.221335_pt1 | contig 70943 bp, 53 predicted proteins | sample MGYA00519945_ERZ835541 | MGnify/ENA primary metagenome ERZ835541 (study PRJEB31850, sample SAMEA3708780) | human gut metagenome | biome: human gut; feature: human-associated habitat; material: faeces | place: China | collected 2014 ...
CCCTTCACTTCCCACAACGACACCTCCGTCACGCCTATGGATCCGCTGCTCTCCGTCTGGTCGGCGGTCAACCGGCTCACCGGCAGCGGCAAGGTGCTCGGCGAGGATCAGACCGTCTCTGTGCTGGATGCCCTGAAAAGCGTCACCATATGGGGCGCCTACCAGTTCCATGAAGAACGCATGAAGGGCAGCCTTGAGCCCGGCAAGCTCGCCGATATGGTCATCCTCGGCGAGAACCCGCTTGAAATCGCGCCCGAACGCATCAGGGACATCCCGATTCTGGCGACCCTGGTGGGCAACCGGCTCGTCTACGGTTCCCTGTAATGTCCCCGTCCCCAACGCACCGGGCAAAGGATGATCCCCCTTCCCCCGCCCGGTGCGATTTGGGGTTCCCCCGGCGGCACACTCGCCCATTCCTCCGGGCGGCCGCCGGGGGAACCAACCTCCATATAAGAACACCCGCTCAGTCAATCCGAGCGGGTGTCCTTATATGGAGGAAGGATAGGGGGAGACGCTCCATTCGGCCGCTGTCCAGCCGCAACCGAGACGCCGCACAGAATCGGCATACCGGAACTTATGCGTGCCGCCCCATTTCGTATGCCTCATTCAGAGCCGGGCTTTCCTTGATGTCGCCTTTTTTCCATGCGCCCGATCCGTAAACGATGCCCTTTTCCTGCGCCTTCCAGACAGTACAGGAACCCGCGGAACCCTTCGATGGTCCTCTCCAGCGACCGCTTTTCGCCGTCGGCGGCGGTGGCGATGAAGTAAAACGCCTTGTTGCTGATTTCCGTATACCGGGCGACGCACCGATCAATAAGCGTCTTCATCTGCGCATCCATCGTATAGAAATACACCGGCGTCGCCATGACGATCACGTCAGCGGCGATCATCTTTCCCAGAATCTCGGCCATATCGTCCTTCTGCACGCAGACGCCGTTGTTCTGGTGGCAGGCTTCACAGCCGATGCAATAGCCGATGTTTCTGTCGCGGAGGAAAACCTTTTCGGCCCGATGGCCGGATTCCCTCGCGCCTTCCATGAAGCGATCACACAATATATCGGAATTGCCGCCCTTTCTGGGGCTCCCCGACAGTATCAGTATATTTTTGCTCATGCCATTCCTCTCAACGAAAAGGTTATTTTCCCATGCCGATCTTGCGAAGCCACGCGGCCACCTCGCCTTGCGCGGAAGCGGCCCGGCTTCCCCTGACGGCAAGCCCGTCCAGAACAACCGCCTTCGGGCAAAACGTCTTGATGTCCGCAACGCTGCGGCCCAGCGCGCTGCCCTCATGCGTGATGAACGGGGCAATCCGCTTGCCCGCCAAATCGTACTCGGACAGGAACGTCCTCACCGGCCCGGCTACAGTGCCCCACCAGTTGGGCGATCCCACGAAAACGACGTCGTACGCCTCGATGTGCCCGATCCTGTTCTTCAAAGGCGGCTTGTAGCCCGACGCCAGTTCCTGCTTCGCCTGATCCGTGGTCGCACGGTACGCCTCGGGATACGGCGTCACCGGCTGAAGTTCCACAATATCCCCGCCGACCGCCGCATGAATGGCCTCGGCGACGGCGCGCGTGTTGCCGGAACGGGAATAGTAGACGACCAACGCCTTGGCTCCGCCCTCCGTGGCGGCATAGGCCGACGAAACATGCGGCAACAAACGGCCTCCGAACCCGGCAAGCAGCCCGGCGACCGTATATTTCAGCAGACTTCTTCTGGACGAATCGATTTCCAGTGCCTTGCTCATAACAATCCTCTCTTGTCCGTTTCGAACTTTCAGCTGTGTATTCCATCCATACGGATCAACAATTCCATGAATCAGATATACTGCCTCCGAACCTCTGTGAGTAGATACGATTCTACCCATTTTTTGCCTGATCCTCTCTTCCCTCCCCTCTGCAAGAGCCTATGGCTGTCTCTTCGGACACGCGGGCGCACATCTGAGGAAAGTACATGAAGGTGTACCATTGAAGGACACGGCACGAGATACGGACAATGTCCGGCAACGCTTCCCAGAGACAGGGCGACAGAAAAAGCAAGGAGATCCCAGAGGCGGGGGAGGAGGAAAACGGCTCAGGCCCTGTCGAAAAAGCCGGAAAGCGTTTCCACCTTGACCACACGGGGAGGCGGAAGCTGGGGAACGGCTTCGGTAATGCGGCGGGCCAGCTCGGCACAAAGGCCGGGAGCAAGGGCGGGCTCCGGCAGGACGTGCAATTCCAGCCGTTCCGCATCGACGAGACGCAGACGGAAATCCGGCCCGGGCAGTCCGGCCGAGGCGAACACACCATGAACGGCCCGCTCACCGGCGGCAAGCCCCGCGAGCAGGGAACGCTCCGGCTTCATGCCGTACGGGAGCCGCGTCAGCAGGCAAGGCCGGGCTTTCTGCTCCGGATCTTCCATTCCCGTCAGTGCGGCGCACCGATGGATGTCCGCCTTGGTCAGGCCGGCGGAAGCCAGCGGGGACAGGATGCCGAGTTCCTCGACGGCCCGTATACCGGGGCGGTACTGCCCCGCATCGGAAGCGTTCGTACCGTCGCACAGGGGAAGGTCGGTTCGAGCTTTCAGCAAGGAAAACAGGTTACGCTTGCACGCATAACAACGGCGGCGATCCCCGGAGGCCACCAAAGCTAAATCCAATGGATCGGCGGGAAGTTCCTCATAGGCGAGCTCCCGGGAGGCCGCCCAATGACGCGCGTAGTCCGTCTCTTCCGGGGGAATGTGCGGTCCGACGATGTGCAGCAGTACGGGCTCGAAGCCGAACCGCTGGGCAGCATGAGCGAGAAAACGGCTGTCCAGCCCACCCGAGTAGGCCAAAGCAAAACGGTTCCCTGCCGCGAGGACGCCGAGGACGCTTTCAAGACGCGGCAGGAGCGCGGTTTCCTCCGGAGACGCGGCGGTCATACTTGAATCCATCACGGCAATACCCTCATACACTTACAAAAAAATGCCGGAAACCCCGTTCACCGATACGGCGGCATCAGCCTTCAAGCTCCGTACCACAGGCGAAGATCGTCCCGTTGGGCGCATTGGCGAAAACACGCGACCCGTAGACCAGAGCCCGTTTTTCCACCAGCATGGCGGGCCACGGCCCGAACGTCGTCCCAAGGCTGCGAAGCAGGGCGATGGCTGTGGGCGTCACGGTTTCGCCTTCCCCGGAGAACGGACGGACGGGAATGCCTTCGAGCAGTTCCAGTACCGCAGGAGCCGGAACGGGTATGACGCCGTGGGCGCAAACGACCTCACCGTCCGCAATGGGCAGGGGGCTGACCACAAACCGCGCGGGCGAGAGCCGCGTGAACAGGACGCAGGCCATACAAATGTCCAGGATGCTGTCCAGCGCGCCGACCTCATGAAAACGGACGGCCTCCGGCTTCATGCCGTGCACGGCGGCTTCGGCCTTCGCCAGCAACGTGAACGTATCCGAGGCCAAGCGCTTCGGCTCATCGTCCATGCCGCTCCCGGCGATGATTCCAAGAATATCCTCAAGGGTGCGGTGTTCGTGCTGGTGGGGAAGCGACACGTCCGCGAACCAGCCGCCGATACGGTTCACCTGCCGCCGCGTCAGGCGCACGGTCCCGGCGAGCTCGGGCAGCACGGCGGCAAGCAGCCTGTCCGTTTCCGCCTCGCCGAGTTCCGTCATGCGCAACAGCCCGGCAAGGAACATATCCCCGGACAAGCCGGAATGTGACCGGATGGTCAGGATGCGGCCTCCCCGGGCTTTGCCCCGCCCATCCCCGTGGGCCGTTTCATGCGTATGGCCGTGCTCATGATGGTGTTCATGACGGTGGGCATGATCCCCGTGTGCGTGCGCTTCGCTCATAATCCGTTTACCACCCTTGCGGCGGCGCAGGCCGCGCCGTACCCGTTGTCGATATTCATGATCCCCACGCCGGGAGCGCAGCTTGAAAGCATACTCGCCAGCGCGGCCCGTCCGCCCTGCGCCGCACCGTACCCAACGGACGTCGGCACGCCGAAGATCGGCTTGGGCGTAAGCCCGCCCATCACGCTGACCAGCGCGGCGTCGAGCCCGGCAACCACGATCACGGCATCGAAGGTGTTGATCTCCTCCAGCCGCTCCGCGAGCCGCCACAACCCGGCAACGCCGCAGTCTTCAAACAGTTTGTGCCCGATGCCCAGATACGCCAGCGTACGCGCCGCCTCCCAGGCTACGAAGCCGTCCGCCGTGCCCGCGGAAATGACGGCGACCCTGCCCTTGCCCTTCGGCGGGAGCGCGTCCCCGAACGCGGTACGCGACAGGGGATGGTAGTCATACCCTGCGCGGATCTCGGCGTGAACCCGAGCGAACACGTCCGGGGCAAGCCGTGTGAACAGGACCGGATGCCCCGAGCCCCTGCCAAAACGGGAGAGCAGCTCCACGAGCGCCTCGAAAGGCTTCCCTTCGCAAAAAACCGCTTCCGGCAGCCCGATCCGGGCCGTCCGGGCGTGATCAAACAGAATGCCGTGATCCATATCCTTACCCGTCTTTTGGAAAATTCCGAAACACCACGCCGCCGGGGTGAAGGCCGAGGGGAGCCCCGCCCCACCGGTGCGGGCAGCCATGCGCCCGGGCGCATCCGCATCATGGCCGCCCGCGAACGGCGCCTTACACCGTGATCAGTTCATAATCCCGCGAACCCATGCCGATGGATTCGGCATACTCAACCTGATGCCAGCCCCGCGTATTCGGATGCAGCGCCGAGAACTTGTCGTAGCCGCAGGAGTGCGCGCCGTGCTCGCCCAGCGGAATGAGGCTGTGCGCTTCCTTCACCAGATCGAAACAGGCCGTGTCCAGCGCTACGGGGTCCTCCGAAGCGAGGATACCCAGATCCGGGACAATCGCCGGCTCGGACCATCCGGCGCAGTCGCACTGCGGCGTCACGTTGAGCAGGAAGTTCAGGTAGCAAATGCGGCCTTCCTTGCCCTTTACCGCTCCGTAGGCGTATTCCGCCATGCGCTCGGCGAAGTCGGAATACTCGTTGGGCGTGTCGACGCCGATGGCCCCCTGCTTACAGGCCGTTACGCATTCGTAACAACCGATGCAGCGTTCCTTGTCGATGACGGCATGGCGGCCCTTCTCGCCTTTTTCCAATGAAAGCGCGTTCCTCGGGCACAGCGGTACGCACTGCCCGCAGCCGATGCATTTCGGGTAGATCACGACGTTTCTGCCGTGCTGATCGATTTTCCCGGCCTGCGGAGCGCAGCCCATGGCGAGGTTCTTGATCGCGCCGCCGAAACCGCCCATCGCGTGCCCCTTGAAGTGGGACAGAACGACCATCGCATTGGCGGAAAGGAACGCCTGCGCAATCTTGACCGAAGCGAAATGTTTCAGGTTGACGGCCACTTCCTCGTAGCACTTGCTGGTCACGCCGTCGGCCATGATCACCGGAGCGTCCACGACATAGGGCGTAAAACCGTGGCGATACGCCGTTTCCAGATGATCCACGGCGTTATGGCGGGTGGACTTGTAGAGCGTGCAGGTATCCGTCAGGAACGGGCGGGCCCCCGTCGCCTTCACGCAATCCACGACCTGCCGCACGAACGTCGGGTGCAGGTAGGTATCGTTGCCCGCTTCGCCGAAGTGCAGCTTGATGGCAACGACCTCATCCTCGCCGACCGTGCCGAGCGGCTTCACCTTGTCCGCAAGCCCCACGGCGTCGCAGAGCCGCTTGATCTTGGCGAGCCGGTGATCGGAAGGGTTTTTTACAGCAAGTTTTGCCAGATAAACGGGAACAGACATACTTTCTCCTTGTTTGCAAACTGCCCCGCCGAATACGGCGGGAACTCCGGCACCCGGTGCGCGGCTCACAGCGAAGCCCTCATGCACACCGGGACACTCTCAATACGGAAGGGAAACCGCGCCTCCCGGATGGGAAAGCGGGCGAGCCCCCGCTAGTTTTCCGGGATGACCGCGTTGACGCACCCGAGCGCGTTCAGGGTCCGGGGGAATCCGATATACGGCAGGCAACACGTCAGCGCGTCGATCAGGTTTTCTTTCGTGTTCCCCACATTCACGTTGCCCTGCACATGGCTCTTGACCTGGCTCTCGCACCCGCCCAAAGAGCTGATGATGCAGAAGGTCAGGATTTCGCGGGTCCGCAGGTCCAACCCCTTCCGCGTATACACGTCCCCAAAGCAGAATGCCGAGAGCATGTCGCGGAGGAGATGCCGCTGGTTCTGCGGCGTGCTCTTGTGCATGGCGTCTATCGCCGCTCCGAAAATGGACTTCTGCACTTTGACGCCCTGCATGAAGCGGTCGTCTTCCGTTACCGTCTTCTGCGAGGCCACGGGCAGCGGGATGCGTTTTTCCCTGAAGACCTCATTGACCAGCCGGAGCGCTTTTTCGGTCTTGGGGAACCCGATATACGGAGCGCACTGGTACATAGCTTCCTTGATTTCCTCGGGCGTCGCCCCGACCTGCAAGGCCGCGCCCACATGCGGGGCGAAGCCGTCCAAAGTCTGGCTAGCCGTCAGGACGACCAGCGTGATCAGCTCCTGCATTTTGGCGTCGAGCGACCCGTGCCACGCGACTTCGCCCCAGATGAGGCGATCCCGCATCTCGGCGAAATCCGGATCGGTCGCCTCTAAAGGAGACCGGGCGTTTCCGAAACGTTCCAACTGTTTCTTTTCGGCCAAGGCGGCTCTGCTCATGTTCTTGCCTCCGTTTGGAACCTGCTGCGTAGGGGAAGAAGCCGCGATTGCCGCGCCGGACAACAGCAAACAAAACAATGCGGCGAAAAGCCCACAAGAAATTTTCCTTTTTTTGTGTGCAGCGACCTCCCATCATGTCAATGCGTTGAAAGCGGCCCGGATACCCGAGGCCGGAAGGGAAAACGCTGCGGGCATGGCGTGATTTCCCTATGGGTGCACCATACGCTCCCTAATGGAGAACAGAAGATACGATCCTCTCTTATTCTTGCCTGATTCTCTCGCGGTGCTACCCAAAGAGGTCGGAGTGTGGTATCAAAAAACCGAACCCTGAAAAGGATTTTTCTTTATTCCATGCAAAAACAGAGGATTATGCCATATGATGGAAACGGGGAGTGGAGAGACGGCAAGAACCGCCAGCCTTTTGAAAGAGAAATTGCTCCAGCGGACGCCCGAGCACGGGAAGTATCCGATGGACATCGAAGGGCTGGTCATCACGCGGCGGCATGAAGCCAACAGGATTGAAACCTGCTTCTCCAAGCCTTCCGTCAGCGTGATCATTCAAGGCTCCAAGCGGACCATGCTGGGCTCCGAGGAGTACTGCTACGGCGAAAACCAGTGCCTCGTGGCCGGGGTGGACATGCCGAGCTCCTTTTACGTCACGGATGCCAGCCCTGAGCGGCCCTTTCTGGCGTTGTGCCTTGATCTGGACAAGTACCTGATCACCCGGCTCGCGGCGGAAGTCCCGCCGCCCTGCGCGACCGGGGCCTGCTCCTACAAGGGGCTCTCCGTCGCGGACGTCGATCCCGATATCCTACATGCGTTCCTGCGCCTCGTCGAGCTTCTCGAGAAACCGGAGCAGATACCCATACTCGGGCCGCTCATTGTCCGCGAAATCCATTACCGCCTGCTCATCGGCCCCCAAGGGGAATTCCTGCGCCGACTGAACACCCTCGGCACCCAGAGCAATCAGATCGCCCAAGCCATCACGTGGCTGCGGGACAATTACAGGGAACCGTTGCAGGTCGACAAGCTGGCTCAGAAGGTAAACATGGCCACCTCCACGTTCCACCGCCATTTTAAGGAAGTGACGACGCTCAGCCCGTTGCAGTTCCACAAGCGGCTGCGCTTGTACGAGGCCAAGCGCCTCATGCTCACGGAAAGCAAGGATGCCTCCAGCGCAAGTTTGGCCGTCGGCTACGAGAGCCCTACGCAGTTCAACCGGGAGTATAAGCGGCTGTTTGGCGAACCGCCGCACAGGGACGTGATGAGGATGCGCTGAGGACGGCGGCGCTTGCGCACCTCCCCCGCGCCTTTCCCCAGAGCGGTGGGAGTGCGGTGGGATCAAAAAACCGGAAAAAAGCCCCTTCCGAGCATATCGGAAGGGGCTTTTTTCCGGGTACGGCATTCGCCGCCCCACTGTCCCTCACCCAGAGAATGTACCGCGTTGGCTGCGGCATAGGTATTCCTTTCCGGCAATAAGGCGGCTCTTCCGGATCGATCCGCACGGGGGACATGGAGAGATAATTTCTTTACAATACATATGGATATATACTTTTTTAGAGAAAAATCCCTTCCGTTATTGCCTTTATAGACAGATCAGTCTAAAAATCATCCATGCAAAATCACGCGCAAGACGCCAAAGGCCGTGGCCGCCCGCCCAAGCAACGCGGCAACAAACTGCTGACCCGGGAAATGCTGGTCCACGTCGGGACGGAAGTGCTGACGGAAAAAGGCTATTCCGCAGTGGGGGTCGACGAGATATTGCAGCGCACGGGTATTTCGAGGTGTTCTTTCTACTACTATTTCAAGACAAAGGAAGGGTTCGGCGCGGAACTCATAGACCGCTACAGGCTCTCCATCACGCAAAAGCTGGAGCGTTGCCTCTCTGACACGTCCCTGTCCCCTCTGGGCAGCCTCCGGGCCTTCGTCGGCGAAGTGCGGGACGAGATGGCGCGGACCGATTGCCGTTCCGGTTGTCTGGCCGGAAAGCTGGCGCAGGAGGTCAACACGTTGCCGGAAAACTTCCGCGAGCAGCTTTCCGCCGTCTTCGCGGAGTGGCAGGATGTTTTCGCTCGCGGCCTCAAACGTGCCCAAGAGACTGGAGAAATATCCCCGGAACTGGACTGCGCCTCTACGGCGGCCTTCTTCTGGTACGGCTGGGAGGGGGCCCTGCAGCGGGCCAATCTGGAATTGAACATCAAACCCGTCGATATCTTCATCGGCAATTTCTTTTCCCGGCTGACGGGATAAGCCTAACGTCTCCATGAATCGGCAAGCGGCCGAACAGCTTCCGGCGTCCGTCAATAACGCCGGGGTCTCCGGTTTTTGCCTCTATCCGGCCCACTCACACAGCCCGGCTTCCCGCCGCCGGCAACGTTTCAAAAAAGGATATGCCTCATGGCTCACGCGGACCCCTCCAGCGAACTGGCAACGAAACCCCTCGGCAGGCTTCTTTTACGTTTCGCCATCCCGAGCATTTTTGCACAGATCGTCAACCTCCTCTACAACATTGTCGACCGCATTTTCGTCGGCAGGATACCGGAGATTGGCCCACTGGCGCTGGCCGGGCTCGGCGTCGCCTTCCCCATCATCCTGATCATCTCGTCCTTCTCCTTCCTCGCGGGCATGGGCGGCGCGCCGCTCGCATCCATCGCCATGGGGCGCGGCGACAATGCAAAAGCCGAGCGCATCCTCGGCAGTGCCTGCGTGTTCCTCCTCGCCATGTCGGTCGTGCTCACGGTGTTGTGCTTCTGGGCCATGCGCCCGATGCTGCTCATGTTCGGGGCAAGCGAACAGACCATCGGGTATGCGGTCGACTATTTTTCGCTCTACCTGCTCGGCACCCCGGCTGTGCAGCTCTCGCTGGGCCTGAACTACTATATTTCCTGCCAGGGCTTTGCCAAGACGAGCATGATGACCGTCCTCATCGGGGCGGCCCTCAACATTATCCTCGATCCGATATTCATCTACGGCCTCGATATGGGCTGCAAAGGCGCGGCGCTCGCCACGATTTGCAGCCAGGCCGTCAGTGCCGTCTGGATCTTCGCCTTCTTCTTCGGCAAACGCACGATTTTGCATTTCCGCAGGCAATACCTGCGGCTGGACCTCAAGGAACTTGTGCCCGTCATCCTGCTCGGCCTTTCCCCGTTCTTCGTCCAAGTGACGGACTGCATCGTCCCCTTGGTCATGAACGCCGGGATGCAGCAATACGGCAACGACTACTACGTCGGCACCATGACCGTCATGTTCAGCATCGAGCAACTGCTGCGCCTGCCAGCGGACGGCCTGTGCCAAGGCGCCGTGCCCATCATGAGCTATAACTACGGCGCGGGCAAACCCGAACGCGTGAAGAAGACCTTTTTCCTCATCCTGGCCTTTTCCTTCGGTTTTACCACCATCGCAAGCTGGCTCATCCTGCTCTTTCCCAAGACCTTCATCATGCCGTTCACCGATTCCCAGCGGCTCATCGAAATCACCATCCCCGCCATACGCATATACTTCGGGGGCATGATGTTCATCGGCGTCCTCTACGCCTGCCAGCGCACGTTCATGGCGCTGGGGCGCACCAAGCTCTCCCTCCTCGGGGCCATGATGCGCAAGCTCGTCATCCTGCTCCCGCTCTGCTTCATCCTCCCCAGGCTCGGCTACGGGACGGACGGCCTGCTTTATGCGGAATGCATCGCCGACGTCCTGGGCTCCGCCATTGTATTTGCGATTTTCATTTGGAACTTCAAATCGATGCTCAACCCTTCCTAACGGTATAAAAGACCTTCACAGGCGTTTCGGCGTCCCGCGCGATTTCCTGATCCTTATCCGTATACGGCGTAAGGTCCAAAGCGGCAGAGGCGGAAGGCCGTTTCGAATCATTGGCAGAAGGGGCGGACATGTTTTTCTCCTCCGCGCTTGACGCCCTCCCTTGAGTTACAGAGCGGGCTCCCTTAGAATCATAGGACATACGCTCTTCTTTGGAGATTCACCGTGAAGCCGCTTGCCGCCCTCGCCAAAGGTATCTGCCTGTTCTGCGCCATTTTCGCGGCACAGGCGATGGCCTTTGCTGATGTGGCGGAGCGGACGGCGCCTTTGCCCCCCGCCGAAGTTTTGATCATCAATTCTTTTCATTCCGGCCATTTCTGGGAATACAACATCATAAAGCGGATCTCTGAAAAGCTTGAAAATACGGAAACGGGCTTCCGTATACGCCTGCATTGCGAATATCTCGACTATGAACGCCATCCTCCCGGAAGTCTGGATAACGAACTCGTAAGCCTGTTTGCCCGAAAATACGCCGGGGTATCCCTCAAAGCCATCATTGTAACGGATAACGACGCGCTGGACTTCATGCTCGCCCACGGGAACCGCCTTTTCCCTGGCGTCCCCGTCGTCTTTTGCGGCATCGCGGATCCTCCCGCAGAGCTTGCCGAACGCCGGGCGCACTATACCGGCATTCTGGAAAATTTCTCCATCCACCGCATCCTTGAATCCATCCCCCTCGTCCACCCGGAAGCCCGCCATCTGGCCATCATTTGCGGCGACACGACGTCCGCCCGTACGGCATTGCGCCAAGCGGCCCCGGAACTGGCGGCAATGAAGCCGGGCATTGCCGTCCGGACTCTTGCGGCACTGCCCGCACAGGCCATGCAAAAAGCTCTTGAAGAACTGCCCCGGGATACGGTGCTCCTGAACTTCGGCTACTACCGCACAGCCGACGGCCAAAGCTACTCCATGAAGGAAAGCCTGCAACAGCTCCGCAGCTGGACCGACCTGCCCATGTATTCCCCGTGGAGTGGCCAGCTCGGCAAAGGGGTGCTGGCAGGCCAATGCGCATTCAACGAATTCCACGCCGTACATGCCGCGCACATGGTCCTGTCCGTTCTCGGCGGCACGCCACCGGATGCCATCCCGCTGCTGCATGAACCGTCCCCGTATCTCATTTATGATCATGCCGTGCTGACACGGTACGGCATCAGCGAAAGCGACCTTCCGCCGGATTCGGTCATCATCAACCGCCCCCTTTCGTTTTATGAGCAGCACCGGGCCGCTTTGCTGCCTGCGATGACCGTCATGCTGGTCCTTTTCGGCATCATCCTGTTGCTCATGTATCTGCTCCGTGTAAAACAGCGTTCGGAATCCCTGCTCAGACAGGAAAAAGCTGTGCTGGCCCAAGCGAACGCCCTTGAACGCCGCAGCCAGCTCGAGCGGCGTATGGAGGCCATCGGCCGCATGGCGGGAGGGATCACCCATGACGTGAACAATATCCTCGGAGGAATCGCCGCTTGCGCCCAGCTTGCCCTGCCTGAAATTCCACGGGAAAACCCGGCCTACGAGGACGTTTTGCATATCCTTGATGCCACTGTCCGCGGCAAAGATCTCATGAAGCAGATCCGCATGACCGACAGCACCAAAACGCTGGATGCCCGTTCCGAAACGCCGCTTGTGTCGAAATTGATACGGGAATGCGCGGAAACGCTTCAGCCGCAACTCCCTCCCCACATTTCCCTCAACGTGCGCAACACCTGTCCCGAAGCGCGTATCCGGGCCGTATCCGTTGAGGTGCACCAAGTCCTCCTCAACCTGTGCCTCAACGCCATCCAGGCAATGCCGGATGGAGGCGAGCTCACCGTTTCCGCCGGGCTCTACGCCGTGGAGCGGCACCGTTCCGGAGACGAGCTTGCCGAGGGCAGCTATGTCCGCATAGACATTTCCGATACCGGGAAAGGCATCCCGTCGGGGCTCATGGAATTCATTTTTGATCCCTTCTTTACTACAAAACAGGAAAACGGGGGCAGCGGCCTTGGGCTCGCGCAAGTCCACAGCCTCGTCCAGCGTAACCGGGGAGCGGTGCGCGTGGCCAACCGTCCCTGCGGCGGGGCCCTCTTTTCCGTATTCTTGCCGCATGATTTTCCCTCTCCCGAACGGGATGATGCTGGCAAAGCAACCGGCACCCCCCTCTCCGAAACGGTATCGCCCGTCGATTCCATCCCGCAGCCGGTTGAAAACGGTTTCCCCACGGGCCAACCCCGCACCGCGCCGCCCGGCGGCACAGCCGGGGAAATCCTCGTTGTGGACGATGATCCGGGCATACTCTATCTTCTTGAAAAGCTGCTGAACCAAATGCGGCTTTCCGTCGTCACCGCCGCTGATGCGGAAACGGCGCTGTCCCTGTTCGAGAAGGGGATGCATCCGGCTCTCGTCATTACGGATCAAAAACTGCCGGGTATACAGGGCATTGCCTTTGCCCGCCTTGTGCGGAAACGTTTTCCCCGGATGCCGATCATTCTTTGCAGCAGCTGTTCGGCCATGCATGACGCGCAATCATGCCATATGGGAGCTGACGAGGACATACAGCGGTTCCTGAAGCCATTTGATCCGCAACGGCTGAAAGAGGCCGTGGACCGCGCTCTGCAACCCAAGACAGGAAGATGGATATGGCGCGCATTTTAGTCATAGACGATGATGAAACGTTCTCCTACGTGCTCAAGCGTGCCTGTAGCCGCCAAGGCCATGAGGTGATGCTCTCCGCCTCGGCGTGCGAAGCGAAAGAAGCCAGTGCCGGCATGTTCGACATTGTTTTTTTGGACATCAGCCTGCCGGACGGCAACGGCTTGTCCCTCCTTCCCCTGCTCCTAGGCAGCGAAGGGCACCCTGAAGTCATCGTGATCACGGGACACGACAACCGTGACTGGCTGGAACAGGCACTTATGGCAGGGGCATGGGACTTCATCCGCAAGGACGACTCGCTCGACACCGTTTTCGCGGCTCTGGAGCAGGCGCTCCTTTATCATCAGAACCGCTGTGGTGCCCAGCTCTCCTCTTCCGGCCAGCGGACAACGCCTTTGAAGCGAAACAGGCTTGTCGGATCGGGCGCGGCCATCGGCCGTTGCCTGGAATCCGTGATCCAGTGTGCCGACAGCGATGTCTGCGTTTTGCTCAGCGGGGAAACCGGGACAGGCAAGGAGGTTTTCGCGCGAACCATCCACGAAAACAGCGGCCGCCAAAACGGTCCCTTCATCGTCGTGGACTGTGCGGCCCTTCCCGAGAACCTTGCCGAAAGCCTGTTGTTCGGGCATGTACGCGGCGCCTTCACCGGTGCGATTACACGTGAAAACGGCCTGATCCCCGAAGCAGACGGCGGGACGCTGTTCCTTGATGAAGTGGGGGAACTTCCCCTTTCGCTGCAAAAGGTCTTTCTGCGCGTACTTCAGGAAAAGCGCGTCCGCCCCGTGGGCTCCACACAGGAAACCCCCTGCGATTTCCGCCTGATCGCAGCGACCAACAGAAATCTCGAACACATGGTGGAGGAAGAATCCTTCAGGCGGGACCTTTTCTACCGTCTTCAGACCGTCCACATTCCGTTGCCGCCCCTGCGTGAACGCCAGGAGGACATCCTGCCTCTGGCGCACCATTTTTGCGCCCACTTCTCCGAACTCTACGCCCTCCCCGCAAAGCAGCTTGCCACGGGGACGGCTACGGCGTTGCAGTTGTACGGCTGGCCGGGCAACGTGCGGGAACTGTGCGGAGCCATGGAGCGTTCGGTCCTCACCGCGGGGCGGGCTTCCGTCATTTTTCCCCAACACCTGCCCACAGGCATCCGCATCCATGCCGCAACGCAGCGCTTAGCCGCGCTTTCCGTTCCAAAGGAAGAAAAGGGCTCCTCCGTTTCCGAAAGCGGCCTCCCCTCCTATGCCGAGTTCCGCGAACAGGTATGGCAAAAGGAAGAAGGCCGTTATCTGGCCCGGATACTCGATCAGACAGGGGGAAACATTTCGGAGGCGTGCGAGGTGACCGGGCTTTCACGCTCACGGCTCTACGCCTTGCTCAAACGCCACGGCCTCACGCGCTGATGTCCTGAAAAACAGGATTTCGGCGGTTCCGCCGTCTTCTTATCCAGGATTTCCGCATTCGCTCCGGTCAAGAAGAGCCGGTAACATACTGCCATCATAAAGGGGATCTTTGGAATCCTTCTTGCTTTGCGCAAGGCAAAAACCGGGCGTCATACCCCGGCAAGGAGGAAATGATGAACAGATCCCAAAAGTTTCTCGGTATCACGCTGATGGCCTCGCTGCTTTGCGGTTTCACCCCCATGCAAAGCGAGGCCAAGGAGTACAAAATCGGAGGGATGTACACTTACGACTATCACGACGGGCGCCATGCGGACTGGGGGGAGTACGAGCTCCACGCCGCCAAGATGGCGATCGAGGACATCAACGCCTCCGGTATGCTCGGCGGAAACACGCTCAACATGCCGCCCGAACTTGTCATCGATTACCATTGCTGGCCGGAAGGCGCAGCCGAAAAAGCCCGGTCACTCCTGAAGCAAAATATCGTCGCCCTTACCGGCGTGGATTGCAGCGGCCCCGCCGTCCTCATCGCCAAGGAGGCCGAAAAATTCAAGACTCCTGTGGTGTCCGTCGGCGCCAACGCCGCAAGCCTGAGCTCCCCCACCGAATTCCCCTACTACTACCGCAACGTGACTCCGAGCACCAAATATGAAGGCTACCTCCTTGAAGTGGCCAAGCATTATGACATCAAGGAAATCGCCCTGTTCCACACCACTGACGCATGGGGTTCCGGCGCTGCGGCGGTTATCTTGAACGAAGCCGCCAAGCTCGGCATTGAGGTGAAGGCCTCCTACGGCTATTCGCGGAATACGCCTGTCGAGGAAGTCCAAAAGAGGATGGCTGCGGTCAAGGAGTTGGGGATCAAAAGTATTTTTATCACCATGCCCACGCCTGATACGGTCATTGCCTTCCGCACGCTGACCAACCTCGGCATGAACCAGCCCGGCTACAGCCTCTTCGCCGCCGAGATGACCTCAGCCGACGAAAAGCCCGATGCCATCAATGGTGCCTTCGGCTATCTTGCGCCCATGACCAAGCTCGTGCCCAGCAAGGCGCTCGACGAATTCGCCGCCCGGTTTTCAAAAAAAATCGGCAAGAAGGTGGACATGAATTCCAAGGCGTTCTTCTACGGCGTGCTTTCCTATGATCACATGATGGCCCTGGGCCTCGCCATGAAAAACGTCCAAGATCAAAAGCTGGAAATGAATGGCGACACCCTTATGGCAAGCCTGCGCGCCTTGTCATTCGATGGCCTTTCCGGACGCCAGAATCTGGCCCCGGGTACAAACGACCGCGAGATCATGGCCGTGGAAATCATGAATTGCCAAGGCTACAAGGAAGACGGCAAAACAGTCCGCTTCGTTCCCGTGGGATTCGTTGATTCCGTTACCGGCAAGCTCACCATCGAAGAGGACAAAATCCTCTGGCCCGGCAAGACCAGTACTCCGCCCAATCGCTGATCAGACGCAATAGATTCTTGCAGAGCAGCCGCCCGCAATACCGCAGGCGGCTGTTCTGGGGAATATGCTCCTCCCAAACGCTTTCCGCTGCTCTAGAAAGAGCGCTCCCCAAAGAGCCTTCCAGAAGGCACGCCCCTGTATCCCTCTCCCCTGCCGCACTTGAGAACGTTTCCCGTACGAGACCGGAAAAACCGCGACGGGCTGCAAGCCCTTCACTGGGGTAGCGATCGATTTGGGACACGGGGTATTTCCACATCCACCGGAAATCCCTTTGTGCGGCGCGTGGTTAGGGGAGATTTAGCATGAGCGAGTGCGGCGATCGATTTGGGACAGATTGATCGCTTTTGATCGTCTGTTGTACAAAAATGGCGCGCGATTTGGGACAGAATGATCACAGAATAAGAGAAACGGGCGGTTCCTCAAGGGTAATGCAGAATCGTAATTTTAACCATCAAATGCTCAATTTTGCGCTCACATCCATCCAAGCTCCCTCATGATCTGTCACAGAGCGTGGTGGGAATCCCTAACTGAAATGATGGCCCTCATGAGACAACAGCTAATACTCCGTATAAAATCAGATTATTATATAAAATATCCATTTCTTGTGGCGACGTCGAACTCCCTTCAAGCATGCCACGGAACAGCCGATGGCATCTGGGGAAAAACGCTGACGAGCCACCTCGCAACCGTGCTTTACCGCTATGTAGGCCTAAACATAATGCAGAGAGCTCATTTTTGAACATAAAACATGCATTTTTGAACGTAAGTGCAACGCCTCATGTCGATCTCTAAACGATAACAATATAAAATCATTATACTATCTGAAGCTTGAGAGGTATGGCACAATCCATGCATCATGGAAGCAGAATAATCTATACGCCGAAACGGTGTTCTTTCATTGCACATGTTCATGTTTAGTATTGTCGCTGGTCCAAGACCATTGATATAATATATTATATCAATGAATAAGTAAATATTGTCGAATGGAGGGCAAAGACACGTTTGAATCAAAGAGCACGGAGAGGAGGAAATTTATGGATTTTACAGGATATTAACGGACTATGTTGCATTTTGAAGATGTGGGTCCAACCCGTTGATGCAGGCAGGTTATTAAAAAATATTTTCAATAATCCATGCAGATAAAAATACCCATAAGGATGTTGCTATGAGTGAAACAGCGTCTCTGAACAAAACGCCAATGTCATATTGGATACATTCTGCTGTGTACTTGTTTCTCACTTTTGGCATGGGATATATTCCCACCGAATCTATATCATCGTTGGGCATGAGTATAGTGGGCATTTTTATCGGCATGCTCTACGGATGGACATTTATTGGGTTTATCTGGCCAAGTATGATGAGCATTTTTGCTCTTGGCGTCTGCGGCTATTTCGACACGCCACAGCTCGCGTTTTCCAACGCCTTCAGCAATCAGCTTGTTATCTTCATGCTGCTTATTCTGGTATTTACCGCTTATTTTGAACGAAGCGGCATCAACAAAAAAATTGCTGCATGGTTTCTGAGCCGGCCAAGCGTGCAGGGCCGACCATGGTTTTTCACTTTCATGGTATTGTTAGCGACTTTTGTCGTTGGTTTTCTGGTAGACGGTAACGCGGTCAACTTTCTGATCTGGAACCTTCTGTATGGCATCTTCAAAGAAGTTGATTATAGGGAAGGCGAGAACTACCCGGCCTATCTGTGCGCAGGAGTGTCATTCGCGGCGCTGTTGTCATACGGCTGTAAACCTTGGGGCAATGCCAATATCATGGCTATCGGCGCTCTCCAAAGTGCCTCTGGCGGTATCTATAGTCTTAACTATGTAAAATTCATGCTTTTGGCCATCCCCTTGTGTTTTCTTTTTTTGATGGGCTACTTTATAGTGATGAAATATATTTTTAAGCCCGATGTTAAAAAATTAATGTCTCTTTCTAACGACTATCTCCAGCAACTTCGCAATGATCTCACTCTCAATATAAAAGAAAAAATTGCTGCAGGTGCATTGCTTGTTTTTATAAGCATATTGCTTCTAATCAATATATTACCGTCCTCTTCAAGTGGTATTCTTGGAATTCTGAGCAAGGGCAACTTCCTTTCCGCCCTTATTGTAATACTTATTGCTCTCAATTTTTCACGGCTTGAAGGCGGGCCCATATTGGACTTCGGCGGCTGTGCTCAAAAAGGCATTCATTGGAATGTATTCTGGCTGAATGCAGCAGCCATGCCCGTTTCTGCCGCGCTCAGCAGTGATGCGGCAGGCATAACCAAATGGTTTGGCCTCATGATGAATAACTATTTCATAGGGGTGGAAGCAGTAGTTTTTATTATTGCCTTTACGCTACTCCTTTTATTGGCCACGCAGGTTGCCTTCAACATGACGCTCGTTGTAGTGGCCGTACCTATTGTCTGGCAGGTTTGCCAAACCCTTGGACTAAATCCTCTTGGCGTCACAGTACTTATTCTCATGGCTATATCCTGTGCCATTGCAACGCCTGCGGCATCATCAAATGCAGCAATCATGTTTTCAAACGTGGACTGGATTGGCGTACCACGATCCTTTAAGGCCGGCATCAGTGCAATGCTTGCCAGCATGGTCATTCTGTTAGGCGTAGGATTCCCCCTTGTCGCTCTCATCTATGGTTTTTAGGCGTGCGCTGGAATATGCATCTGGCCTTAATGCATAGCTTTTTGATCAGACATACATAGAGAGAACATATGACGCTTATTGAACCATAAATGAATGCATAAAAGTCGACAAACGCATGACCCGCATTCTAGGAAACGGATTTCCAAAACAGAGCTGAACAGATATGGGGACTACGATGAATATGCTACTGAAAAAAGGACGTGTCATTGATCCAAGCTGCGGCAGGGACCTTCAGACCGATATTCTGATTCGTGACGGCAAGATTGCCGAAATCGGAACCTGTGATCCCGCTCAAGCCGAATGCATCCTCGATTGCACAGGCATGATCGCTGCTCCGGGTCTTATTGACGCTCACGTCCATCTCAGGGACCCCGGACTTTCGTATAAGGCAAGCATAGCGACGGATACCTATGCGGCGGCCAAAGGCGGCGTAACGCATGTCGTGGCCATGGCAAATGTTATTCCCGTTCCGCACACGGTCTCGGCACATCAGATGATCATGGAACGGATGAGAAAGGAAGCCAAAGTCAAGGCCACGCAAGTTGCCAGCCTGACCCCGAGCATTCAAAGTCAAAACATCATAAGCAAAGAACTCAGCGATATCGACGAGCTTGTCGCTTCTGGAGTTGAAATTTTTTCCGATGACGGAAATTGTCTGATGGATCTGACGGTTCTTTATAAGATCTTAATGAAGACCAAAGAACACAACATGATCATCATGCTCCATGAAGAAGACGAGCACATGAAGTGGTTTGAGCCGACTGCGTTTCTGCATTCTGCCGAAAGCTCGATTGTAGCCCGGGATCTGGAGCTCATCAGAGATGTCGGCGGACGAAGAATTCATTTCCAGCACATAAGCACCAGGCGCAGCGTTGAACTGATACGCCAGGCCAAAGCTGACGGATTGTCTGTCTCATCCGAGGTCTGTCCACATCACCTGCTGCTGACAAAGGCTGCCAGAGATATCTATGGCACGAACGCAAAGATGGCTCCCTGCCTGCAGACGCAGGACGACATTGAGGCTCTGATCGAGGGCCTTGAAGACGGTACGGTGGATATCATTGTATCGGATCACGCCCCGCATACTCCCGAAGACAAGGCTACGGAACTGGTCAAGGCTCCGAACGGGGTCATCGGCGTTGAAGTGATGTTCCCCGTACTGCTCAACGAATTCGTGCACAAAAGAAAATTCTCCTATTCCTGGCTTCTGGAAAAGCTGACCATCAAGCCGGCCCGACTGCTCGGCCTGTCCGGAGGAACGCTGAACGTTGGAGAGCCGGCCGACGTGTGCATTTTTTCTGACAGAGAATGGGTTATCAAAGCTGAAAATTTTGCTTCAATTTCCCGGAACACGCCCTATGACGGCTGGGAAGTCAAGGGATGCGTTGAAATGACGCTGGTAGATGGAAAAGTCGTATATTCTTCAGGAATAATTGAAAATAGATGAGTGCTTGCGCGCAAGCTCCACTTCCAAGGATCCCATTTTTGCCCTGTCTATTATGGCAAAAACAAATTCTATCAGGAGAGATCTGCTATGACACAACGTATGGCCGTTCTGGCTGCTGCACCGCTTGACCCGACGGGATTCACCGATATGCAGGCGATCTGGGGCGATAAGGTAGAGCTGAGCTTCTCTTCCGTCATAACTGAAAAAACAGCTGAGGCCATGCAGCCCTATACGGCTGACAAGGGTGGCAGAGTGTTGATGTCCGGGCTTAATGACAACACGGTAACCACAATCAGCATTGATAAGCTGACCCCGCCTGTGGAAAAGCTGCTTGCCGACACAAGGGACAAGGCGGATGTCGCTTTCTTTGCGTGCGCCGGCGACTTCCGCAAGCTCCCTTCGTCGGTGCTCACGGTTCAGCCGAACATTCTCTTGCGCAGTATTGTGCAAAGTCTGCTTCAGCCATCCATGAGACTCGGCGTCATTACCCCCGGAGAACCCCAGGTACCCCATGTATTCGCATCATGGCTGCCCTACCTGGAAGCGGTGGGCCTGACGAAAGAGCAGCTGGTGGTGGACTGGACGCCGCCCAATCTTGAAATGGCGACGAAGTGCGCACAACGGCTGGCAGATCAGAACATCGATCTGGTCGCCGTGGAGTGCCTGGGCTTCAAGGAAGAACTGCGCAAGCCTATTGCCGATATCGTCAAGAAGCCGGTTTTGCTTGTTCGGACTGTCGTAGCGAGCACCATCAAGGAAATAGCCAGCAGCTTCTAGTCAGACATATACGGAAAAGTACCATGTGATTGCAAAATACCGCGGCTGCCAATCCTGTTTTTACCTTTTGGGGAGCGGCAACCGCGCTTTCAAGCCGAAATTGAGGATGCATTTTTGATATACAGCCTTATTCAACTCTTAAATTCATATAAAAACAAGCCGATTGGTGTTGTCAGTATACGTAAGGGGCAAACCGAATTCATATCTTTTAATCAGATACTCTACTCCGATTAAAGACAAATGGAGAAACGCAGAATGAACGCAGATTTTCAGCGCAGGGTCAAAAACACAATCCAGCTCGATCCTGAAGAGTTGGCGCAAAAAAAGAAATTCATGGAGCTGGCTCTTGAAGAAGGAAGAAAAGCCATGAACTCAGGAGCCGGAGGGCCTTTTGGGGCTGTAATCGTACGGAATAATGAAGTTGTATCCTGTGGATACAACATGGTTTTTGAAACGCTCGATCCAACTGCCCACGCAGAAATCGTTGCGATTCGGAATGCGACCCAAAAACTCGGACAGCTTGATCTATCGGACTGCGAGCTCTTTACCACGTGCGAACCTTGCCCTCAGTGTTTGGCAGCCACCTATTGGGCAGGAATCTCTAGGATATATTACGGAATTACTCAGGAAGAAAACGTCAAGATGGGCTTTCCCGGGGCTAAAAGGATGTATGAGGCATTCGAGAAGCACGGCAGCGACAAGCAGGCCGTCGTCTTTGCCTATGAAGACATTTGCCAAAAATTAATGGCGGAATGGTTAAAAAAAGACGCTCAGGAAAAACAATACTATTAATACCCTGTACTGAACAAGGTATAAGGCCGATTCAGAATGGACTAAAAGCGTATCAAAGAAATGTCGTAACCTAAACAACATGAAAGGAATCGTCCCGACAATCTTTCGGATGCCGGTCAATCCCCTGATTAGACAGGCATGTTTCAAATGAAATTCATTTTTGTAACAAAGCAGCATGGCTCTTAGGGAACAGGTCACGCTTCCTGCAATATCCCGATGCATTAGATTCTGACCCTTTGTGCAGCTGAGATCTAGATCCGCTCTAACCTGCGGATTGCTCCTATGGACAGGCCTCTCGCGATACTGTTGATCGACTCCTCAGTCAACTGAAAAGGAATCCTATGAAAACAGAACGCCGCATTTTTCAAAATGTGTACCTAGATTCAGTCACTCTCATGCGTATTTCGGCCAACCTCATGAAACTTGAAGGCGTTGCCGAAGCCTCTGTGCTCATGGGCACTCCCTCCAACATGGATCTTCTGGTCCAAAGCGGTCTGCTGGCAGAACCGCCCATGGTCAAATCCAGTGATCTGGTTGTCGTCATCAAGGGAGATGAAGGCGTGTTGGACAATGCCTTTACCGAAGCTGCCGAAGCCCTGCGTCCGAAAGAAAGCGGTACGGGAGAAGTCAGCATCCTTCCGCCGCCTACTTCGTTGCGCTGTGCCGTGGCCGAAAACGCCGACTCCTCTCTCGCGCTCATATCCGTACCCGGTGCCTTTGCCGCTGCAGAGGCTCTCAAAGCCATCGGGGCCGGACTCAATGTGATGATCTTTTCCGACAACGTCCCCGTGTGGCAGGAAGTGGCCCTCAAGCGTGCCGCCACAGCTCGGGGTCTGCTGGTTATGGGACCAGATTGCGGTACGTCCATCATCAATGGGGCTCCTCTTGCCTTTGCCAATGCGGTCAGGCGTGGCAGTATCGGCATTGTGGGGGCATCTGGAACAGGAATCCAGCAGGTTACCTGTCTCATACACGGTCTGGGGCAAGGCATCAGTCAGGCCATAGGCACTGGCGGCCATGATCTGTCGGCCGAAGTGGGCGGACTGACCATGCTTGCGGGCATCGACGCCCTCGCCAGAGACGATTCTACCAAAATCATCACGCTCATCTCCAAGCCCCCATCCCGCGAAGTGGGCACGACCATTCTCAAGGCGGCAGCAGCCACAGGCAAACCCGTAGTCGTCAACTTTTTTGGGGCCGATACGGCCGCTCTTATCGCTACCCTCGACGCCTCTGCATGTTCTCGGTTCTGTATCGCGACGACTCTGGAAGAAGCCGCCCACCGTAGCGTGGCTCTTGCCGAAAGCAAGGCTCCGACCTTTACCAGCGTCATTCCCGGTACGAACTCCCCGGCAGAAACGATCTTGCGCGCCCGGGCCAAGGCTCTCCGCGCTCAAGCCTCTCTCACCCCGCAGCAAACCCGTCTGCGCGCCCTCTATACTGGTGGAACCTTCTGTTATGAAGCTCAGTGGCTGCTCGGCAACTGCCTTGGCGATATCTATTCCAACGCGCCTGCAGGATCATCCAATTCTTTGGAAACCCCCTTCAAAAGCACCGGCAATACCATTGTGGACCTCGGTGACGACGTATTTACGCGCGGCAAACCCCATCCCATGATTGATCCTACCCCGCGCAACGGGCGTCTCATACAGGAAATGGCCGATCCTACCTGCGGCGTGCTGTTGCTTGACGTCGTCCTCGGCTATGGCTCTCACGAAGATCCGGCAGGTGAGCTGGCGGCCGCCATCGCAAAAGGCAAGGCTGCGACAGCCAATCCCCCTATCTGCATCGCCTCGGTCTGCGGTACGGATCAGGATCCGCAACACCTCGACGTACAGTGTGCAAAGCTTGAAGCGCAGGGAGTCGTTCTGTGTCAGAGCAATGCTCAGGCCGCAGCCCTTGCCGCTTGTGTACTTATGGCATAACCCCGCCCCATTCTGACCAACAAGAGAGTCCGTCATGACTTGCAATACGCAACCCTCATCTATAGTAACCCGTCCATTGAACGTCATAAACCTCGGTGTGGACAGCTTTGCCGATCCTCTTGCCTTCGCTCAGGTTCCTGTGGAGAACTGCGCATGGCAGCCTCCAGCGGAGGGAGATGCAGAACTGGGATGGAATCTAGCAGAGCTTTTGAACAATCCTGAAATCGACGCTGCCAATGAAGTCGCCCTGTCGCGCTTTATGGAGGCGAATCCGGTACTCATAGGGGTCGGAACAGCCGGACAGACCATCCCCGGTTTTGAAGGCCGGATGCTTCTGCATGCTGGTCCTCCGATTGATTGGGAACGCATGTGCGGCACACAGCAAGGGGGCGTGATCGGTGCCATCATCTATGAAGGCTGGGCAGAGACTCCTGAGGAAGCCCGCATCATGGTTGAAGAAGGCAAGGTCCGTCTTGCCCCCTGCCACCATTACAACTCCGTTGGTCCCATGGCTGGCGTCACCAGCCCATCCATGCCCGTGTGGATCGTGGAAAACGCGACCCACGGCAACCGTACCTACTGCAATTTTAACGAGGGTACAGGCAAGGTGCTGCGCTTCGGCTCCTATAACGACGAAACCCTCAACCGTCTGCGCTTCATGGCCGATATTCTGGCTCCCGTCATCGCCTCGGGTGTTGCCAACCTCCCCGAACCCCTTGAACTCAAAAACATCATGGCTATGGCCCTGCACATGGGCGATGAAATTCATAACCGTAATCTGGCGGCTACCACACTTTTCTTCCGCCAGCTGGCTCCAGCGGCCGTACGCGGAATGGCCAACGCCCCTACTGGCAGCCCTGCCGCCAAATCTGAAAATGTAGCCGCCGCTCTGGCTTTCATCAGCGCGACGGATCACTTTTTCCTCAACCTCACCATGCCTGCCTGCAAGGCCATGCTTGACGCCGCTGCCGGTGTGCCTAAATCAAGCCTTGTCACCACCATGGCCCGGAATGGCGTGGAATTCGGCATTCGCATCTCTGGCCTGCCCGACCAGTGGTTTACGGCCCCGTCGCCCTATGTCGACGGCCTCTACTTCCCCGGCTTTGGCCCCGAAGACGCTGGCCGTGACCTTGGCGACAGCGCCATCACCGAAACCGCCGGCGTTGGCGGCTTTGCCATGGCTTCCGCACCCGCCACTATCCAATTCGTGGGCGGAACCGTCGCCGACGCCATCAGAAACTCACGCGTCATGCGACGCATATGTCTGACCACCAACCCTGCTTTCAGTCTGCCGGCACTCGACTTTGCCGGCACCGCCACCGGCATTGACTGCCGTAAAGTGGTCGATACAGGAATATTGCCAGCTATTAACACCGGTATTCCCCATAAGGAAGCAAGCATAGGTCAGATCGGAGCCGGCCGTACTCACGCCCCACTTGCCTGCTTCACAAAGGCTGTAGCCGCCTTGTACAACACGGTAAAAAGCTAGTTTCCACATTCTGTTCTTGAATGCCCGTCGCCCGTCGACGATACGCGACAAGTCAACACTCCAATCCCCCCGACCATGCCGGGGGGATTTATGCATCCACAAGAGCACGTTGCCAACAGAACCCTGCATGCGTATTTTTCGGCATCCATATTTTGCCTGCGGTGTGCAAGAAAGTTACTTGAAATGAAAAAGTGATTGCTTTTTCCTCATCTGGTTGCCTTGGGATTCTTGGATGCTGGCCTTGTCCCTCCAGCCCCGCCAACATATTCTCCACGATCACATATGGTATTGCTGTGTCTGACGTGCTCTTTCCAAATAGTCATGGCGGATCAAAATTCCGTTGCCTTTCAACCTCTCTCCAGACCTCGATATTCCATTATACAGAGAAAATCCTGAACAGCATGCCACAACATGGCAGAAACAGCAGTCAGCCCCATATATTATGCCTTTCCACACGGAGTTTTCATAAGCACTTACCGCTACGGGTCCCTCTCGCATACCAAGAGGATGTACCGGAACTGACCATACGCAAAAGGAAGTTTGAGGCTTGATAAACAACGCCAAGCCGTCCACACCGTTCGTCGGCAAATGACTGTATTCAAGCGACACTCGGGCTTGCGCGGCGAATACATTTAACCGCATAGCTGATCGCCATACTCTCGCTGTTGCGCGGGCAGACATCCGCGAACCACATTATAGTAGACGCCGAGATGGGTGCTCCGCATGAGATGCCCGTATCATGTGGGACCGTGATCCGGTGGCCGGACACCGGGCCGATGGGGGAATTCGCATCTCCCCCGCTTTTGCCTGAGCTTCGTTTTTTCCTGTCCTTCTTCGCGCTGGAGCTTGAAAAAAGCCCCGGTGCGGCATTTACCTTATCGGTCTCATTTACCGCACTACTGGCGTTGAGGTCCGGAAAAGATTTGCCCTGACCGCCCACTGTTCCCGTGAAAGCTGGGCCATTCCCCTCCATCCCCAGCCGGGCTGTCCTCTGAAACAGACCAGCGAAGAAACACAACTCAATGAGGTGCTGATCCTGTCCACCTGTAACCGTGTGGAAATTCTGGCAGTCGGCAAGGGAAACATTGTAGGGCGCGAGATTGACGCATGGGCCAGAGCCAGGGGCCACAGCACTTCGGAACTGGCGCCCTATGTCTATGTGCACAAGGACGAAGTGGCGATAACGCATCTATTTACGGTGGCCTCCAGTCTGGACTCCATGGTTTTGGGCGAGCCCCAGATTCTCGGCCAGCTCAAGGAAGCCTATCGCAATGCCACGCAGGCCAGAACCACCCGCATCATCAATCGACTGTTGCACAAATCCTTTTCCGTAGCCAAGCGGGTCAGTACCGAAACGGACATCGCCGCAAGCGCGGTTATCCATTAGTTATGCCGCCGTGGAGCTGGCTAAGCGCATAATTCGGCGACATGGGGCAACATCAGGCCATGCTGACGGAGCCAGAGAACGGGTCAAGGAGCTAGCGACCCAGTTTCGCTGCGAAGCAGTTCCCTTTGATCAGATGATCGAGCGCCTCGCCAACATAGATATCGTCATCAGCTCCACCGAATCGCCCGAGGCGATCATCCGGGCCAGAGACTTCCGCGACGTGCTCAAACGGCGCATGATGGAGCAACTCGATCAGCTCGTTGCGGAAGTCTAAAAAGACGAACTGGATACAGCTCTTCGGCACCTGCTACGCCTGCTGCGTCAGGGCGACATCCCGAATATGACGAAAAACGGCTCCATTTTATGGAGCCGTTTTTTGTTCATCAGAAATTCCGGGCAGCTTTCCTTGCCCTCCAGACTTTATATCATGCCCCATACGGACCTGCTGTCTTCTTAAATGACGGATACTCGAGAAAGCCCATGCCGTGCAGAATACTCAAAATATCCCTGCAGCCCATATAGGGATTCCACGACAAAATCCTGTAGTGCTTTTTTATTCCTCTTTGCCGGAAACAATGCGGGATGAATAGGAAATGACAGAAAGAGGTATTTATTTCCAATTCAGTATCGTCTCAAACTGAATCCATCTTTCCAAGACCATCGTTCTTAAGGTCTGGCGTTCAGAGAGGCCAGACACGCCCCTAACGCAGCGTCCCAGCCTGATGTATGACCAACGCGCCCCAGCCTTTCACAAAGACTATATAACGTTTGCCTGTCGGCTTCTCCCTGCAGAGCATGAATCCATCCATGCAGGACTTCCGCCCCCATGCCATGAGCGGCCGCGTAAAGATGGGCTTGACTTATCCGATTCGTCCGATGCGCTTCCCTGCCAATGGCATCCCACAGTATCCCGGCCTGATCCTGTCGCCCCAGACAATGCAACGCGATCAGTATCCCTCCAAGAATGTCATCCCCGGAAGGGGTCAAGCCTGGCCCCAGCCCCATTAGTCCGGATACAAAAAGCGACGGGGAAAAATCAGCCCCTCGAATCCACTCCTGCGCCTTGTGCAACAAGGGCCCTCCAATGGAGAGAAGCCCTCTTTCCGAGGCATCCATACCAACGGCATCCTCTGCCATATGGAAAGGCAGCTTACCGCTGGCAAGAAGCTCCGGCAAAAGACGGTTCAACCCACGCAGATCGCAGGAAAACGACCGCACCACTTCCGTAGCCAGACATATGCCACGCCGATTTCGGTACGTGAGAGAAAAGGAAGGACATATCGGAGGCGTCCAGTGCCGCCTTGCCGACAGACATAACCGGGACTTGTCCCAATACAGCACGTTATCTGAATAGCTGACAACAGTTCCCGGGGCCGGAATACGTATTGTTGACCACTGTGGCCAACAAAGAGAAAGCGGTCCCGGCTCAAGTTCCGCGGTGCAACAGCAAATTAATCCCGGCATTGTTTCCCGCCGAGGAGCAAGATAAAAACTTCTAGAAAAGGAAGCCAATACGATAAAATCACGTTCTGAGAGCAATTCTTCGGCAACAGGTCCGGTTAATGCGAATGACTGAGGCATGATGACGCCCTCGTGGAACGAGCCTGTTTCAGAGATGAAAAGAGAATAAAATAGACGTACTTCCCTTTCCATACTGGAAAATATCTTAACCCCCAAAAGCAGCGACTGATACAGACTCCACGTTTCAAATGGAAGCAAGGCAACGCAATATATCCTGCTTGTAGATATATCATGCAACGATGATGGTGCCGGTATGGCCCCGCAGTGCTTCGACAACCTTTTCCAGACAGGTGATGATCGCCCGACTGCCGCTGTTCTCCACAAAACGCATGGCGGCCAAAACCTTGGGCCCCATACTGCCCTCGGCAAAGTGCCCCTCTTGGTAATACTGCTTCATCTGTGCCAGCGACACTGTATCCAGCCACTGCTGTTCAGGCCTGTTATAATTGATGGCCACTCTTTCCACGCCGGTCAGGATGACAAGGGTGGAAGCCCCTATTTCCTTGGCAAGCAAAGCCGAGGTCAAGTCTTTGTCAATCACTGCTTCACACCCGGATAACGTGCCGTCGTCATTTTGGACAAGAGGAATACCCCCTCCCCCACCGGCAATGATGGACAGGCCCAGCGACGTCAGCCCCTTGATGAAGCTCGATTCAACAATACCAACAGGCTCTGGAGAACAGACGATCTTCCGGTATCCTCTCCCGGAATCTTCCACATACGGGAATGGAGAAATCTTTTGCAGATCCTGCATCTCCTCCAGTGTATAAAACGGCCCTACCGGTTTGGTGGGACGAGAAAAAGCCGGGTCATCCCTGCGGACAATGACTTGCGTAAGTATGGTCGTGATGCGTGGCTGTATGCCGACGAGCGCAACATGGTTGCACAGGCTACGCATCAACAGAAAACCGATCTGCCCCTGTGATTCCGCACTATACACATAGAGAGGCATAGCGGGACGCACAACACGGGAAAGCGAATCGCGCAACATGATCAGACCTATCTGCGGTCCATTGCCATGTGTCAGTACAAGCTGGTAACCATCCTGAATAATTTTACATAGTTCTGTAGAGCAATATTCCACGTTTTCCATTTGCTCTTCAAATGTACCACGTTGACGCTCCGTGAGCAATGCGTTGCCTCCGACAGCCACCACTATCAGTTTATTACGGTCTTTCCCGTAGGCTGAGACAGATGAAGTAGGCATAAGTTACCTCTGATTGACGATAAATCACTATAAAAAGGCACAGCAACACACTTCATGAATTACTGTGCCCGCAGGTTTATCAATTTTCCCCAAGCAGGTTATCAGGACACTCCCGCCACCATGAGCAAAAAGCGCATCCCAAATTAAGGAACTCTTATTCCAAATAAATGCTATTTCAACTCCAGCCGACAGGAAGACGAGCAGTCGGAACGACACCGCAAGCTTCAAAAAAATATGCCGCCTGAAAAAGTTGTACATCGGAGTGTAGTCTGCCAATCAGCTGAAGCCCTATCGGCAGCCCATCACAAGCAGACCAGAAGACAAACGCATAGTTGGAAGCCTCAATCAACTGACAGGAATAAGAAAACGTCGTTGTTCCTTCTCGCTGAATCTCCTACCAATGAATATGAAACCACTGCTTGACGAGCTTTCATCACACAGGAAACTATCCATCCGTTACATACATAGATCTCATCTGGCATGCCCATGAAATATCTTCAACAGGCATTTCATGGCAACTGCAGAAACACCATCAATGATCGCGTATGGTTCTTCCAGGTCTTGCACCCGTATGCACGCCATCACGCACGACAATTTCTCCATTGACGCACACCAGATCAATACCTTGCGGATGAATGCGAGGCTCTTCAAACGAGTTCACATCCAGAATTCGCTGCTCATCAAAAACGACGATATCCGCGTCCATCCCCTGCAGGATCAATCCTTTGTGCTTCATTCTCAGACGCCGCGCCGTATTGAAGGTCATCTTGCGGACGGCCTCCTCCAGTGTGAGAATATGCTTCTCTCTGACGTATCGGGCCAGAAAACGGGGAAACGCCGCATAGGTCCGGGGATGGGGCTTCTTACCGCTCAACAAGCCATCCGTTATCACGCACATTGAGGGATGTTTGATGCCTTCGATAACGTCTTCTTCAGACATGCCGAAGCCCAGCAGACCGACAGCCAGTCTTTCATCAATCAGCAAGTCCAGGATGGCGTCTTCCGGCGAGCAATGAAGCCGTTCGCCTATCTGAACGGCGCTCAAGCCCTCGCACCAGGAATTCTGAGGCTTGTTGACCGATGAAACATAAATGTTTTCCCAGCCCATGACCTCGGAAAAGTTTTCCCAGCCATCCGTCGTCAGCATATCCTTCTTGACCTGCTCGCGTTCTTCGACCAGAGCCTTCAGCATCCCATCCATGCCACGGCTATGATACCACGGCGGAACGACGACATGCATGAGCGTACTGTTGGCGGTATACGGATATTGAGCGATGCTGATATCTACCCCTTCCTGTCTGGCTCTGTCGATCGTGTCCAGATGCTTTCGGCCGGTTCCCCAGTTCCGGCGGCCGCGCGCCTTGAAATGAGTAATCATGACGCGAATGCCGGACTCTCTGGCAATGTGGATGATCTCATCCAGAGCTTCCGTCATGTGGTCGGCCTCATTACGCATGTGCACGTCAAACAGACCGTCGTAGGAAGAGGCCGTTTTGGCCAGCGCGATCAGCTCCTCCGTGGACTGGTACTTGTTTGGCGTATAAATGAGCCCAGCCGATATGCCTCGCGCGCCCTGCTGCATGCACTCTGCGATGGACTCCTTCATGCGCCGCAGCTCTGCCGCAGTTGGAGGACGATTTTCCATGCCCATGACATCAAGACGGACAGTACCCAATCCCACGTAGGAACTGATGTTGACGCTCGGCATCGCGGCGTCCACCCGGTCCAGATAGGATGAAAAACTGTTCCAGTCCCAGGCCCTGTTCAGAATTCCGTCCAGTCCTGAAAGTGAAATCTGCCATTGCTCCTTGTTCCTATCGCTGATGGGAGCCACTGACAGACTGTCTAGCCCCACGTTTTCCGTGGTGACCCCCTGCATGATTTTTGCGGACGACTCTGGATTCTCCAGGACACTGAGATCGGAATGGCTGTGGCTATCAATGAATCCCGGACAAAGGACATGATCGTTGACGTCAATTACGTTCGCAGCCTCGGGCAGATCGCCATTCGATCCGACCTGAACGATGCGGCCATCATGTACGCCGACGCACCCGCGCTGCCAGGGGGTACCCGTGCCGTCGACAATACGGGCGTTGATAAAGGCGATATCCAGCATGTACGTTTCCCCATTCCAACTTAAGATGGAAACTGTATTTTTTCCTACTCTCAATCGAATAACGTGATTCTGCACCGGATTGCGTTTGCGTCAGTTCTCAGGACGCTGTCTACTCTTTCACGGTACGCTCTCACGCTCAGGCCGTTTCAGGGGACCGGGACGGCCCCCGGTTCCCCCCGAACCTTATCCCGCAACAATCTGCCGCGCCATATCGTCATCCTGATCCGTTATGAACGGTATTCCTGTCTCATTTGCAGTTTCACGATTGATAGCGGCAATATCGGTTCGATCAATATAGTCGACGCCAAACTTTCTTGCCCCTCCCATAAGGTGCTGCAGTCCCGCGCCCAGACGGTCGCACATCGTCCACATTGCAATAGCTCCATAGGGGACATGACGTATTTCCTCGGCTCCCAGACGTTCCTTCAATGCATGATAGCCCGCGAAAATGGTTTCCGGGGTATCTCCGATGTCCAGAACACTCTTGGGCAGCTTGTCCCATGCCCCATTCACGGCTGCACGGCGTTCTGGATGAAGCGCGCCTTCGATGTTGCAACCGAGAAATGCGGGTATCATGAATGCACGGGACATGCACACGGCCTTGACGTACGGTGCGCCAAGCGCCAGAGCCTTGAAGACCTGACTGGGTCTGGCAAGCCCTCCGCCAATGGCCAGATCCACCACGGACTTGCCTGCCGAGGCTCTCAGAGCCGCATAGTCGTATGCCTTGGCATGCAGCAGAAGCGACGGCACCCCCCAAGTATCAAGAACATCGTTGGGACTCATCCCGGTGCCTCCGCCCGAACCGTCGATGGTAAGCATCTCGAAATCAAGCTCGGATGCAGCGCGAATGGCCAGCGCCAAATCGGCCATGCCGAAGGAACCGGTTTTCAGAGCCAGACTTGATGCCCCCTGATCCCGAAGCTCCCGAACCTTGGACGCCAACTCGGAAAGAACTTCCTCGCAAGTATCCAGAGAAGGATAGGTAAGCCCCGTGTAACGTTTGAAATATTCAACGTGTCCCGTGCGGAACGCTTCCTGAACATCAGGATCATCCGGGTCCGGACGCAGACAGTAGCTTCTGGATTTCATGAAGCGGGCATATTCGATATCCCGAATTATGCCTTCGCCTCCGATGGGCTTCGCGCCCTGTCCCCATTTGATTTCTATGCAGATCTTGTCGCCGTACTTTCTCGCCAGATACTCCGAGACGCCATTGTAGGCATCGTTGACGTTGACCTGCACAATCAGCATGCCCTGTCCGTCATAGTACCGCTGATATACGGCAATGCGTCGATCCAGATCCGGAAGAGCGCGTATGCTGCCGTCCGGATTGAATTCGGTCTTGTTGTCACCGCCGCCGACGTTCTCGCCAATGACAAGAGGAATACCGCACAACGCGGCGCCGATGGCGAAACTGTCCCAATACTTGTCCACCACTGGATTTCTGCTCAGGGCTCCTATGACAAAGGGATAACGGCTCGGCGCCTTTACATGAGAACCTATGCGGGTAGACAGTACCGCGTCACAATAGGCGGCATCGCCAAGACGGGCCTTTTCCTTGTCCAGTCCTGCTCCGCCAAAAACCCGACCTCGTATGCGCAGCGCGTCATAGGAAATGCCGACTTCCCTTGTTGTGCTCGAACCAATCGTGGCATTGCCGTATTCACGGGGCGTCAGCGTCCTGCGCCCTTCAAGGGAACTGAGCCACGTCTCGCATCGTCCCTGGCAATCTGTCCGACAAAAATTGCAAAGCCCCGATTCACAGGGAGTGCCGCGGTTCATGGCTCCGACTTTTTCATTACTTTTGGGGATACTCATAAGACAGCCTCGGAAGTAAGATGTTAAAGGTGAGCATGTGCGTTGAAAAATCCGTTCAGTTGAAATAACGATGCATGGCAAACAGCGCGGGAAGTCCGCCAGAGTGCAAGTACACGATATTCTGATCGGGGCGGAAGACGCCGCTCCTGAGCAGATGCAGCAATCCGGCAAGACATTTTCCGGTATAGTTGGGGTCCGCAACGAATCCTTCCGCCCCTGCTACCAGACGCACGGCGTCGAGCATTCCCTGATAGGGCCGGCAATACCCCGGCCCCACGAACTCGCCGGAAAGATGAAGAGAATCTTCGCCGCAATTTCCGGGGAGCTCCAAGGAACGCCAGCTCTCTTCGGCATGGCTCATGATGCGGTCATGCGCCGATACAGGGTATTCGCTTCCGAATACGTCAAATGCCCAGATGCCTATCTTCCTGTTCATGGTCCGACGCATCGCCTGGGCCCCCACGAGGAAGCCCGCCGTGGTCCCGGAACTGCCGACGGTAACGACAATGGCGTCAGGGACAAAATCATGCTCCGCCGCCTGTTCCAGCAACTCAAAGAAACAACTCAGGGAGCCAAGGGAACCTTCCTGAGTGGATGAACCTCGCGGAATGATGTATGGATGCCTGCCTTCCTTTTTCAACTCTTCAGCTCGGGTCCGCATGGCGGCGGCCCTGTCCTCTCCTGGAGGCAAAAGATGAATACGGGCACCCAGAATGCGGCACAACAAAATGTTGCCCGTATCCTTCTCATCCTCGGACAACGGCGGGTCCATGCACCCCAGGAACAGTTCGCAGGGGATGCCAAGATGCGCGGCGGCCGCAGCGGTCTGGACGACCTGATTGGATTGCACTTCGCCGGTATTGAGCAATACGTCGGCGCCTTCGGCCATTGCTCTGGCAAGCACGAATTCCAGCTTACGCACCTTGTTTCCTCCCGCGCCGAGGGGAGTCAGATCTTCCCGTTTAACCCATAGACGGGGACAGGAACTTCCAATCGTCTCTCGAAGATGGTCCATGTCCATGAACGGTGTCGGCCATACGCCCAACGGGATGCGCGGCGCGTGTGCAATACGTTGTCTGATATGCTCAATCATTGTCACATCCTTGAACAAAATACTCTCCAGAACAGACATATTCGGAGGCAAACAAAATTTTTTCCCGATAGTTGCCGCCGATCTCCGATCGTCATGCATTTCCGGCCGTTCCGCACGGGAGATTCGGCGACATACCGACTGCCGAAGAAAGCTCCCACTTGCGACCGTTTTTCCTTCGACAGACGAAACATGTTACGCCTTAAAGCATAAAGCGTTCCAAACTATTTTTATCAAAAAAATTAATAGAATACCTGATTGACAAGCCCGTTCTGCATGATTATATTAATCAAAAATGCATAATATCTGTCTATTTTTGAACATAGGGAAAAATCATGATCCAGGATTACAAGCTGGCAGCTCTTGTTCATTCCCAACTGGTAGCGGACGTTGTACACAACGAAATTCTTCGTCTTGGATGGGATATTCATATCGAGGTCACAAGCTACGAAACGGCACTGCAAGACGCTGCCAGCCTTCTGGAACAGGGGTACGAGGCCCTGCTCTGTCACGGCGGATTCAGGGAAGAACTTTTCGCCAGATTTGGACCCTGCATCGTTTTTATCGAACGCTCGGACATTGATTTGATCAAAAGTCTTGCCGAAGCCCGCAAAATTTCGACGACCGTCGCGTTGACGGCCCACGTCAATGAGACACGCGACATAGAATTCATGGAACAGCTACTGGATATGAGCATTATTCCCGTGCGGTACACGCTGAAGGATGATCTTGCACGAAAGATTCAGGAGCTTTTTGCACAGGGTGTGCAGGTTTTCGTGGGCGGCGGCGGAACCGGCAGAATCGTCAGTCGCCTCGGAGGCTCGGTCTTTCTGGATCTTCCTCAAAGGGCGAACATACGAAACGCACTGAACAGGGCCATCATTCTGGCAGAAAATATCCGAATGGAAAGGGCCTATCGCAGCAATATCCAGGCGATTATGCACTACAGCAAGGAGGGGATGATCTGCATCAACACGGAATACGAAGTCGTGTTCCATAATGATCAGGCTCTGAACATACTGCGCGTCGCAACGCCAAATCGGCTTGCCCCCTTCTTCCGCCCTCTCTACCTGGAAGAGGTCCTTCGGGAACAGACTCCCCACATCGACAAGCTGGTCACCATCAATGAGAGGCAGCTCCTTATAAATGCCTTTCCTCTGCAACTGAGTTCCACGGCAACCGGCGCCCTCTGCTTCATTCATGACGTCCGTTCCCTGCAACGAATCAGCAGAAAAATCAGTGCAGATCTTCAGGCTCGCGGTCTGGTTGCCAATTATACATGCCGCGATATCGTCGGCAATGCTCCGGCCATCGTCCGCCTCAAGAAAAATATCCAGCGCTATGCACACACGGATATTCCTGTTTTCATCTACGGAGAAACAGGTACGGGGAAGGAGCTCGTGGCGCATTCGCTCCATGCCGCGAGCAGCCGTTCCCAACAGCCGTTTGTCGTGGTCAACTGTGCCGCCCTGCCTGACCCCTTACTGGAGAGCGAACTCTTCGGTTATGAAGAAGGAGCGTTTACCGGTGCCAAACGCGGCGGCAAACAGGGTCTGTTTGAACTGGCCAACGGCGGAACGCTGTTTCTGGACGAAATCGGAGACATCAGCCACGCGGTTCAGCTGCGTCTGTTGCGCGTTCTGGATGCGCGAGAAGTGATGCATGTCGGCGGAGATCGCTTTATCCCCATCAATGTTCGCGTGCTGTGCGCTTCCAACAAGCAGCTTCTACATCTGGTTCGCAAGGGAACATTTCGTATGGACCTGTATTTTCGTCTAACGGGCGTTTGTCTTGAGGTTCCCCCGCTCCGGAACCGCCTTGAGGACATCGCCCTGTTCGCCGCCCCCCTGCTGCGCCGCTACGGCAAGGACAAAAAGGCACTGGGACCGGAAATACAAAAAAGACTCAAGGCCTACAACTGGCCGGGCAATGTGCGCGAACTGATGGCCGTTTTGGAAAGCTATCTGGTGCTGCTGGGCGATCAGGCGACAAGTCTGGCCTGCTTTGAAGAAGTATTCCGGCACAGAGACGTGTTGCCCCTTACTCCGCCCCCCCTCCCCGCAGCCACGATGCCGGATGCTGGCGACGATCACAATCTTGGCCGACAGACAACGGATTTCCGCCGCAGGAAAGTCATGGAAGAACTTGCCTTGAATCTCGGCGACAGACGCAAGACGGCTGCGGCTCTTGGCATAAGCTACAGCAGCTTGCGCCGCATTCTTGAAAACATGAAAGAGGACTGAGTCTGCAAGATACTCGGGCTCAGGAAATGGCATCCGGAGTTTCCCCTCGACCTTGCTCAACCTGGTTCTTACGTGTGTACGCCACGCAGACTGTGCCGCAAGAACACCATGCTCGGGGCATTCCGTTCACTTTCAGCCATACTCTTAACTGTGCCGCCCCTTCCCCGCTAATGCCTATCTCCAGATGCGGACAACATCCGTCCAGAAAACGCCAAAGCCATTCCGACGGCTCTTACCACACGAAACGTCCAAAGGAGTAATCCTCCTCTTTCCTTTACCGCAGGAATTCTTTTCCGATAACCAGTTGAATGCCTCGAAAATCGTCAAACATGACAAAAAGGGCTTCTTCTGGGTACTTCGGGAGAAGGAGCATTGCGTTTCCATCCCCGAATAATGACCTTCCCTGACTGGCCGCGAACAATCGCGGAAAAAGGTTTTCAAACGGAATGACAACCACGCACGACATTGCCTTCGTGAACAGCGGCCAACAGCCTCACGCGCAGACACGAAGTGCATCCACCTACTGTGGCTGAGTTAGCTATATAGCTCCTAGGGGCTGATTTAATTGGTTCAAAGGATCTTTTACGACTCTTTTTCTGTTATTCATTAAATTATAAATAGATATTACTTCTTTGAAAGACCATCTTTTTGAGACTCCGTCCAGTTTTGGATGAAGTCTCTTTATTTTTGAAGGAGAACGTCATGTCCGAATACACGTCACAGAAAGTGGGAGAACTCGCCAAGGCCCTCATCAAGGTTCAGAAGCAGCTTCAACCGGCAGAGACAGATTGATACAGCAGTGTATCCTGCAAGTTCTGGAGCCAATCTGTGAGGCGAGGTTCTATAAGCAAAGCTATGGGGTCAGGCCATTACGGTCCGCGAAACATGCCATTGCAAGAGCTTATTTTCTTACGCAAATAGTTCATTTACACTATGTGGTAGATATAGATGTCAAAGGATTCTTTGACAATATCAACCATGCGAAACTTCTAAAGCAACTGTGGGCACTGGGCATAAGAGATAAGTCTTTACTCAAGGTCATCTCAAAAATGCTCAAGGCAGAAATTGAAGGTGTGGGTATTCCTGAAAAGGGAACACCGCAGGGTGGAATACTATCGCCACTACTCGCCTATGTCGTTCTGAACGAACTTGACTGGTGGATTGCCAGCCAATGGGAAGTGCATAAAACAAAATATGCATACAAGCTATACAAAGGAAGTAATGCCGGTATGTATGAGGCCCTAAGAAATACCAATTTGAAAGAAATCCACATGGTTCGCTATGCGGATGATTTCAAAATCTTCTGTCGCCATCGCAGTCATGCCGAACGGATATTCGCAGCCACACAAAAATGGCTATGGGAAAGATTGTCTTTAGAAATCAGTCCGGAAAAATCGCGAATAACCAATCTCAGGAAAGGTTACTCCGAGTTTCTGGGAATCAAGATAAAAGTCAGACCCAAGGGAAAGAAGTCAGGCCGAAACACTAAGAAAAAGCGCTTCGTGGTCAGTGCCCGTTTGGGAGACAAGGCCAAAGGGAAAATCCTGCATGAAGTCAGGAAACAAGTAAAGTCCATGCAAAATCCGAAACCGAATGAAGGGGATATATATGTGAATAACTATAATGCTTATGTCATCGGTGTCCACAATTATTACAGTTGTGCAACGGAATGTAGCATGGATTTCGCTAAAATAGCCTTTCTTAGTCGCTCAGCTCTCAAGAACAGGTTGAAAACGCGGAAGAGAAGAGCGCGTGAGCTACTCCCGGCATATTTCGAAAAACAATATGGGAAATCACAGCGGGTATTATTCGCAGATGACACACCCTTATTGCCTATTGGCTATGTCCAACATGTCAGATGCTTCTAGTTCAAAGCAATAAGCATATATGACACTGAAAGCAGACAAACTGTGCACAACAAGCAAAAAGCGGTATCACTCAGGATGTTACGTTATCTTCTAAAACATCCTGTTAAAGATAGAAGCGTAGAATACAATGATAACCGTATATCACTGTTTTTTGGTCAATATGGTCGATGCGTTGTCACCGAAGAATCATTGGCGGAATGGCAAATTCATTGTCACCACAAAAAGTCGAGAACCATTGGCGGTGGGGATGAATATGCAAATCTGGTCATAGTAAGTATGGACATTCATAAGCTCATACATGCTACCAATGAGGCGACTGTCGGGGTTTATCTTCAACGTCTCAATTTGAAAAACAGCCAGCTCGCAAAAGTGAACAGGTTGAGGGAACAAGCACAGCTTGTTCCTATTCTTTAAGATACCTTTCTTTTACATGATGTCTGCACTCAATAAAGCTCAATCAATGGAACGCCGTGTGCGGTGAAAGCCGCACGCACGGTGTGAAACGGGGGAAAACCCGGAGATAATTTCAAAAGGTTACCTATCGCTATAATCGGCACGGGATGTGGTTGTCTGGTTCATGCACGACTTTGATCCTCTCTATCTGTACGGTCCCACTGGATGCGGGAAGACGACGCTCATCAAGCAGCTTGCCGCACGGCTGAACTATCCCACATTTGAAGTCACCGGGCATGGACGATTGGAGTTTGCCGATCTGTACGGCCATATTTCCCTGCAAAAAGGCAGCATGGTCTATGAATACGGTCCATTGCCGCTTGCCATGCGGTACGGGGGAATTCTTTTGATCAACGAGGCGGATTTACTCTCCCCTGAAGTTGCCGTTGGCCTCAACGGTGTTCTGGACGGTGCGCCCTTATGTCTGCCGGAGAATGGAGGAGAGGTCATTTCCCCGCATGAAATGTTCCGAATCGCATGTACCGCGAACACCAACGGAGGCGGTGACGACACGGGGCTCTATCAGGGAGCCGTTCGCCAAAACCTTGCGCTGCTCGACAGGTACATGGTGCGCCGTGCAAGCGCATAAGTTGAGTGAATCTAAAGATTCCGCTCAGTAGGTGAGTGTGTACCCAAGTTAGCGGTGCCGGAAACGGCTGAAACTGCGAAAGCGGAACGTGAACATAGCATCTTGGGAAAAGGCGGCAAGGGAATAAAATCGTCACATTCAGCCTTACCGTCAACACAAGTCGTACATGGTGAAAGCTACACTGCCTGAACCCCAGTTTGAGTGGCCTTTCTGTCGGCAACAACGCAGGACGATTGATGCGTTGCTCCGGATAGTATCTTTCAAGGCATGTAGGAAAGATTACCTGCCAAATCCGGCACATCCCCTATAAGGGGGAAAAAGACGAACGGGACACCTAAATACGACGCATCTCAACTGTGTGAAAGCACGGGATTGCCTAAGCTGGTGATTTGTTATGCAAACACCTGTATGGCAACGGAGCCTTCATAGTACCCAACGTATCCCGTAATGGGGAGTGTAAGCCGTATTCAATCGGTTCTGGATTTTTCATATAAGTACATGGGAACATGACGAAATTGAAAATATTCAGGGGGAAGGAAGGTAGTAATGTTTGTGATACTACAAACCTGAAAGGAGGTATCGCTAATGCGTGCCGAAACTACGATTAAGGCAGTAGAATCCATTGCAAAAGTATCGCGCAAAGGAAAAAGAATCAATGGTCTCTTTAGACTTTTGGGGAATCCAGAAGTTCTGTGGAAACAGGCGTATATCAACCTTTACACCAATAAAGGAGCCGTCACCAAGGGCACGACCAGCAACACCTTGGACGGCTTCTCGATGGACAGGGTAAATCACCTGATAAGGTTACTCTATGCTAAAGAATACCATTTTAAACCAGTTAGGCGTACATACATTCCCAAAAAGAATGGAAAATGGCGCCCTCTTGGCATTCCCACCGGAGATGACAAGCTGGTACAGGAGGTTGTCAGAATTCTTTTGGAACAGATCTATGAGCCTGTGTTTTCACGGAATTCTCATGAGTTTAGACCCCAAAGGAGCTGCCATACCGCTCTTATGCAAGCAAAAAATCAATGGAACGGGGTCAAGTGGATAATAGAGTTTGATATCAAAGGCTTCTTTGACAATATTGATCATTAAAAACTGCTGAAAATACTGGAAAAGAAGATAAATGACAAACGTATTATCACGCTGGTGCAACTGATGCTCAAAGCTGGCTATGTGCAGGATTGGAAATGGAATCCCACATATAGCGGCACACCTCAGGGGGGAGTGATTTCTCCCATACTCGCTAATGTCTATCTCCATGAACTCGATATGTTTATGGAAAATATGATAAATACCTTTCACAAGGGTAATCAGCGAGCATCAAACCCAGAATATGTGGCATTGAAAAGTCGGCTGGAAAGCACCAGAGGCATGATTCACCTTAATATAAACAGAAACGATATACTTGATAGAGCAATCTTAGTTGAAACCCAACCAATTCATAGTATTAGTAGGACATCAGAAAATGATCTTAATCTACTATTTAACAAATTTTATAAAAATATATTTAGTGCTATTGTTTACGCTGTTCATTTTGGCTTAAAAAACTGCAAAAAATCTTCTGATACAAGCAGTATTGGAAGATTAGTTGACGTTGAATTTTGGGCTTATCGATGGGCTCCGGCTTTCAAAATTAACTCAAATGAACTTATCCAGATAGTATCTGAGAATCAAAATTTATTACAATCTAGTGTTTCAGAAAACAGTTCATTTTGCAATGCTCTTTGCCATTTTATGGTTGGCAAAGATAAATGGAAGGGTGCTATAACTACTTTGTTGGAAGAGCTTGAAGAGGAATTTCCTAGTGAAGCACGCCGTAAAGACTGGCCCAAAACACCACAAATTGCTGGAAGTCAAGTCAAAAGACTTAAAAGTTCTTTGTAGCAGTATGATATCTCTTATCGGAGTGTTCGCAAAAATAGTTGCCGCCTAGTAATATTGGAAAAAAAGCATAAGGACTAAGTGCATGGTTGCGCATAGCGCAATAACGCCATGAAATGGCGGTATAAACGTCAGTTTATCATGCCAGGGGGGGACTCCCATTGCAGAAACGACATGTCGTAATATACTGTATTTTATGAAAATGACAAGTGACAAGCTTTTTTATCTTTTTAATCAAGAAGAAAATATAATTAATAATATGTAGATAGAGAAAAAAAGAAAGAGAGAGGAGATTGCTTATCGCGTTGTCACTAAACTCTTGGGTGCAGTAAAAATTGTATCTTATCTTGATATTACAATAAATTTTAGCATGTTATAATAAAAATCTATTCTTGATGTATTACTAAACTCCCTTTTTCCGTGGCTAACCTTCCTTGGATATGTTATGCGTTGGGAAAGTCCATCTTAAAAACATAGCAACCAACTATGGATTAAGCTAGGAAAAAGGGAGTTTCCTGTGAGAACATCGACTCTTATGCTTTTAACTTGGTTAAAAACAATGGAAAATAAGGAGCTAAAAGCAATTATTCAGGCTGTAACGGATGAACAAAGAATAAGAAAGGGGGAATCCCATAGGAGGGAAGCTCTTTTTAAGGTCCCCCCCTGTTAAAGGATGAAAAAAAACTCTTTTTAGAGCAGTCACAGCTTGTTGATGAATGGCTAGAGCAGTATTCCGTTAATACAGGAAATCCCCTTGAAGACCAAAAACGACTTGATGAATTAGCCAAAGAATGGAATGCGTTACTAAATAGTATTAAGCTTCCAATAGATAACGTAACCACTAAAACTCGCTACACAGACAGTCATACACAAAAAGGTGTTTTAGAGCGCGTTCAAGGTTGTTTATTGGGAATGGCGGCAGGGGCTTGGCTGAACGCTATCACAAGGGAGTATTCTCCCAGTGAAAACGCTTTCTCCAGCCTTGTTTGGAATATTCCTTTCACGTGGAAGCCTGATGATGGCATCGAACTGGCCTTGGCGTTGGCGAACTCTTTAATTAAAGAAAAAATGTTTAAGCCAGAAGCCGTTTACTACGCCTACCTTACGTGGATGCTCTCAAGGCCATTTAAGGAAAACAGGCCGATTCTTACCGGAATAGGCGAAAAGACCAGCACGTTGCTCAGGACAGCCGTGTTAGCCTGTTTTGGGAGGAACTGCGAGTTAACGCAAGTAATACATTGGTGTGCCCTTAACGTTAAGATAACCCATCCCGACCCCATATGCGTTTTTACCAACGAGATTTACGCAGTTGCCGTATTTTTTGCTTTGAAATCAGGGACCCCTGAAGAACTCTATGAAAAAACAATAGAATGGGGTTTTAAGTCCGAAAACCAGGAAAAAACTGTATTGGAAGCCCTTCTTAGGGCGTCAACCAGCCCCCCAAATGCCCCCTATCAAGGAGCTATTTGTTCTCTGCAAAATGCTTTTTACCAATTATTACATGCTAAACCCCTAACAGAAGGTATCCTTTCCTGTGTAGAAGACACTTTTCCTGTGGATATGGCTATTTATGGAGCCTTGCTGGGAGCAACGTATGGAGAAAAGGCTTTTCCAGAAGAGTGGAAAAAGGTCTTACAGTCTTCCCCTTTAGGGGAAAAACGCCCTCCTGACTACCAGCCGCACAATATATTTCTGATAGCTGAAAAGCTCATAGCATCTTGTATTTAATAATAAAACAATAGTAACAGAAAAATTGGAGCGAATACGATTAGTCTTATTGAAACGAAAGCGCTGCAACAGCATACCTCGTTTGAGCAGTGGTACGAATGAATATCTCAAAGACGATAATAACTTTAAACAAACAGGCCTTGCAATTTTCCCGTCTCATATGGGCATTGCAAGGCCTGTTATGATATAGATGGTCCTGACGGCACATTCCGTCTATTCATGTATTCCTTTTGATGAAAAGTCCTTTTCCAATGGACTAGAACTTATACATGAAGGATGCCGTTACCCCTTGCCCCGTCTGATGCTCTGATGCCTGCACGTTATAACCAAGGCCAAACGAAACATTATCCTTTTGCAGTTCCACGCCGAACACCCCGTCAAAAGCCGCCGTATCCATGACGCGGCGCTTCATAGAGTCGGAGGCATTAACCCCTGGGGTGCGCACGTCAATCTTGGTTTTGGTGTCACCCGCGGCTGGCACTACGGAAAGATCGGCCTGCGGCTTGATCTTCCATCCGGATTCCGTCTCGAAGGACTTGCTCAGGTTCACGCCCACGGGGAACTGCCAGACGTGCTGGAGGTCACCGTCGGTACGGAACAGGTCGCCGCCCTGATCGAGCTTCGTGGAGAACGAATCCGTCTTCACTGCCATGTAACGGACGCCGACATGGGGCATCACGTCGAGGACGTCGGTCTTGACCATGTACTCGGCCTTGACCCCGGCGGTAATCACGTCGGAATCCACATCCGCTTTGATCTTTCCGCCCATGCCGAGGGAGGACGGGATGTCCTGCTTCAGCTCGTTCTTGGAAGCGGAATAGCCGAGGTCGGCAACCACGTTGATGTTGTCCATGTTCCAACCGCCGTAGACAGATACGCCCCAGAAATCGAAGTCGTTCTTGGTGCTGTTGAAGTCGCCGCGCGACTTGGTGTCGCCTGCGCCCACGTTGAGGGCGAGACCGACCCGCCCCTTGCCCGCGCCCGCGTCGAACGTCCAGTCCCCACCGATTACGCCGCCCGCAAAGTCCGTATTATATCCGGCATCAAGCCCGGCTGCGCTGAAATCACGTGTACGGTTTGCCCCATAAATGGCGTTGGCCCACAAATCGAAACCATCTTCATGCAGATTCGTTCCTTTCTGTGCCACACTACCGGCAAGGGACAAATGCTCCTGAAGAGCCCGCGCCGGGGCCTGAGCCACGGCAATCGCCGAAGCCTGTACACCGCCCGCGTAGGCAAGTTGCGCCGCACTGTCAGCGGTAACCCGCACTTGCCTATCAGAGAGTTCAGAGTCCATCAAACCGGACAAGAAGCGGACTCCAGCGGCATCGGGGTTGTTCACGTTACCAGAGGCAATCGCAGCCAAGATATTGGGTATGGCGTACTGGGAAAATTCATCGGGCCTTTTGGCTTCCGTTTTCACGACAAACTTGCCGCCGTCCGTGTTCACAGCAGCGTTGAAAAGTCTACTGACGATAAGATCGTCCCCTTGCCAGCCTTCTGTTTTATCGTTCACGAAGCCGGAAGTAACGGTATATTCCTGACTTCCCTTTACATCCATGATATGCAACTTCGCTCCGCCATCGACGGAAAGCCTGCTTGTCCCGTCCCCCTGCAACGCTCCTTCACCATCGGCAGCGGCGGCATTCACGACGAGCAGGGATTGCCCCGCAAACGTTGCCGTATTCTCGGTGACGGATGGGGCGGTAGCCAATGAACCATCCACAAGAAGCGCCCCGGTAGCGGAGAGTTTCTGTGAGGACTTGATTGCCAAAGCAGCCGTGACGGAATCCTTGCCCCACGTCAGATCGGCATTATCAAGGGCGTCCTGAACGGCTTTCTGAGCCCACGCGCTGTCTTTGTCGCCAAGAACAAGCAAAGAATTCCGGCCAACGGCAAATCTACCGTCTACAGCTCCATTGGCAAACGACTCGAAAACGCCTATCGAAGCATCGGAGACCAGATTCCCACCGTCCTTCCACGCGGGATCAAGAAACACATTCGCCCCATTCAGAGAGGCCTTGCCGACTGTCAGTCCGCCAGCGTTTTGCGCAGTGCCGATAGTGATGGCTGAAGAAGAGGTTCCTTCCATAGTGGATATGGAAAACATTCCGGCCCGCACATTTACCGTGCTCTCGTCCGCAATGGAAAGCGTACCATCCAAAGAACCGCCGCTGGTCAACCCTGCATCGCCAAGATTCAACGTTCCCGCGCCGTTATCCTTGCTTCCGACAAGCAGCTTCACATCCCCGGAGTCGGACGTGATCAGTTTCTCTCCGTCGCCACGGATTGTTATGGCCTGCCCACTGTTGATCATGATTGTATCGCCGCCCACCAAATCAATCTTGCCTAAGCTGACTGAAGTTGAAGGCACTTCTTCCGCATTGCCGACGTCTTCCCCCTTCCCCTGGCTGCCGAAAACAAGGTTGCCGGATTTCAACGTGCCGAGCATTGCGAGGCGTGTATGTCCATCCGCATCCGCTATCACTTTTTCAGCGTCAACCACATACTTCATATTGTATGAGGCGTCCTGAAGGGCCAACGTCCCACCCGTCAAGGCCAAACCTGTTGCAATGCCATTTGTTGCGGCAGCCTCGCCAGCATCTCCGAGCCCTTGCTTGAATGCCTGAGCGGACATGGTCTGCAACGTGCCGTCGGCCAGAGTCAACTTACCGGTTTCAAGCTGAATGGAAGGAGCAATGAGCGTACCCTTCCCGTTTAAGGTAAGGGACGTTCCCACATTGGCATCAGTAAAGCCCCCTATAACGCTTGTCGTTCCCTCCGCCTTCAAGAAATCGAAACCGCCAAACTTCGTTCCGTCCAGACGGGTGACTTTCGAAGTCAAGGACAGGTTACTGGTTTCCGCATTACCGCCCAGCAGCTTGCCGCCGACATTCAATGAGTCGGTATCCACGGTGATCGTGCCGGTCTTGACGGTAGCCGCATCATTGGCCGCACCGGTCGTATCCCCGGCACCTCCGCCCGCATAAACGTTCCCGCCGATCTCACCACCTGAAAGGATCACATCAGCGGTGCCGGTGGAAGAGTTTTTCTTGCCGCCCGCGTACACATCCCCTTGGATCAGACCGCCTTCCACCCTGACTGTCGTGTTATCGACATTAAAAGTTACGCCGCTATCGTCAATATCGCCCTTGTCGCCGTTCCCGCCGCCGTAGACGATGCCTCCCCCGTTTTCACCTCTCAGAATACGCACCCCATCCTTGAGAAGAACGGTCGAGGAATGTACTGTGCCCGCCGCTCCCTGACCATCCCCGTCGCCTCCGCCGAAGACACAGCCTGAGACCTCTCCGCCGGAAAGGGTCAGATGAGCCGTCTCAACAGATGTTCCTTTGCCATTGCCCCCGGCATAAATATCACTCAGCAGTTTTCCGCCGCTGACAAGCGTCGTTGCCGTACCAACTTTGGAAACGGCTTCCCAAGCGTCGCCTCCTCCGTATACAGCCCCTTCAATCCGGCCACCCGCTATAGTGAGGCTGGCCGTACCCACTTCACTAAAGCTCGTTTCGGCAAGCCGCCCTTCCGCACGCCCGCCGCCGTACACGTCGCCCTTAATGGAGGCATCTCCAGAAATGATTACATGTGTTGCATTTATCTTTTCCGAGGCTCCGTCTACGACGCGTCCGCCGCCATAAATATTCCCAGACTCGTCATCCTCTCCGAACGTTCCCCCGGAAATAGTGACGCTGGTTTCCTCAAAAACAGCTTTATTGCCTTCACCGCCGGTATTGCCGCCGCCGTAGACATCACCGTTCACCCTGCTCGAACCGGAGAGCACGATGCTCGCCTTTCCGATGGTCGTCGTGTACGGATCAGGCGCATCAGCATCCTTATCCGAATCCCCGCCGCCATAGAGATGATCAACTTCGCTGTCGATAATATTGATATTGACGGAACCGACGGAACTGCCTCCCCATCCCCCTCCATAGACGCGATCTACCGTTGCGTCTTTAATCGTGATCGTGGATTGTTCGGCAAAAGTGCCTGCGCCATCCCCACCGCCATAAACCCATGCGTCACCGTTCGTTTCTCCCAGATCGACACCGCTTATATTGATCTCCACATTCTTGACGGCAACCTTGGAGCCCGGAGAAAGGTTGTCGCTGACTCCCGCACCGTAAATTTCCACACGTCCGGGATTTCCATTCGCGGATGGATCAAATATGCCTCCAGTAATATTCATCACGACATTGCGCACGGAAGCCGTCCCACCATCAAAGGCACCGCCCGCACCCCTGATATAAATGCGGCCATGGTCGGCCTGAACATCCTTCTCCATCGGCTTAAAAGTGCCGCCCGTGATATTGATGGTCGCAGTACCCGTCACTGAGGCATCAACTCCACCCCCGGCGGCGAGGCCACCGCCAAAAATTTCTCCGTTCAGCATCCCGCCGGTGAACGTAAGTGATGTATCGCCGTTTATCACAGCGGAATTCCCTTCCGCCGCACTACCGCCAATGACACGTCCATTGATGACGCCCTTGTCCACAACAACCGGCTTGCCCTCACCGGCAATTGCCGTCGCTGTGTTCTCATTCGCTGTCGCACTCACGGCACTCCCCGCTACCAGCAACCCCGCTACGGCAAGCGAACCGAACATATTCATCAGATGGCACTTCTTCAGCACTGCGCGGTACCTGTTCATCAGGTTCCCTACGGCTCCTTTTGACAATGTCATACCCAAGCTCTCCTTTTCTATGGCGCATCGTCGGCATACGGACTCTCGCGGTTCCCAACCCAATGTGAACGTAGTGGTTGAATGCGCTCATGCCGGACAGGTGTCGCCCTGTTAAGGGCTTCAGGATAGGCTGTTTTAGTTAAAACATCAATCCATATGACGTATAACCTTATTTTATGATTCCTCCACCTCTCGTATCCTGTTGTATTAAAAAACAGGAGAACCAATGTGGCAGACCAAGGAAAACATCAGCTGGAAAAAGTGGTAGGGCAAACCATTGCCAAACGCAGACAGAGTCTCGGTATCTCCCAGTTTGAACTAGCGGAACGTTTGAATATAGCTCCCGCCTCTCTCTCCCGAATCGAAAACGGCCTTGCCGCTCCCCGCTTTTCCCGGCTTGAAGAGATAGCTGAGATACTCGATTGCCCCGTTTCTGTCCTTTTCCGAATGAACGACGAGACGCTGAAAAACACTTCAGATACAATTGCCGAACTCGTAGGCTCACTTCCACCGGAAAAACAAAAAATCGTGCTTGATATGGTATCCCATCTCGTTTTTGCGCTAAAGCAATAAGTTCTTATCTTTTTCAAGGATTGCTGACTATATTGCTTCAGAGTATCTTAAAATAACTATGAAGCGAAAAGACTTCCGCATCAAAATGTATAATTAAAGAATCTAACACTATCGAAATTGCTGTTAACTATAGATCTTAAAATCCTATTTAAGAGCATAAAAAAGAGAGTACTCATGAAAGTTGCCCTTCATAGCGTTACTCTCTTTATAAAATAAACGAAATAGTATGAGTCTTGGGAGATATTTTCTTATCAATTCCCAGTGTGGCCTATCACATCAATAATGGCAACCTCGATTTCTTCAAGAGGCACATGCTGCCACTTTGCGGTTTCAGGAGCTTTCTGTTGCCAACAATCCGGAGCTTGTGGCGGCAAGAGTAATCCTTTCCTTCGATATGGATGCGCCAATCTCCTGTAAAGGAGTCAAATGTATACTGGTGGAAAGGAAAATAAGGGTAATAGGGAGGACGAAAAGGCTTGGCAGAGGGAACGCCCCAAAGCGGAACAGTTGGACAAAATTGCTTTTGATTGCGTTTCCCGTGTTACCCCGGTGTTACCCATAACCAGAAAAGGCCCTACAGCTTTCGCTGTAAGGCCTTGTACTTTCTGGCTCCCCGGGACGGACTTGAACCGCCAACCTAGTGATTAACAGTCACCCGCTCTGCCGATTGAGCCACCGGGGAATGAGGCACTCGTTGGTGCGAAAAGAGGTCTATCGAAATGCCCTCCTTCCGTCAAGCGTTTTCTCCGTTTTTTCTGAAAAAACTTTTTGACCCACGGCACGTCCTTGACTGTACAGCACAATTGGACTACGGCTTTGCGGATACAAACTGTGCGATCAGGTCCACAGGGCGCCACGGCCGGAGGGGGGGTCCCGCCGCCGCGGGCGGGAGGGCAACGCGAGAACGGAGAAACGGTCCCGCTGTCTCTAACCCGTTGGAACATTGCACGGCTTTCTTGTAGCATCGGTCACGCGCCGCAACAGGAAGCCTGTCCGCCAAAGCCCCGTTCTCGCCGCCGGATACGACCGCGTTTCTTGCCGTCCGGAAACGCGGAAAATTGTCACCGGTCGCCAATCGCTATTTTAATTGATGGAGAGATTCCCTTGAGCAGCCCGGAAACTACGCACCACAAGCCCGTCAAGCTTGCTACCAAATCAGCCCACGCATCCTATTTCATGCCCATGCTTCAAAGCCTCGCCGATAAAGACGAGCTCAACGAAGTCGTCAAAAACTGCGTGGTCAAATCCTGCGAACTCATGGATGCCGGGGTCCCTCTTCATCTCAATGGATTCGTGAAAACGCATGACGCCGGAGCCATCCGGGCCGAATACGAAGCCTGTTCCGCCACCGAACTCGAAGAACTGAACGAGGCGTTCACCTGTGCCGGACGCATCATCTCCCACCGCTCCTTCGGCAAGGTCGCGTTTTTCCATCTTATGGATCGCAGCGGCCGTATCCAGTGCTATGCGTCCAAAGACCTCATGGGTGAGGAAGCCTACAAACACTTCAAAAAGTTCGACATCGGCGACATCGTGGGCGTGCACGGGAAGCTTTTCCGCACCAAGACCGACGAGCTGACCCTCGCCTGTGATCAGGTCACCCTGCTCACCAAGTCGTTCCGGTCCCTGCCTGAAAAGCACAAGGGCCTCACCAACGTCGAAATCCGTTACCGCCAGCGGTATGTGGACCTCATCACCAATCCGAAGGTCCGCGACATTTTCCGCAAGCGCAGCAAAATCATCCGTACCTTCCGCGCCTTCCTTGAGGAACGCGGCTTTGTGGAAGTGGAAACCCCCATGCTCCACCCCGTGGCGGGCGGCGCGGCGGCGCGTCCGTTCATCACCCACCATAATGCGCTGGACATGGAACTGTACATGCGCATCGCGCCCGAACTGTACCTCAAGCGCCTCCTCGTGGGCGGCTTTGAAAAAGTTTTCGAGCTGAACCGCAACTTCCGCAATGAAGGCATCTCCATCCGTCACAACCCCGAATTCACCATGTGCGAATTCTACTGGGCCTATGCGACGTTTTATGATCTGATGGACCTGACCGAGGAACTGTTCTCCACCATCGCCACGGAAGTCTGCGGCAGCCCGATCATCACCTATCAGGGGACGGAACTCGACCTGACCCCCGGCAAGTGGCAGCGCCTCACCTTCCACGAATCGCTGGAAAAGATCGGCGGGCACTCCCCCGAATTCTACAACGACTTCGACAAGGTACTCGCCTACGTCCGCGAACGCGGGGAAAAGATCCTCAAGACGGACAAGCTCGGCAAGCTGCAGGCCAAGCTCTTTGACCTCGACGTCGAGCCCAAGCTCGTCGCCCCCACGTTCATCTACCACTACCCCACGGAGATCTCTCCGCTGGCGCGCCGCAACAAGGATAACCCGGACATTACGGACCGTTTCGAGCTCTTCATCATGGGCCGCGAATACGGCAACGCGTTCTCGGAACTCAACGATCCCATCGACCAGCGTATGCGTTTTGAACAGCAGGTCCGCGAGAAGGCGGCCGGCGACGACGAAGCCTGCGCGATGGACGAAGATTACCTGCGCGCGCTGGAATACGGTATGCCCCCGGCCGCGGGCGAAGGCATCGGCATCGACCGGCTGGTCATGCTCCTGACCGACTCCCCGTCCATTCGTGAAGTGATCTTCTTCCCGCTGTTGAAGCAGGAATCCTAAACTCTATGCGTTTTGAACTCTTCGTAGCTTTGCGCTACCTCTTTGCTCGGCGCAAGCAGGCCTTTATTTATATCATTTCAGCCATGTCCGTGCTTGGCGTGGCCATAGGCGTCGCCGCGCTGGTCGTGGTTCTCGGCGTCTACAACGGGTTCACGACGGACATCCGGGATAAAATCCTCGGCGCGAACGCGCACATCATCGTTTCCGGTCCGCTGGCGGCGCTCACCGCGCCGCCTTCGGATGCGGACTTCGAAAAAATGCGCGGCGGCGAAGCCCCCGAACTCTCCGGCATGGCGGCTGTGCTCCGGCGCATCAACGCCACTCCCGGCGTCGTCGGCTCCACCCCCTTCCTCTACGCGGAAGGCATGTTGTCCTCCCCGAGAGGCGTCAAAGGCGTCGTCCTGCGGGGTATCGACCCCAAGACCGCGCCGGACGTCCTGACCATGCTGGACAACCTGAGCAGCGGCAGCGTCGCGGACCTGAACGCTTCCGTGGAGGGCGCGCCGCCCGGCGTGCTCATCGGCAAGGAACTGGCACAGCGCCTCGGCCTGGTCGTGGGCAGCCGCGTCAACCTCCTTTCGCCTTCCGGACAAAAGACCACCGCCGGTTTCCAGCCCCGCATCCGTCCCTACAAGGTTGCGGGCATTTTCCAGACCGGCATGTTCGAATACGATTCGTCGCTCGGGTTCATCTCCCTTGCGGCTGCGCGCGATCTGCTGGGCCTGCCTTCCGATCAGATTTCCGGCATCGAGGTCACCGTCAAGGACGTATACAAGGCCGATACCGTGGCCGCCGCCCTCCAAAAGGAGCTCGGCCCGCTGGCTTCCGTCCGGACATGGATGGACATGAACGCCAATCTCTTCGCTGCGTTGAAGCTTGAAAAAATCGGCATGTTCATCCTGCTGGCGATGGTCGTCCTCATCGGCTCCTTCTCCATCGTCACCACGCTGGTCATGCTGGTCATGGAAAAAACGCACGACATCGCCATCCTGATGTCCATGGGCGCGACCAAGGGGATGATCCGCCGGATCTTCATGCTTCAGGGCACGATCATCGGCGTGGTGGGCACCTTGCTCGGTTATGTGCTCGGCATAGGGCTGGCGCTCCTCCTCCAACGATACCAATTCATCAAACTTCCACCGGGGGTTTATACGCTGGATCACCTGCCCATCCTGCTCAATTGGGTTGATATCGTCGTGGTCGGCGTGTCCGCCATGACCTTGTGTTTCCTTGCCACGATCTACCCGGCGCGGCAGGCTTCGAGCCTTGAACCCGCCGAAGCCCTGCGGTTCGAATGATGGAACAGACAGCGTACGCGACCGCGACCCCGGTGCTCTACGAGCTTTCCGGCGTCGAGAAGTCCTGCGAGGGACCTGCGGAGCGCATCACCATTCTGAAAAATATGGACCTGACCGTCCGCGCTGGCGAATCCCTCGCCATCGTCGGAGCGTCGGGATCGGGCAAATCCACCCTCCTCCACCTGCTCGGCGCGCTGGACACGCCGACCGCGGGCAAGGTATTGTTCGAGGGCAAAAGCCTGCCGGACATGACGCCCGTGGAAAAAGCCCATTTCCGCAACAAAAAGCTTGGGTTCGTCTTCCAGTTCCACCACCTGCTGCCCGAGTTTTCCACCGAGGAAAATGTGGCCATGCAGGCGCTCATCGCCGGGATGAACCGGTCGAAGGCGCTGGGGCTGGCGCGGCAGGCCCTCGAACGCGTCGGGCTTTCCGACAGGAAGGATCACAGGGTAACCACCCTTTCCGGCGGCGAGCGTCAGCGCGCCGCCATTGCGCGGGCTATCCTGCTGGAGCCCCGCGTGCTGCTGGCCGACGAGCCGACCGGCAACTTGGACCAGCGGACCGGCGATTCCGTCGCCGAATTGCTTCTGGAACTGAACCGCACACTCGGCATGACCCTCGTCATTGTCACCCATAACCGTGAAATGGCGGGAACCCTCGGGCGCTGCCTCGAATTACGATCTGGAGAACTGTATGAAGAGATGCGTACTCGCGCTGCTGGCGCTGGCGCTGTGTAACCTGTTGTTCCACGGTACGGCTCAGGCGGCGCCCAAACAGGCGGCCTCGGATGCTGTCCGTGTGGCTGTGCTCCCCTTCCAGATCAATGGAGGGGCGGATCTCAACTACCTGAACGACGAGCTGCCCAAGCTGTTTGAGCAGCGGCTGGCCCAAAAGGGATTCAAGGTCATTCCGGCAAAGGATACGTTGCGCCTGCTCAAGAACCAGCAGATCAGCCAGCTCAATCTGGCGACCGCGCGCTCCATCGCCAGGCAGGCCGGGGCGAACTACGCCGTGTACGGCAGCTTCAGCAAGACCGGCGACGCGTTCAGCATCGACGCCCGCATGGTGGATGCCGCTGGACAGCAGGGGGCGCAGCCCTATTTCGCCCAGAAGCAAAACATGATCGAACTGCTTCCCGCCGTCGACGAACTTGTCGACAAGATGGGCGGCGGCGCGGTCAAGGGCGACGCCATCACGGACATCCAGATCCGCGGCGTCAAGGTGCTCGACCCCGACGTGGTGCTGATGCGCCTGTCCACCCGCAAGGGTGATGTGGTTGATCCCTCCACGCTCAATGAAGAAATCAAGCGAATCTGGGATCTCGGCTACTTCAGCGACGTGAACGCCGACATCGAACAGGGCGGACAGGGCCGCGTGCTCGTGTTCACGGTCAAGGAAAAGCCCCGCATCGACGACGTGATCGTCAACGGTTCCGACGAAGTCAAAAAAGAAGACATTCTGGCGGCCATGAGCTCCAAGACGGGCTCCGTCCTCAACGACCGCCTGCTTGCCGAAGACATCCAGAAGGTCACCGAGCTGTACCGCAAGGAAGGCTTCTACCTCGCCGAAGTGAACTACCGCATCGAGCAGAAGGCCAACAGCGCCTCCGCCGTGCTGGTCTTCGACGTGAAGGAAGGCAAGAAGCTCTACATCAAGGAAATCAAGATCGAAGGGCTCCAAGGCATCGACGCCGGAGATCTCAAGAAGGAACTCGCGCTCCAAGAACACGGCATCCTGTCATGGGTTACCGGAACGGGCGTGCTCCGCGAAGAATACCTTGAGCGCGACTCCGCCGCGATTACGGCCTACGCCATGAACCATGGCTACGTGGACATTCAGGTCGCCGCGCCGCAGGTGGACTACTCCGAAGACGGAATCACCGTCACGTTCACCGTCAATGAAGGCAAACGCTACAAACTCGGCGAAATCGGCTTCAAAGGCGATCTCATCGACAGCGACGAGCGCCTGAAAGAAGTGATCAAGCTTGACGACTACAAAGATTCCAACGGGTATTTCTCCCTCACCGTCCTGCAGGACGACATCAAGGCCCTCACCGACTTCTACGGCAATTACGGCTACGCCTTTGCCGAAGTCGATGTGGACACCCCGAAGAACGATGAGGAAGGCATCATCAACGTCTTCTATGTGCCGCACAAGAAGCAGAAGGTGCATATCCGCCGCGTGGTCACGCAGGGCAACACCCGTACCCGCGACAACGTCATCTTCCGTGAATTGCGCCTTGCCGACGGGGACCAGTTCGACGGCTCCAAGCTGCGCCGCTCCAACGAGCGCCTGAACCGCCTCCGCTACTTTACCCAGGCCGACACCACCATCGTTCCCACTGACAAGGACGATGAGGTCGATCTCCGCGTCAACCTGAAGGAAGACCGCACCGGCGCCATCATGGGCGGCGTGGGCTACTCGACCTTCTACCAGTTCGGCGTGAGCGGCAGCATCCAGGAGCGCAACCTGTTCGGCCGCGGCTACTCGCTCGGCCTGCAGGGTTTCGTGTCCGGCAAGTCCTCGTATCTGGACCTGTCTTTCGTCAACCCGCGCATCTACGATACCGATTTCGGTTTCAGCAACAACAGCTACGCCATCTGGGAAGAATGGGATGACTTCAAGAAGAAGACCATCGGTAATACCATCCGCCTCTTCCATCCCATTGGCGAGTACACCTCGGTGTCCGTTGGCTACCGTCTCGACCGCTACACCCTGTTCGACATTCCCGACACGGCCTCCCGCGCCTACAAGGAATACGAGGGCAAGAACCTCTCGAGCGTCGTAAGCACCAGCATCACCTACGACTCCACCGACTCGCGCGAACGTCCCACGTCCGGTGTGGTGGGCCGCGTCTCTATGGAATACGGCGGCGGCGGTATCGGCGGTAACGACAACTTCTTCAAGCCTATCGGTGAATTGCAGTCGTTCCACACCCTGTTCCGCAACCCGAACCACATCTTCCATTGGCGTGGCCGCGTCGGCGGCGTGTTCGAAAACTCCAACAAGCCGGTCCCCGTATTCGACCGCTTCTTCATCGGCGGCATCGACTCCATCCGTGGTTATGACTCGGAAGACCTTGCCCCGCGCGATCCCAAGTACCACGACGAAATCGGCGGCGACCGCATGGGCTTCCTGAACTTCGAATACATCTGGACGTTCCATCCGGAAATGGGCATCGCCCTCGTGCCGTTCTTCGACATCGGCTACAACATCGACTCCAAGCAGACTTCCGATCCCTTCAGCGACCTGAAGAAGTCGGTCGGCCTCGAACTGCGCTGGCGTTCGCCCATGGGCGACCTGCGCTTCGCCTACGGCTTCCCGCTGGACAAGAACGTCAAGGGTGACCGCCCCGGCGGACGGTTCGAGTTCTCCATGGGTCAGTTCTTCTAAAAAACAAGGGTGCGGGAAAGAATACCTTTCCCGCACCCCTTCCGCTTTGCCCGCTTCTGTGCGGGCGGGCTTCTTTGACGCGGCACGACCGCCCATCAGGACAGCTTCCCCTTCATGATTCTTACCGGTTCTCAGACTCCGCACAGATCATCCCCCGCCATCGGGCGTCTGTTCAGACCCCTTTTGGTCGCCTTTGCCCTCGCCCTGTTCCTGACCGCGGTTTCCGACGCGCACGCGGCTCCCTCCTTTGAACAGCAGTACGAGAAGGCCAAGCAGGATATGGAGTTCCTCAAGAGCGACTCCAAACGCGGCGGCTGGCGTGAGCCGTGGGAAAAACTCGCCCAGTCGTTTTTCGACCTCCACGAAAAATATCCCCGCTGGCGGAACCGCCCTGCGGCGCTCTTCCGTTCGGCGTTGGCGATGGAGGAGCTTGCCAAGCGTTCCATGCTGCGGCAGGACGCTCAGGCCGCTGTCGATCGGTATGGGGTGTTCCTCAAAAGCTACGCCGGCCATGTGCTGGCCGACGACGCGCTGTTTGGCATTGCGCGTATCAAGGCGGAACGGTTCAACGATTTTTCCGGAGCTCAGGAAGCGCTCAACACCATCCAAAATCAATATCCCCGGGGTGATGTCGCACCGGAAGCCAAGCTCTACGCCCAGCGCCTCAAGGCGGCGCTGGAAGCGGCCAAGAGCAGCACGCCGGGCAAAAAGACGGCGGCGCTTCTGACCGACATGAAATGGGAAAACCAGAAGAATCTGGCCGTCATCACGCTGGAGTTCGATCGCCCCATCATCTGGTCCATCGACACGCAAAGCGGCAGCAAAAAAAACGACATCCCCAACAGGATGGTTGTGGATCTCATGGGCGTCAATCCGGCTTCGACGATCCGCCCCGGCATCAAAGTGCAGGGCAGTTCCCTCCGCCGTATGCGCCTTGACTTGTCCGCTCCCGATAAAACCCGGCTTTTGCTCGATTTCAGGCAGGTCAAACGCTTCATGGTCAAAACGGAATCCTCGCCGTTCCGTATCGTCATCACGACCTCGGCCACGGACGCCGCCATGCCTCGCGGCATCTCGTTCGGCCAAGGGCTGCAATCGAGCGATCCGCTTTTCCGGTTCGCCACCCGATCCATCATGATCGATCCCGGCCACGGCGGCAAAGATCCCGGAACCGTGCACAACGGCGTCATCGAACGTGAAGTGACGCTGGACATCGCCAAACGTGTGGGCAGCATCCTCGCGGGCAAAGGCATCCAGGTGCACTACACCCGAACGGACAATACATGGGTTTCGTTGTCCACCCGTTCCTATATGGCGAATCAGGCCCGCGCCGATGTGCTGCTGTCCATCCACGTCAACGCCAGCCCCAATGAAAACGCCTGCGGCCTGGAAACGTATTTCCCGGATACAGCCTCAAGCAGCGCGGATGCGGGCAAGCTTGCCGGGCTGGAAAACGCCAACGGAGGACATAGGGGAGATACGGGATCCCCTGCCGCCTCGTCGTCGGTTCGCAGTCAGGAATCCCGCCGCCTCGCCGACACGGTCCAAAAATGTACCCTCTCCGTCATGAAAGAAAAGACCTTCACCGTCCGGGACGGAGGGGTCAAGTCCGGCCCCTTCAAGGTCTTGCTCGGTGCGAATATTCCGGGTATCTTGGTTGAAGTCGGTTATTGCTCAAACGCACAGGAAGCCGCCAACCTTGCGATCCCCGCCTATCGGCAGGCGTTGGCGGAAGGGATCGCTTCCGGCATCCTTGCCCATTTGGGCAGCCTCGACGGGAACAAGCGCTGATCCCTTCCGCTACGCATTCTTCCCCGTCTGGCAACATTTCCTTCCCAGCCCTGTTCCCCTCTGCCTCTTTCACGTGCGCTTCGGGAAAAGAGAAAACGCTGCTCCGTTCTCCTTGAGTAACAAACCTGCAAGGGGAGCTGTCCAGAGGACAGTTATCTGCTCACAGCGCTCTCCTCGCAATATATTTTGCGGTAAAACAAACCCGCCGAAAGAAAAAAACTCAGCCTTCTCCGCACCGGGAATATCCCTGAAGGATCCTAACTTTCTTTATCTTCCGGAATAACTGGATATAAAAATCTTTTCAGAAATCCGGGCTCTCTATCCGCTTTCATGCCCATAACGGAACATGTCTTGACGACTCACGCGTTGAAGGCTATCCATTTCGATCTGCGGGCCGGGTTCCCGCTAGTGTCTGTACATCCAAGGAGAAGAATATGTTCAGAGTATTGTCCCTCGCTCTTGTGGCTTGTTTGCTGATGGCGGGTTCCGCTTTCGCCGACATGAAAATCGGCGTGTTCAACTCCCAGGCCGTTGCTATGGACAGCGACGCAGCCAAGGCCGCCCAGCAGAAGCTGCAGTCGCAGTTCGGCGCCGAGAAGACGCAGCTTGAAAAGCAGGCCAAGGATCTGCAGTCCAAGGGTGAAGCCCTTCAGGCTCAGGTCGCTAAAATGTCCGCCAAGGAACGTGAAGACAAGCAGATGGAATTCCTCCGCCTGCGCCGCGCCTTTGAAGAAAAGTCCCGCAACTTCGCCCGCAAGGTGGAAAACACCGAAAACCAGATCCGCCAGAGCATGGCTCAGCAGATCTACGACGCCGCCACCACGATCGCCAAGCAGCAGAAGCTTGATCTTATCCTCGACGCCGCTGCCGGCAGCGTGATGTACGCCACGCCCACCCTCGACATCACCAAGCCCGTCCTTGCTGAAGTCAACCGTTTGTGGAAGGCCGGCGGCAGCAAGTTCCCGGAACCCAATACCGGTAAGAAGTAAATGGTTGCCCGTAAACTCTCCGAAATCGCGGCCCAGCTTGGCTTGATCCTGCAAGGCGACGATGCCGAAGTCATCGGCGTCAACACCTTGGAGGGGGCCGGGCCCGATGAAGTGAGCTTTCTGGCAAACCCCAAATACGCTGACCAGCTCGCGGCAACGCGGGCTGGCGCCGTCATAGTCCGTCCCGAACACGCCGGGGATGTCAGACGCGCCCTGATCAGCGAAAATCCCTACCAGGACTTCGGCCGCGTTCTGGAGCTGTTCGCCGCACCGCAGGGCAGCTTTTCCGGAATCAGCCCGTTGGCCTTCATTCATCCCGATGCCGAACTCGGCGACGGGGTGACCGTTTACCCCTTCGTTTACATCGGTCCCCATGCCACGGTGGGAAGCGGCGTCAAGCTCTTCCCCGGCGTCTACGTGGGCGAGAACGTCCGCATAGGCAAGGGCACCACCGTCTATCCTAATGCCGTGCTCATGGCCGGAACGCACGTCGGCGAAGGCTGCATCCTGCATCCGGGTTCCGTGCTCGGCGCGGACGGCTTCGGCTTCGCCCGGACCCCTGCGGGCATCCAGAAAATCCCGCAAGTCGGCAAAGTCACCATCGGCAACGCCGTCGAGGTGGGGGCCAACGCCGCCATTGACCGGGCCGTGCTCGATGCCACCCGCATAGGTGACGGCACAAAAATCGACAATCTCGCTCAGATCGGGCATAATGTGCAGATAGGCCGTAACGGCTTCGTCGTCTCACAAGTGGGCATTTCCGGTTCCACCACGGTCGGGGACAACTGCACGTTCGCCGGACAGGTCGGTATCGCCGGGCACCTGCACATCGGCGACAACGTCACCATTGGCCCCCAGTCGGGGGTCGCCAAAGATATCCCCAGCGACGTCGTCGTGGGCGGCACGCCCACCGTGGATCAGCGTACCTACATGCGCACGCTGGCCCTTATGCCCCGCTTCCCCGAACTCTTCAAGCGCCTGTCCAAGCTTGAAAAGGAACTGGAAGAACTCAAGGGCGGCAAGCCGGACGCCTAGCTCTTTGCAATTCAGACTCAAGGAATACACAGCATGGACCAGCCTACCTCGTTTGACATCCGCAAGATTCTGGAGTTTCTCCCCCACCGTTATCCATTCCTGCTCGTGGACAGGGTCAACGAGATCGTGGACGGGGAATACATCAAGGCGCATAAGTGCGTCAGCTTCAATGAACCGTTCTTTCAGGGGCATTTCCCCGGCGTCCCGGTGATGCCCGGCGTGCTGATCATTGAAGCTCTGGCGCAGGCTGGCGGCCTGCTGGTGCTGCATGGCTTCGATCCGAGCGAAACCGCCGGGAAGCTCTTCCTCTTCTCCGGGCTCGAAAAGGTCCGCTTCCGGCGTCCGGTCTTCCCCGGCGACCGTCTGGATCTGGAATGCCGCCTCATCCGCCACAAGCTGAAACTGTGGAAGATGGAAGGTCGGGCTTACGTTGACGGCGTGCTCGCCGCCGAAGCGGAAATCACCGCTGCCGTGACCGATCGTGGAGACATGTAATATGGGTTGCAGTATGGCTTCTCAACAAGTCCACCCCACTGCTATCGTGCACGCCAATGCGCAGATCGGCAAGGATGTGGAAATAGGCCCCTATGCGATCATCGAAGAGCATGTCGTCATCGGGGATCGCTGCCGCATCGACGCCCACGCCGTCATCAAAGATTACACGAGGATGGGCGTGGGCAACCATATCCATTCCCACGCGCTGGTCGGCGGCGAACCGCAGGATCTCAAGTTCCAGGGCGAAGTGACGTGGCTGGAGCTCGGCGACGATAACCGTATCCGTGAATTCGCCACGCTCCACCGGGGCACGGAAGGCGGAGGCGGCATTACCCGTATCGGCAGCCGCAACCTGTGCATGGCCTACACGCACATCGCCCATGACTGCCAGCTCGGCAATGACATCGTCATGTCCAACGGAGCCACTCTCGGCGGGCATGTACGCGTGGACGACTTTGCGATCATCGGCGGCCTTTCCGCAGTGCACCAGTTCGGCCATGTCGGTACGCACGCTTTCGTGGGCGGCATGACGGGCGTTGCGCAGGATCTTCCCCCGTGGATGCTGGCAGCGGGCAGCCGTGCGCTTGTGCATGGCCCCAATCTTGTGGGACTGCGCCGCGCCGGGGCTTCCCGCGAGACGATCTCCGCTTTCAAACAGGCCTTCCGCCTCATTTGGCGCAGTGAGATGCCCCGCTCCGAAGCCTTGGATCTGCTTGCGAACGACTACGCAAATCTGCCTCAAGTGATGGAGTTTGTGGATTTTGTCCGCAGCAGCGAACGCGGGCTCTGTCCCGCCGAAAAAAATGTTGAAAAAAAACTTGACGACGACGCTGTATAAAGCTAAAAGCTTCTTCGTCGACAGCGACAAGCGCGACACATAGAGATGCCTTTGTAGCTCAGTTGGTAGAGCGCATCCTTGGTAAGGATGAGGTCTCCAGTTCAATTCTGGACAAAGGCTCCATAAGAAATCAAGCCCTTTCGGTGAACAGCCGGAAGGGCTTTTTCGTCATGGCCGTTCAGCTCCACTCCTGTCCTGCTTTTTCCATATGGAGAGTGAAGTGCCCACTGAAATCGTAATCTCCGCCTGGAAGCGCCGGTCCACGCCTGGTACAATGTACAGTCCTTCTCCTCATGGCAAGACCGCCCGCCGTACAGCCGCCCCCGACCGTCATGACCTCTTCACTTTCCACCGGTTCCATTGCTCCCGGTCTTCATGGACGGGGGCTTTTAGTTACGGTTGTGCAACTTCCCGTCGGGATTTCCCCATCACGAAATTTTTCTCCTGCCGCATCAATGGAAAGGACTTCAAGCGTCGAACCGTTCACCCGGAACCTGACATTGCGTCCGGCAAAGGCAAATCCGTAAATCCGTTCGGGATCATCCTGATAGGATGGTCGCGGATCAAGGGCCAGAACCTCACGCAGCGTCTTCCATTTGCCTGCGGGAAGTCCTTGCAGGGCTTCCCGCGCGGCACTCACCTCAAGCCGGGGTTCCGGCTTCGTTCCCGCAAAACCGCCTGTCGCCTGAGGGATACAGTCGGCGTAGGGAAGGTAGGGTTTTATATCCAAAATCGGCGTTCCGTGCAGCAGGTCGGCCCCAGAAACCCGTAACAACGGGCCTTCCGGGGACTGAAGCACAATATTTTCCAGCTTCACCGCCGACAGCCCCAGCGGATTTGGACGGAACGGCGAGCGCGAGGCAAAAACGCCCACCCGCGCATTGCCGCCTAAACGCGGAGGCCGGACCGTGGGCGACCAGCCTTTGCCTGCGGATGCGGAAAACGCCCAGATCAGCCAGATATGGGAAAAACCTTCCAACCCCCGCAACGCCTCCGCACTCCGATAGTCCGGTTCAAAAATAATCTCAGACAGAGCCGTCTCCACGACGCCGCTTTGCCGGGGAATACCAAATTTTTCCTGAAAGTCATTACGGATATATGCGATTACGTTCATAGTAGTACCACCTTTTCGAGCATCACCGGGCATCGCCTGACGGCCCACCGGAACAGTTGAAACGGCGTTGAAGGGAGAACCGCCCGCCTTTGGCTGACGGCGAGGCACCAAGCGTATTGCGCCTGGCGTCCTGAATATGGGTAACATTGTCCGGAAAAAGGGCGTTGACTCCCAAAACACATACGTCTACTCGGGTAGTCCTCGAAATATCATGGGGCAGCGGGCCCCTCTTCGCCTCCCATCGGTTCCACGTCCACGAACCAATCAACACGATGACCCAGGCCAACACAGCCGCCCACTCCTCTCCGTTCAAGAGGGTTTCATGTTCCGCCCATAAGGTCCGTAGCCAGTCAGACGCCCACCATATTAGGCCGGAAGCCGACGCGCAAGACTCCCCACCATAGAAAGCCCTCCTTTCGTGTAGGGTATCAGCCGGACCATGCCGGCAACAGGGAAAACTGCTTCAGCGCAGCGATAGGAGGCGAGCGCAGACTCCCCTTCGTCCTCCCCACAAGGCATAAATCCGTTTCCCCAATCCCCTACACGCTGCGGCATAGAACACTCCGAGGGGAAACAATTCACCCTTCCCCCATACCGCCGTACCAGTCTGCCCCGGTTTCAGCATGAGGGAAAAGAGGGAGAACGCCATAGGCGCGTACCTCTTGTTTCAAATCTTGCCGTTTCCCCTGATGCAAAGATGCCTCACCACACCTTTTCCCTCTTAGAAGCCGCTTCACATTGGGCAATGACAACCCTCCCAGCACCTATGTACTGCTTTTATTGATTTTACAATCTAAAACCTTGTCTTTGGAGAGGGCTCACCACCCACCCAGATGGAAAACTACCTTTTTCTGTGCGATGGCATGGTTCTGAAAGTCCTGCGCCCCATACTTGGCAATAGATTCCCTCTACCATATTTACCCTTTTCCGTTCATTCCTAACGGAATTATCCCCCTGTGCAGCCCGCTAAGGCACAACAGCCTTTCATCACTCATTAATCATACGCACTTATTCTTATGGACTCTACACAATATCAGCATATACCCGCGTATCTACACTGGCATCGCAAAATACTCACTCGGCTCAAACAATTCATAGTTGCCAACTCATTTCTTGATATGCCTATATGGCGAGAAAGGCTTCTCGTGAGGTGTATCATGTCCATTCGTTCTCTTCTCTTATGCTGTGTCCTTTTATTTCCATGTGTCGCTTCGGCATCTCCGCTTTCCATCCAACCTTCTGTGAGCACACTTGGGGTTGGAGTTGACATCAGCTATCGACAAAACAGTTTCATAGCCTACAGGTTAAGTGCTTTTACTCAACCATTCGATACAAAAATAAAACTCAAAGGCATTCAGTATAAGACTGAAGACTCCAGCCACAGCGTGGGTTTACTGTTGGACATCTTCCCCTTTGAAAATGCTTTCCGGATATCCGCTGGCGCTTATTATTTCAAGCTGGATACCGCACTTTCCACGTCGGTAGATGCAATCAATCCCATTTATGAAGAGCTGATCAATCAGACGAGTGGAAAGGCGACATGGGAAAGGCTCGCACCTTATATTGGCCTTGGTTGGGAAAGTACTCAACAATCCGAATCGTCTTTAGGATGGCACGCCTCGCTTGGGGCCTTATATATGGGGAAAGCTCGTGTCTCTTTCCAGCTTCCGGATGTCCCCATCCCCAAGCGTTACGTTGGGAGAATACAAGCAGAGGAAGACAATATTAAAAGCAAAGTACATAAATACACTTGGTACCCTGTTTTGTCACTTGGATTCACATATCGTTTTTAATATAGTGAAATTATAAGAGCATCCTCCAATTATCCCCCTATACTGGCCGTACAATACACCTTGCCGATCGTTCCGTTTTATTGAGGAATAAAGATGATCATCAAGTGGCTCTTGCGCGTAACGGGCCTAAGACGCTGGCTCGATCGGCTGGATCGGGAGTGGAAGGGAATCCTTTAACCAGAAAAGGAGTCTTTCAGCGCCTCTTTCCAGCCGCAATACACTCTCCAACATGTTGAGTATATGACAGTTTCCTCATGAGCGAATTCTCGGTTGTTGCCTTTTTCATGATTTTCGAGCTGAGAATACAGTATCCCTCTTGACAGGCATTGTATTCGGGTTTAATTGTGAATAAAAGAACAATTTGTTTGATTACTCAATCTAATCTGTTTTCCATAAAGGAGACCGCCATGTGGGATACTCGATTCGATGAGCGTGATGTTAAGGAAATCCGCACAAAGACAACGACCTATCTTGGAGTCGGAGCCATCGCCAAGATTGGTGACATCGCCGCCGATTTGAAGGCCAGAGGCATCGACTCCATCCTTTGCGTGACCGGCGGGCATTCCTACAAGCTTACCGGCGCATGGGATTACGTCACCGCAGCCTGCGCCAAGCACGGCATACGCATCTCCCTGTACGACAAGGTGACTCCCAACCCCACAACCGACTCCATAGACGAGGCGGCGGCCCTCGGCAGATCCGCCGATGCCAAGGCCGTACTCTGCATCGGCGGCGGCAGCCCCATCGATGCGGGCAAAAGCGCGGCTATTATCCTTGCCAATCCAGACAAGACGGCGGAAGAGCTGTATACCTTCGCGTTCACGCCGACAAAGGCTGTCCCCATTGTTGTCGTCAACCTGACCCACGGCACGGGCAGCGAAGTCAACCGCTTCGCCGTGGCCAGCATCACGAAGCACAACCACAAGCCAGCCATCGCCTATGACTGCCTCTATCCCTTGTTCTCCATCGACGATCCGGGCTTGATGATCAAACTCTCGCCTAAGCAAACCCGCTATGTGTCCATCGACTCTGTAAACCACGTCATCGAAGCGGCCACTGCCGTTACAGCCAACCCGCTGTCCATCCTGCTGGCTGGAGAGACTATCCGCCTTGTGGCGGAATACCTGCCCAAGGCGCTCGCTAACCCCGAAGACCTTAAGGCCCGTTACTGCCTGTCTTACGCTTCCATGATCGCAGGGACCGCATTCGACAACGGATTGCTCCACTTCACACACGCACTGGAACATCCCCTCAGCGGCATCAAGCCAGAACTCGCGCACGGCCTCGGCCTTTCCATGATCCTGCCCGCCATCATCGAAGAGTGCTATCCCGCCTGTTCCGCCACGCTAGGCACGATTCTACGACCGCTGACGCCTGACCTCAAAGGAACCCCGGACGAGGCTCACAAGGCCGCCAGAGGCGTTGAAACGTGGCTCGCCGACATGGGCGTACCGCAGAAGCTGGAGGACGAGGGGTTCACCGAGAACGACATCCCCCGCCTGTGCGAACTGACCCGGACCACGCCGTCCCTCGGGCTGCTTCTCTCCGTCGCCCCTGTCCCGGCAACTCCTGAGCGTATTGAAAAGATTTACAGGAGATCGTTGAAGAAGATGGATGCGTAAGCAGCCGGAGAAAAAACGGAGGAGAGCCTTACAGGATGACGACTCTTCTACAAACCTCTTGCGATTCTATCGGCTGATACGAAAATGACCTGAGCGGGTTAACCTCAATCCAGTCTTACCCAAGAGGAAAAGATTTCTCCGATGTAAGAGAACCCGGCCTGTACATATCGGCCCTCCCCTCCTCCCGGCATAAAAAACCGCCCCGAATCAACGATTCAGGGCGGTTTTTATACTCGTAATATTGGCCCGGTTACTCAGGCAAGCCTGGTTGGGACCACGAGCCATTGTGAATACGGGAGACGTGGGAAGGAAAGAAATCCTGAAAAGGTGTTCCCTCCTCCCCACGTTCTATTCCTTACCTTATTCATCATCCTGCGGCTTCAGGTGATCGGGGACGATCATCATGTCGATGATGATGGGCTTGAGGAAGCTCCACTTGATGTCGTGCACATGGTACACTTCCATCATGTCGCGGATGGCGTCCCAGCAGTTGTGGCAGGGCGAAATGACCATCTTGGCGCCGGTTTCGCGGATCTGCTGCAACTTCATGTACAGGCCCTTGTCACGCTGCGGGCGGAACTTGCCGATGCCGTTGAAGCCGCCGCCGCCACCACAGCAGAAGTTGTCTTCGCGGTTGCACTTCATTTCGCGGAAGTCTTCCGCGATCTGGCTCATGATGTAGCGGGTGTGCTCGGCGAGGCCGTGGTTACGGATGTAGTTGCACGAGTCCTGCAGGGTCACGGGCATCTTGAGGCGCTTGGCGGGATCGATCTTGATCTTGCCCTTGCGCAGCGCATCGGCCAGCCATTCCACATAGTGCAGGAACGGGACCGGCGGCTTGCCGTCTTCGCGTCCGGCCCAATAGGGGCCTTCCACGACCGTGGCGCGGTGCGCGTGCCCGCATTCCGTGCCTACGACCATCTTGGGGCGCAGACGATCGACCGCGCCGTAGATACGCTTCACGTTGTTGGCGCACGCTTCCCAGTCACCGGCAAACAGGGACAGGGACGTGTTTTCCCAACCCACGGAAGGAACGGTCCACTTTTCCCCGGCCACATGGAAGAGGATGGCGGCCTGCGCCACGTCTTCAGGATAGTGCTTGGGTTCGCGGGCGTTCAGGATGTACATGACATCGCAGTCTTCCTTGTCGATCGGGATCTCGAGGCCCGGCCACTCTTCCGCGTTTTCCTCGGCCATCCATTCGCAGGTGTCCACCCAGTCTTCGGTGGTCACGTCCATCTGGGCGCCGTATACGCGGTGCATACCCGCACCGATCTTGAGTTCCCACGGCACGAAGCCCTGAGAATACAGCACGCCGCGCAGATAGCTGAACATGACGCCCATGTCGATGCCGTGCGGGCAGTACGTGCCGCAACGGTTGCAGCAGGTACATTTCGCCCATGCCACTTCCATCGTATCGATCATGAACTTCGTGTCGACCTGCCCCTTGCGGCGAAGCATTTCGCCGAGCGTGGACTGGATCTTGTAGGACGGAACCTGCTTGGGATCGCGGTTGTTCGCCGTATACAGGAAGCAGCTGTTCGCGCACAGGCCGCAGTGGGCGCAAATCTCGAGCCACGTGCGGGTGCGGGACTTGCAGGTCTTCTGCAGGGTCTCCCACAGAGCGACCGTATCCACTTCCAGCATTTCCATTTCTTTATAATACTGCTGCCCACCCTTGTCGCCGAGGAGCGCTTTCAGATCTTCCTCGGTGTTGATGGGCCGTCTGTTGCAAAACTTGCCTTCAGGCATGTTGTCCTCCAATATGCTGGCAATCCCGGGGGATTACCAGGGGAAAGCGGGGCCGCGCGACGCGCCGCCACGCTTGATGGCGTAGTCCATGCCAAGCTGACCGCGCGACATGAAGTACAGCACGATGTGGGAAAGCTTGGTGAACGGCGCCAGAATGAGCACCAGCTCGGCCGCGAAGATATGCCACAGGAGCCAGCTTTCATAACCGGGGGCCTGCATACGGGCGAGGAATCCGGCGACGAGCACGAACAGCACCAGCAACAGGATACCCCAGTCGCCCAGCGTCGTCAGGAAGCGGACTTCCGGCAACGCGACGCGGCGCAGGATCATCATAAACGCACCGACGATGGCGAGCACCGTAAAGGCGTCGGAGAACCACATGGGCAGCGAAGGCAGGCTGAAGCCGAAACGTTCCTGCATGATGACCATGTGACCGGCAAGGAACAGAGGCACAATCACCACGCCGATATGGAACAGGAAGAAGGCGATGGTGAAATACGGCTGCCTGCGCCAGCTGTGCGTCCCAAAAGGAACCAGCCACTGAAGGACGGAAGAAATCGCGCCCTTCATACCGATTTTACGGCCGGGGCCGTAGGCGACACGTTCAAGCCGCCAATCCAACCCCCGGATATACAGGACCACACGGCGGGCAAGGCCAATCACGAAGATGAGAAAGGCAGCCCACAACATGGGACCAGTGAGGAATTCGTACATACAACAGCTCCTTGCGGATTACTCGGGTCTGCCGGTTCGCTCGTCGCGACCAAAAAGGAAGCGCCAGTATCCGAGGAACCCCACGAGCGCGACGCCCATGAGGACATACGTCCAGCCCTTGGTGAAAATCATAAACGAGTAGAGCGTGGGGAAATCTTCCATGTTTCGCTCCCGGCGCCCTAGTGGGCGTCCTTGAAATCAGGGTGTTCGTACAGGACCGGCATCTTCGAGCACACGAAGCGGTACGCCGTCACGATCAGGGTTACGATAAAGATGGACAGGAACACTTCCGAGATGCTCGGGAAGTAGCGATCCGCGCTGTCCAGCTGCCAGTTGAAGGCCACGAGGCACACGTTGAAGCGGTTGACGACGATGCCGAGCACGCCGAACACCGACGCCACACGAATGAGCGTGATGTTCTTTTCGCGCACGCCGAGGGCGTACAGGAAGGCGGGCAGGAGCACGAAGCCGACCATTTCAACGGCGAACCACGCACCGTAACCGGAAGCGAGATAGTGCCAGTCGTTGTCCATGGTGGTGTCCAGCACCTTGATGATGAAGTAGCCGATCAGCACGAAGGAAGCCGCGCGGCCGAAGCCGAACACAACGCCGTCGGCTTCACGCAGGTGGGTTTCATCCATCTTGTTGTGCAGTGCCTTGTGGGACAGCGTGCCTTCGAAGATGACCATCGAAAGACCGGCCACCATCGAGGAGATGAAGAAGAACACCGGCATGAACGGCGAGTACCACAGGGGGTGCATCTTGCTCGGGGCGATGAGGAACAGCGCGCCCAGCGAGGACTGGTGCATCGTGGACAGCACCACGCCGAGGATGGTCAGCGGGATGGTGAAGCACAGCACGGCCTTGCGGATGGTATGCATCCGGGGGCGCAGGCGGACGAGCCAACAGGGGGCGTCCTTCATGCCGAGGAGCCATTCGAGGCCCACGGGGGACCATTCGATGAACAGCACGGTCAGGTAGATGCCCACGCACAGGCCCACTTCGAACAGCAGGGACGTGGTGCCCTGCGACACGAGCAGAGGATACGGCAGACGCCACGGCTGGCCCACGTCGTACAACAGGGCGACGACCACGAAGGCGTAGCCGAGGAAGGCGGTCAGGATGGCGGGGCGCACGGCCGAATGATACCGCTTCATGCCGAAGAGATAGCAGGCCGAAGAGGTCACATAGCCGCCCGCCGCCAGTGCGACGCCGCACAGCAGGTCAAAGGCGATCCAGATGCCCCAAGGGTTGTTGTCGTCCAGGTTGGTCACCGCACCAAGGCCGAAGCCGAAGCGGCCGATGGTGATCAGCAGCCCGATGGCAAGGATCACAGCCGTGATCAGGTTGCCGGGCGTGCGGGGGATGGACAGCAGCGTCTTGCCAACGCAACCCTGCATACAAGGCTTGGCGGCCATGACGTCAGCCACGGCATCAAGACGATTCGAGAGGTTCTTCCAGAGTTTCATTGCTTACGCCTCCCCGCCGTTGGTGTCGTGCTTGCCCTTCTTGCCCTTTTCAGGCTTGGAAGGCTTGGCGGCAGCCTTGGCAGCGGCTTCTTCGGCGGCCTTCGCGGCAGCCTCTTCCGCAGCCTTCGCCACGGCTTCGGCCTTTTCGGCCTCAAGCTGCGCCCGGAGAGCCTCTTCGGCTTCGGCCACGGCCTTCTTCACTTCATCAGCGACGGCGCGATCCTTTTCCTTGGCGGCTTCCTTCGCGGCCTTATCGAGGCTGGCCTGCAGCTTCTTCGCGGCTTCTTCCTCGGTACGGGCGACGGCGGCGTTTACGGCATCGTTCTGCTCTTCCTTGGCGATCTGTTCCTTACGCTTGGTGATCGCGTACGCGCCGCCAAGCAGGACAGGCCAGATGCCCACAACCATGGGCACGGCTCCGAGCGCTCCAGCCGTATATTCGCCGGCGGCCTTGGTGCCGAGATCCTCGTTGAGGCCCACTTCCTTGAACTCAGCACCGGAAATGGTCATCCACGCGGTGCCGCCCATTTCGTGCTCGCCGTACACATGGTTCTGGTAGCGTTCGGGATGAGCGGTGATGCGATCCCACGCGATCTTGACCAGATCCTTGCGCTTGCCGAACACCAGCGCTCCGGTGGGGCAGGCTTCCACGCAGCCGGGAAGCTTGCCTTCCTGCAGGCGGGGGTGGCACAGCGTGCACTTCTGGACCAGCGGATTGAGGGCGCGGTCGTAGGTGTAGCCGGGGATATTGAACGGGCACGCGACCATGCAGTAACGGCAGCCCACGCAGAGGGTGGGATCGTAGGTCACGGAACCGTCGGGGTTCTTGGTAAACGCCTTCACGAAGCACGCACTGGCGCAGGCGGGTTCCTCGCAGTGCATGCACTGGCTCTTGCGGAACACGTCCTTGTCGAGGCTCGCGGGACGGTACTTGTTCACCACAGTCCACTCTTTGGCGGACGTGCGGCGCTTTTCGTTAAGCACGTTGAGATCGGTGAAGGGCTTCTCCGGTTTTGGGAGATCGTTGACCTTGTTGCAGGCCTGTTCGCACCTGCGGCAACCGATGCACAGCGTGGTGTCGTGAAGCACACCCTTGCTGTCGGGGTAGCCGTGGAAGGTTCCGCCCGCGGCGGACGCGGATTTCGCGCCGCCCAGAGCCGAACCGATACCCAGCCCACCCATCAGAGTCAGAAATGATCTACGGTTCATATCTTCTCCTCCGCCTATTTCACGCGCGGGGTATGGCAACCCGCGCAATCGGTGGCGGCAGGCTTCTCGATCTTCATCCGATCGTGGCAGGCCATGCACTGTTGATGATACGCAGCCTTGAGCGAAGGCTTGTTGACGCTCGTAGCCATCTTGTCAGCCTCAATCCCGTGGCAGCTGGCGCACTTCGGCGGGGTCTTCAGATCCGCGATGGGGCTGTTGTGGTGGCACGCGGCACACATGGCCGTCGGCGACGTATGGAACGCGGAGGCAAGCCCGCTGTCGGCGGCACCCTTCACAAGGGCTTCGTAGATCTTGCGGTGCGGGAACACGCTCGGTTCAAAATCGTTGGACAGAGCACCGATGGTCACGGTCTCAGGCACTTCGACGGCCGGGAAAGGCTTCGCCGGAGCGGGCTGGGCGGCCAGCTCCTTGGCTGCGATGTCGGCAAGCTGTTCCTTCGTGAGATCGAAGGCGGAACCGTCGGCGATCTGGGCGGAGGTAATGCCCTTCACGTCCTTGTGGCAGGTGGCACAGGAATCGGCGGG
>ERZ835541.316-NODE-316-length-63388-cov-3.750288_pt1 | contig 63388 bp, 56 predicted proteins | sample MGYA00519945_ERZ835541 | MGnify/ENA primary metagenome ERZ835541 (study PRJEB31850, sample SAMEA3708780) | human gut metagenome | biome: human gut; feature: human-associated habitat; material: faeces | place: China | collected 2014 ...
CAGATTTAAGAGGGACGGGTATGAAAAAGATTCGATATTTACCGTTTGGCTACACCATCCGCAACGGTCAAACCGTGATCGACCAGCAGGAGGCCGAAACTGTGCGCGGCATTTTTACGGCATATATTCACGGGGCATCGCTCAAGGAGATTGCGGAAGATCTCACAGCGAAAAACATCCCATACACAGAGCGAAGCTGCGTTTGGGACAAGGCGAGAATTTCTCGGATACTAGAAAACGCCAAATACACCGGCGATGCTGAATTTGACGCGATCATCGAAGACGCTGTCTACGAGGAAGCGGTCGCAGCCAAAAGCGCACGGCGCTGGAATCGGGCCGTTACAGAATGTGAAGGAATCCGGCAGCTCCGCGACCATATCCGCTGCGGAAATTGCGGCGCGCCCATGCTCCGGCACATCAACTCCAAGCGGGCCGTCCGGGAAAGCTGGACGTGCAGCAACACTGCCTGCGGCCTGCGGGTGCGAATCAGCGATGGTGAACTGCTCCAAAAGGTCACGCTGCTTATGAACCGTATCATTGAAAACGCCGATCTCCTGCTGCCACATGAAATAGTGCGGCGCACAGATTCTCCTGCGGTGCAGGAGCTGCAGCAGCAGATCACAAATGAAATGTCGCGGGAACAGCCGGATGAGCAGCGGATCGTAGACCTGCTGCGCGAGATTGCAGGCCAGCTTTATCGGCAAACCAATGCAAAAACACAGATCGCCGCGCAGATTGCCAGAAAACGCGCCGCTTTGATGCACCCACAGGATGCGTTCAACAGCGCCTGCTTTTCCAGCCTGATTGACGCCGTCTCCCTCTCTGCGGGAGGCGGCGTCATTCTGCATACAAAGACACAGACCGAGATTTACGAAAGCGAGGGCAAAACAGATGGAAGTACAGAAAATCCCGAAGCGGACGGTTACCCTGATTGAACCGAAGAAGTCCATTCTTGTAGACAAGGAGAAGTATCATCAAAAGCGAGTGGCGGCTTACTGCCGCGTCTCCACAGATTCCGAAGAACAGCTTACGTCCTATCAGAATCAGATGCGCGTTTATACGGAAATGATCGCCGCCAGGAAAGAGTGGGAGTTTGCCGGCCTTTATGCCGATGAGGGCATCTCCGGCACAAGGGCGGACAAACGCCCGGAATTTCAGCGCATGATCCGCGACTGCCAGAACGGAAAGATCGACTATATCATCACAAAATCCGTCTCCCGCTTCGCCAGAAACACGGTAGAGTGTCTGGAATATATACGCTCGCTGAAAGCGCAAGGCATTGGGATTTTCTTTGAGGAACAGAACATTGACACGCTGAAAAGCGACAGTGAATTGTATCTTGTCATTTACGCAGGCTTTGCGCAGTCCGAATCCGAGAGCATCAGCAAGCACATCACATGGACCTACCGCAAAAACTTCGAGGATGGGAAAGTGAGCTTTCAGTACAAGCGGCTGCTGGGCTACCGGAAAGGCGAGGATGGCAAACCGGAGATCGTGCCGGAGGAAGCGGCCATCGTAGAACGGATTTTTGAAATGCTTCTCGCTGGACAGCCAGTGGGACTTATCGCGCAGACACTCCAATCCGAGAACATTGAGATTCCCGGAAAGGACCTCAGCTTCAGCAAGAACATGATTATGAACATCCTGCGGAATGAAAAATACTGCGGTGACAGCATTCTTCAGAAAACCGTTACCGTAGACTGCATTTCCAAAACACGCAAAGCGAATCACGGAGAAGCGCCGATGTACCTTGTCGAGAACAGCCACCCGGCGATCATCAGCCGCGACATTTTCCACCGCACACAGGAAGAACTGGCGCGGCGAAAGGCCCTCCGACCAAAATCGGATAAGACGTCTATTACCCAAAGCGGGAAATACTCCAAATACGCGCTGAGCGAGGTGCTGCACTGCGCCGAATGTGGCAGCCGCTACAAGCGTGTGACATGGAATATCCGCGGAAAGAAGAAAATCGTCTGGCGCTGCGTCAGCCGATTGGATTACGGAAAGAAATACTGCAAGGATTCCGTCACAGTGGAGGAAGCCGCCCTGCATGGGGCCGTTGTCCGGGCGCTGAACCGCTTTCACGCGGAGGACGAGTCCACCTACCTCACGCTTATGAAAGCCACCATCGGAGAAGCCATCGGCATAAATGGCGGTTCGGAGGAAATTGACCTACTCACGCGCCGCATCGATGCGCTGAACAAACGGATGCTGGAACTGGTCAACGAAACCGTTGCGGCAGGGAAAGACGTGGAAAGCAGCGAGGAGGAATTTAAGGAAATCTCCGACCAGATCGAGCAGCTTACCAGACGCATCGCCGCAATTCAGGAAAGTGTGCGCGGCGATGCCACGCGGCAGGCGCGGCTGGAGGAAATCCAGAATATCATTGCCAAGCGAACCGCCAACGAAACGCAGTACGATGACAGCATCGTGCGCCAGATGATCGAGTGCATCAAGGTACATAATGATGGAAAGCTGACGATCATTTTCGGCGGCGGGTATGAGATCGAGGAAACATTATAAAGAATCAGTCTGTAAGATACAGAAAAGCCCGGAGGTATGCACACACTTTTGCAAGAGTTTTCTCTGAGAGGTTGGTATCACATTTTGATACCACCAACCGCTCAGAGAAAACAGATAAATATTTTTCCGCAAAGTGAAATTTTGACGGATTACCCTGTATAATAAAAAGGAACCTGACAAAGGAAATAGAGTTATGATTTATTACATTGCAGATATGCACTTTGGACATACGAATGTGCTTCGTTTTGATAATCGCCCATTTTCTGATACCGCGCAGATGGATGACACGCTGATTCAAAATTGGAATGAACGTGTAGCGACTGACGATACCGTCTATGTCCTTGGAGACGCGTTCTGGAAAAACGAAGAAAACAGCATTCGAATCATCCAGCAGCTCAACGGCCATAAGCACCTGATTCAAGGCAATCACGACCGCGTGAAAGGAAAGCTCCGCTTTTATTGGGAGAGCATTGAACCATACGCAGAGGTCAATGATGAGAATCGTCTGGTGATTCTGAGTCATTACCCGATTCTGTTTTATAAGAACCAGCATTATGGCGCAACCATGCTGTATGGTCATGTACATAATACCCGCGAGTGGGAACTCGTTGAGAAGTGGAAAAAGGAACAGTGGACGATGGGCATTCCGAGCAGGCTGATCAACGTTGGCTGCATGATGGAGTATATGCGTTATACCCCACGCACACTGACGGAGCTGCTGCATGCCAATCCTATGCCGGAAATTTTCAGAGTCCGCAAAGACGGAAGCGCAGTTGAAGTATCTGAATAGACGCGAAGGGATGGATTCTCAGGATGAAAGTGACACCGCTGAAAAAACAGAGCAAGAAAAATCAGCGAAAATTTTATGCGGCGAAGCGCGGTTCGTGGAACGGTGTTTCCCCAATCACCCGTGTTGTGCAGAGCAAGCGGATTTATGACCGGAACCGTGCAAAACAGGAAAGCCGTCAAAGTGGAGATCGCTGACAGAATCGTGCAGACCGCACCAAATTCCATAAAACCCACAATATCTTTTTTGGTTGCACAGTAGCGACCAGCAGTATGAAGCAGCAAGCTCCAAAAATCTTGCCGAAAAAAGCTGAAACCATTGAAAACACTAGGAAAACCGCTGATATCTTAATTGGTGCAGCTTGCCATACCGCACTTCTTTGGAAGTGCGGTTTTTCTTTGCCTAAAAACAGCTTTTTAACAAGATTCATACTGCTTTTCTGAATCTTTTTCATAATTTTGATTTTACTTTAAAACACGTTTTTAACATCTTTGAAGCATCTTTTTTGCCGAAAATACAACAGTGGCACGCTTCCAATGTGGCACCTATGTGGCACCTGTTTTCAGCCAAATGCGGCGCAGACCTTTTGCGCGGTGCTTTGCTGGCGCGATTCGTGCTGATAATGCGTATAAACGCGCAGCGTCATATTGACCGTGGCGTGTCCTGCGAGATATTGAATCTCCTTGATATCCAGCCCGCTCTCAAATAACCGTGTGATGTAGGTATGTCTGAGTTGGTGCGGATGAACGTGGAAATCCAATGTGCGGACAACCTTGGAATGCGGCGCGGTTGTCCAGAGATCGGCAGGATTATCAACTGTGCGGCTTTCAATCGTCTGGCGCATTGACTTGAAACTGCTTTTAGACAACGGTTTTCCATTTCTCATGTGCAGCACATAAAGGCTTTTTGCGCGTTTGTGAGCAGCGCATTGTGCCGAACATGAATCACACCCGCAGAAAAATCAACATCCGACCACATTAGCCCGCAAAGCTCTCCGCGCCGCATACCGGTTTGAAGTGCCAACAGGCAGAAAAGATATGCCCGCGTGCCTCTTGTTGCGTCCAAAAGGCGCTGAGACTGTTCAGCGGTGAGCGGAGTTTCTTCCCGCGTTGTTTTACCGCCGATTCTACGAAAAAGAAGAGAAGAAGCTAACAAGCTCCTCCTCTCCTTTTGTCAGTGGTGATGGCAGCATATCTGCTGAAGTGGATTTGAAAGAAAATAATTTGCATTTATTTCCGGAAGGAAAGATCCGGCTTTTCTTTTTGCGCCTCGGAATCGGCAGACTTTTTTTCCACGAAAAGCCGCGTGGAACTGTTGCGGATGTGCTCCTGCACGGCGGCATAGGCACCGTTCTCATCGTCATGAAGGAACGCTTCGAGAATTTTTTTATGCTCCTGCATGGAAACCTGAGGCGTGCGCATATCCTGGTGCTGATTTTCCTGAAGCCAGCGCATACGGATGGAATGGGCCTTGAGATTGTTCAGAATGGTGAGCATATAGGGATTGTCAAGATAGGTATAATACAGCTCATGAACCTCAAGATCGGACGCGATATATTTTTCAAAATCGTACTGCCGTTCCAACTCCTGAATATGGACCAGCGCCATGGCAACCTTGTCTTTTGGAATGTTGCGGCAGGCTTCTTTTGCGGCGAAAGGTTCCAGAGCCAGCCGACATTTCCAGATATCGAGAGAATCCTTCACGGAAACCTCGGCCACAATCGCACCTTTGCGCGGAATGATCTTTGTGAAGCCGTCTCGTTCCAGCATATTGAGTGCTTCGCGGATTGGCGCGCGGCTGATATTCATGGCCTGTGACAGGTCTTCCTCAGTCAGACGTTCGCCGGGTTTGAGTTCACCGCGGATGATCATTTGCTGGAGTTTTTCATAAACTAATTGCTTGAGCGACGGATTCGCGGCAATGTCAAATTTCGTTGTCATATTTCATACCTGTCTGAAAATAGGATAAAGATGAACAGAAAATTACAAAATATTCATTTCTTATTATAGCCCAGGCAGGATGGAACGTCAACCATTTCGCGCAGAAAAGTTCAGGACGCTGCGGAATGTTCGCCGCTGGAGAGCGTCTTCCAGGTATCCCGGATAGACTCGTGGCGGATCTCGGCCGCGTTAAAATGGAACAGACGGAAAACGTATTGCAGAATCGGTCCACCCAGGAAAACGGAGACAAGCGTCCCGAGCCCAACCTCACCACCCAGCAGCCAGCCACACAGGCAGGCTGCTGCTTCCAGCAGGAGCTTACAGGTACCGATGGGAATGGGGAGCTTTTTCTTGAGATAGACGAACAGGGTATCGCGCGGACCGGCGCCCATGGCAGCGGAAATATAAAAATAGATGCCGAATGCGTTGACGCAGAGCGCAAGAACACAGAGCGCAATCTGCAGCGGCAGAGCGTTTACGCGCGGGATGATGGCGAGTTTTCCGTTGATCCAGAACAGAAGGTCTGTGATCCAGCCAACGACCAGAATGTTCAGAACCATGCCGAGTCCGAGCGGCTCGCGTGTCAGAATATCCAGCAGAAAAATTGCCGCGCCGACCCAGATGCTGGCCTGGCCGATGGGGATGGAGCAGGCATGGGAGATGCCGTCATTGAGTACGTTCCAGGGCGCAAGACACTGAGACTGCTTGGTCAGAAGGACCGCAAGCGAGATCAGCGTAAAACCGAGAAGCATGCGGCCGAGCTTTCGCGTATAGATCTTGAAAAGATTCATACCGTCCTCCGAAAAAAGCGCGGTCACTGCCGGGGTTTCCCGGCAGCGAGGCGCGCATGATGTTATCGATTACTTGACGATCAACTCGCGCGGGAAATCGGTAATGATTTCGCAGCCATCCTTGGTGACAATGACGGTCTCGCTGAAGCCGACGCCGTACTTGCCCTGTTCGCGGATTGCGGGCGGCATATGATAGACCATGCCGGGCTCGAGAACGCGCTTGTCGCCCTTCTGCAGCGAGCAGATATGACCTTCACCCCAGTCGGGTGCAAATGCGCTGCCGATGGAGTAGCCGGTGCGCTTGCGGAAGTTGTTGTAGAGACCGGCACGCTCAATGACGCCGCGGCAGGCTTCGTCCACGTCGCCGCTCGTCACGCCCGGGCGGATAGTCTTGAGCGCTGCATTGAGCGCTTCAATGCAGACGTCGGACCACTCGCGGATGATGGAGGGCACTTCGCCGACATAGGCTGTACGCATCAGAGCAGCATGATAGCGGTTGATCGCGGCGGGAATCTCCAGCAGAATGGCGTCGCCCTTCTGTACGGTCTCGCCGGACCACACGTCATGCATCAGACCGGACTTCCAGCCTTTTGCGACGAACGGTTCCATACCGACATGCTGGCAGCCGTGGGAAACGGTAGCCTGCCAGATCGCAGCGGCGATCAGATCTTCGTTGATGCCTTCCTGAATAGCGTCCATACCGGCGCGCATGCCGGCGTTGACGGCCTTGGCAGCCTGACGGATGTAGGCAAGCTCCGCAGGAGACTTGATCATACGCAGCTGATCCACAAGACCGGCGGCGTCGACCAGTTCCGCACCGGTGAGCTTATTGGCCAGAGCCTGATAGTTGCGGACACTGAGGAAGAAGGACGTTGTTTCCACACCGATCTTCTTCGGCTTGCCGAACCGCTTGATGACTTCAACGGTTTTGTCCAAGGGGCTTTCGGTGTCATCATAGAGAACAATATGATCGTCATCGAGCCAGGAGAAGATCTGTGCGTTGCCGACCTCGCCGAAGCGCAGCACAAGAACCGGATCCTTGTCCGGATGGACAACCAGGCAGTTGTACATATAGTAGCCGGCGGAATGGTAGCCACACAGATAGAAGATGTTTTCCGGCGTGTGGACCAACAGCAGGTCCAGACCCTTTTCCCGCATCATTTCCTGGCATTTTTCCAGTCTCTGACGGTATTCGCTAAGTTCAAACGGCATTCTCTTGGTAAGCATATGTTTTCCCTCCTGTTAATATGTCTCAGCTTTCTTTTATTTCGGCACACAAGGTCAGGCGGCTTTCATCAACTTGCACGCCAAGCCCCGGTGTGTTGGGAACGAGGACATCGCTGCCCCGGACAATAAGACCGGTCGTCGGATCGTTTGCGATCCGTACATGGCCGTGTACTTCAAAAAGATCGGTATTGCTGACGGCACCGACGGCGACGGCGGCCGCAATGGCCATCATGCCTTCGTCCATGCTTCCGATCATGTAGGAAATGTGGTGGGCCTCCGCCAGGTGCGTCAGACGGATGGCATTTGTGATGCCGCCGCATTTGATGAGCTTGATGTGCACGCCGTCAATGAGGCCGAGATCGGTCCAGCGGACGAAATCTTCGATGCTGGCCACGGACTCATCGCCGAAGAGCTTCGTCGGGATGCTGGCTTTCAGCTCGCGCAGCTGCGAGACGGAATCAAAGCGGACCGGCTGCTCGACGATGGTAACGCCGTATTTTGCAAGCTCATTGATGTTGCGGATGGCGCTGCGGGTATCCCAGGCGCAGTTTGCGTCGACGCTGAATACTACATCGTCTGCAAAGCCGCTTTCCCGGATGACGTTCCAAACGGCGCTCACACGCTCGATATCATATCGCAGGCTCTTGCCGCCGACGCGGACCTTGATGAAGCGGCTGCCTTGGGTCAGAATTTGCCGGGCGAGCGCCTCGGCCTGATCGACCGGCATGAAGGGGATGTTTTCTTCGCTCGGCAGAATATCGTGCCGCTTGCCGCCGAGAAGGCTCCAGGCAGGCTTGTTCTGCAGCTTACCGCACAGATCATACGCCGCGCTGTCGCAGGCGTCCTTGGCGGCGAGATTTCCGACGATGCTGCGGCTGATGATATCGTGCAGCACGTTGAGATTTTCCGCGTCCAGACCCACAAGTTTGGGTGCGATGGTGGTGACGATCGACGAGACGACCGCGCCGGTGGTGTCTCCTGTAAAGTAGGAGCAGTTGCCGCGGACCTCGCCCCAGCCCTTGACACCCTCGGCTTCCAGGCAGACATACACGCCGTCGAGATGGTCAATGTAGCCGGAAGAGGCGTGGGTGAAAGGAATTTTCAACGGCTGCGGGCAGGTGTAGACCGAAACTTTTTCAATCTTCATCTTGAAAGCCTCACTTCAAAAATTCCCGGATGACGGCTTCAACGACATTGCAGTCGAGCTCAAGCTGGTCGAGCCGCACATACTCGTTCGGCTTGTGGCAGATGTCGATGATTTCCGGTCCGATGATGACGCAGGGGATGCCCTTGCGGACGAAGTGGTTCATATCGGTGTTGCAGGTCAGACCAAACGGGGTCTGCTTGACACCCGTGACGCGCTCGCAGGCGGCGTAGGCCTTTTGGACGATTTCGCTGTCGGGCTTGGACTCGGAGGCAGGACCGGTGGTGACGAGATAGTGGTCAATTTCCACCTTTGCGCCGGGGAAGGCCGCTTCGGCATCCTTGCAGATTTTCTCGAAGCTCTTGATGATCTCTTTTTCATCCTCGCCGGGGACCATTCTGCGGTCGATGGTGAGTTCGCACCAGTCGGGCAGGACGTTTTCCTTGACGCCGGCCTTGACTAAGGTAATGGAGATCGAGGGGCTTCCGCCAGAGCTGTGCTTAATTTCGTGCAGACCCTTCTGAATTTTGTCGACCAGACCGGAGATGTAGGCCGCGACGCGGACAGAGCTGATGCCAAGCTCCGGGGTAGAGGAGTGGGCGGTCTTGCCGTGGATGACGAGCACGGGGCGGATCGAGCCGTTGTGGCAAATGCCGATGCCACAGCGGGTCGGCTCGCCGATGATGCCGTAATCGCCCATGACCTCAGGATCCTCGACGAGCTTGCGTGCACCCTTGGAGTAGGTCTCTTCATCGACGACGGCCGTGAAAACGATCTTGCCGTTGAGTCCGTCCGGGTTTTCCATGACGCGCTTGGCGCCGATCAGAAGGCCCGTCATGCAGCCCTTGGCGTCAGTGGAGCCGCGACCAAATGCGCGGTCGCCGATCACGGTGAGCTTCCAGGGGTCGGTGTCCCAGCCGTCAGCGGCGGGAACAACGTCCATGTGGGAGTTGAGAACGACGGTCTTGCCAGCACCGTTTCCGATCTGTGCGGTGGCGATGACGTTGAAGCGGTCGCCCTCGACAGTCTGCTTGTGAGCCTTCATGCCGAGTGCGGTCACATAATTGTAGACCAGCTCGCCCATGTCGTGTTCATTTCCTTCCGTGGAGGGAATCGCGACCATTTTCTCAAGCAGCTCAAATGCTTCCGAATATTTTTCCATAGAAATTGCTCCTTAAAAGTTCCGCGGCGGACAGGCCAAGGCCTGTCCGGATGCGGAAAATGTATGTACTAGGATTGCGAAGAATTACGCCTGTTTTGCGTCTGCGGCAACCAAGTCCTCATCAGGTCCATTGTCAGCTTTGAAGAGGGCAGAACCGAGCATGGAGATTAGAATAGAAGCACCAAAGGAGAAGACTGTGCCGCCTGCGGGGACGTCCTTCAGAGCCGGAACCTGCGTGGAGATAAAGCCTACAATCGCGCCGAGGATGACGCCGGCAATCAGAGCCTTGGAATTGCCCTTCTTGCGAAGCAGAGCGGCAGTAATTGTCGCGCCTGCGAGCGGACCTGCACCGAGTGTGTAGCTGTAGCCAAAGATTTTGAGCATCCAAGCACCTGCCGTCGCCCAGTACAGCGCAACAATGCCGAACAGACCGGAGACAATAATACCTACTTTCAGAACCTTTTTGTCATCAGCCTTGGGGTTGATGTAGCGGTGATAGATGTCGTGCGCGACAGACAAGGAGATAGAGTTGAGCATGGAGTCTGCGGTGGACATCGTCGCCATCATAATCAGAACGGTGTAGAGCACGGTAACCCAGCTTGGCATGTAGTTGCTGAGATACCAGGGCCAGACAGAGTCAGAACCAATGTCTGCGGGAACACCCAGTTTGAACACGCACATACCAACAAGAGCGGCCAGAATGGAGAAGAAAGCAGTAGCACCCGCACTCCAGTAGAGACCCTGGTTTGCAATACGGTCGGTCTTCGCGGAGTAGATACGCTGGAAGGTCGTCTGTAGACCCATTCCGGCGACAATGCCGTTAATGAGCCATAGGAACGGCGTAGCCTTTGGCATATTAGGCACAACGAAGAGGTTGCGCATAGTATCCGGGAGGACCTGCCATGTCGCGCTCACGCCGCCTGCATGGATAAACGCAAAGGGAATGGTGCAGAAATAGATAGCAAGCAGACACAACCATTGTACCGTATCTGTGTACACAACTGCAAGATACCCACCAAAAGTCGAGTAAAGAAGCACAACGCCGCCGATGACACATACGCCAACCAAATACGGAACGCCAATGCCCTCGAGCATTCTGGCCGCCGCAGTGGTCTGTGCGGTGACCCAGGTGATGGGAACGACGAGGCAGACAATCGCAATAACAATGTTCAGGGCCTTGTTGTGATACAGGCTTTCAAACCAGTCGGGAAGCGAGAGAAAGTTGGTGCCTGCTTTGCGCAGGGGCTTTGTCATGGTTTTTGCAATGAAAATAAAACCAAGTGCCTGCGGAAGACCGTACCAGATCGAGGAGATGCCGCGAATGGCGCCGTTGCCGATCCAGCCGAGGGTCATGCCGCCGCCGACGAAGGTTGCACACGCGGTGCAGATGGTGACGAGCGAGCCGATGCTGCGGCTGCCAACATAGTAATCAGCAGTCGTCTTGTTTCTCTTTGATACGAGGAAACCAATCGCCAGCATGATCGCACATAGCACGACGACGATTCCAATGCCCAGATACATATTGTTCATACCAATACCGTCCCTTTCTTTTTTCATTCAGTCGAGTGTTTGCGGGGAGTGATGCGGGGTGATGCAATATGGGAAGTGGGTTTCGCGGGGTGCGTGGGATTACTTTTTTGCTTTGCGGGCTTTCTGACGCTCGAGATCTTCTTTCCACTTGTTGGTGCCGAAGAAATCCTGCGTCAGTTCTTTCACCTTGCCGGACAGCGCGATGACGACCGGAAGGTTAATGATGATGACAATTGCGAGGAAGAGGTCTGCCATGCCCCAGATGTCTTCCAGTCCGCCGAGCGCGCCGTAGACTGCGCCGCCGAGGCTCAGAGCACCGCAGATGATAACGATGATCTTATACTTGACATTGTGGAACACGTAGTTCATGGCCTGCGTGAAGAGGTAGTTGTTGTTGATGCAGGTGGTAAAGCCGAACAGGGCAACGCTCAGACAAATGAGCGCCTTGCCGGCAAAGCTGCCCGGAAGACCGATGGAGAAGGCTTCTGCCGTGAGGCTCAGACCCTTGTAGCCGGTTTCGTATGCGCCGGTGAACATGATGACGCAGGCGGTTGCGGTGCAGACGACGATGGTGTCGATAAACACTTCAAACAGACCCCACATGCCCTGCTTGGCAGGATGCGTGGTGATGCCCTGACCATGAACAATTGCGCCGAGGCCGACGCCGCCGTCGTTGGAGAAGATGCCGCGAGCGAAGCCCTGACGCATGCTCAGAACGACGGTCGAGCCGAGGAAGCCGCCGACGGCTGCGCTGCCGGTGAATGCGCTGGAGACGATGGTGGCTAGGACGCTGGGAAGTTTGCCGATGTTGGCAATGATGATGAAAAGCGCTGCCAGGACATAGAAAATCGACATGACGGGCACGAGAACCTCAGAAACTTTGACCAGGCTCTTCAGGCCGCCGAAGACGACCAGTGCCATGATCGCGGCGAGAATCAGACCGGTGAGCAGAGGCTTTGCGCCGAGCAGATCTTTCATGCCGATGGCAATGGTGTTCGACTGGACGAAGGCCATGACGAAGTATGCCAGACCGAACAGCAGGGCATAAGTGGTTGCGAGCCAGACCCATTTGGAGCCAAGACCCTTTTTGATGTAGTACATCGGGCCGGAGTCATACTGCTGGGTATTTTCGTCGTATTCGCGGTAGTGGACACCGAGCACGATCTCACTGTACTTGGTGATCATGGAGAACAGGGCGACAACCCACATCCAGAACACAGCGCCCGGGCCGCCGACGCCGATCGCCATGCCGACGCCCGCAATATTGCCGGTGCCGATGGTGCCGGCCATGGCGGCCAGCGCCAGCTTCAAAGGCTTCATCAGGCCGGTGCCTTCAATTTCGCTTTCTTTTTGCGTAATGCTGCCGAACGTTGTTTTCAGCATATAACCGAAGCGTCGGAACTGGACGCCGCCGGTGCGGATGGTGAGGAAAATGCCGGTAAAGACGATGACAATGATTAACGGCCAGCCCCATAGGAAGTTGGCGACTTCTGTTAGTCGTTCGATAATGGTCATTTGCAGTTCCTCCTTCTCTTTTACCTAAATATGTGTGAAATGCGTTCGCGTTTAAGCGGTTGCCTGCTGCATGGTTTTCTGGACGAGGGCAACAAACGCTTCGAAGATTTTCTTTTGCTCGGGCATACGGTCAAACAGACATTCCGGGTGCCACTGGACGCCGGCAATCGTTCCGTCGGCGTTTTCTACAGCCTCTACAACGCCGTCGTCGGTGGTGGCAACACAGCGAAGACCGTCGCCCAGCTTTTTCAAAGACATGTGATGGAAGCTGTTGACGGGAAGGCGGGTCACACCGACGGCCTTTGCCAGGAACGAGTCAGGTTCGACTGTCACCTCGTGGAGAATGGACCAGGCCTTCGAGGCAGGTGCGCTGTGAACGATGCTGCCGTCGGTAATGAGCGGAAGATGCTCGTGCATGTTGCCGCCGAGCGCGCTGTTGATGAGCTGCATGCCGCGGCAGCAGCCGAAGACAGGCCGATGGAGCTGAATCATGGCTTTGATGTACCAGATATCGCTCTCGTCTTTAAACAGACGGGATTTGCCGCTGTAGCGTCCGAGCGGAACGCCGCTGCTCTCGGGGGCAAGATCGTCGCCGACCGGAACAACGAGGCCGTCGATGTGCTGACATAGCTCCAACGCTTCGTCCAGACTCTTGACCAGAGGAAGTCCGACGGCATCTCCGCCTCCGGCGCGTACGGCGTCGATTGTCGCCTGCGGCGTCAAAGCGATCATCAGCTCCGGCATTCCGGAGGCAAGTTTGTTGTCAATATCCGGCACCAGATCCATTGGAATACCAATCAGGGGTTTCATGGGGAAGCTCCTTTCTTGTTTGGAAATTCAGACTTTCAAATCATGCAGGGCCTGCTCAAACCGATCCATGCCTTTCGCAATATTTTCCATGGAGTTGGAATAGGCGATCCGCACGCTGTTCGGCGCTTCAAAGGCTGCGCCGGGAACGATGGCGACTTTCGCATGCTCCAGAATGTAATTGCAGAAATCCAGAGAATTCTGAATCGGCTTCCCTTCCGGCGTTTTGGCGCCGAAATAGCGGCTGACGTCCGGCATGAGATAAAATGCGCCGTCTGCATTGCCGCAGGTGATATCCGGCATGGCCTGGAGGCGGGAGAGCATGTATTCGCGGCGCCTTGCGTACTCCGCGACCATTGTGGCGACGGAATCCTGCGGGCCGTTTAACGCTTCCACACCGGCCCACTGCACAAAGGTTGTGGAGTTGCTGGTGGTGTGGCCCTGCAGGGAGGCGATGCCGCGGGCAATTTCTTTGGTCGCCGCGCAGTATCCCAGACGCCAGCCGGTCATGGCAAAGGCCTTGGAGAAACCGTTGATTACAATGGTGTGTGCCTTTTCTGCTTCGCCGGCGGCCGCCGGGCAGAAGTGCTGCGCTTCACCATAGATCAGTTTTTCATAAACTTCATCGGATACGATGTAGAAATCATGTTCAACGGCCATCCGGGCCAGTGCACGCAGAGAAGCTTCCGGATAGACCGCGCCGGTGGGATTGTTGGGGGAATTGATGATTATGGCCTTGGTCTTCGGCGTGATCGCGGCGCGGATTGCGTCCAGATCCAGCTGGAAGTCTCCCACATGCGTCGGAACGAGGACGACCTTTGCATCGACTAAATGTACGATCTCTTCGTAGCTGACCCAGCAGGGAGTTGGGATGATGACTTCGTCGCCCGGATTACAGATGCAGGCAATGGCGTTATAAAGCGCCTGCTTTGCACCGGTGGAGACGACGATCTCCGAGGGTTCGTAGGAAACGTGATTGTCACGCAGGAGCTTTGCGCAGATTGCTTTCTTGAGCGGCAGGATGCCGGAGACCGTGACATATTTTGTCTGGCCTTCCTGCATGGCCTTGGTACAGGCACGGCAGATATTTTCCGGTGTGTCGAAATCCGGCTCTCCGGCATTGAGGGAAATGACATCCACGCCGGCTTCCTTCAACGCGGCAACGGTGCCTTCCATTTCAATCGTCGCAGAAGGCTTGATCTGCTGGATGCGAATGCTGTTCAATATGAATCTCTCCTCCCTGGTGGGCGATAGGCCCGAATGAAATACAGCAAAAAACAAATAATCACAATCGATTGTCTACAATATACTTTAAACCATGAGCGTATAATTTTGCAATAAGACATATTTCATGATTTTGCTTGTCGAATTTTGTGAAAATAGATGTTTTTTGAAAAGACGGTTGACAAAATATTGGACGAGATATATAAATGTATTGTAATTGTTGACTGTCGACAACCAGAAAAAGGAACTCGGATTCAAGACAACAAAACAGGAAAGGAATTACTGCCATGCCAATCATTCATGCAAATGAGCTTCCCATGTGGGAAAAGCGTGTGGATTCCGGCGTCCACTTTATGCTGGGCAACTACGCGCTGGTCGAAGGAGCGCTCAGCGCGGGCTGCGATTTCTTCGGCGGCTATCCCATCACCCCGGCAAATGAAATTTCCGAGCGCATGAGCCAGAGGCTGCCGCAGGTGGGCGGCAAGTTCATGCAGGGCGAGGACGAGCTTTGCTCCATCTACGCCTGCGCAGGTGCTGCGCTCGCCGGCGGCAAGGTCATGACCGCAACGGCAAGTGCCGGCTACAACTATATGCAGGAAGGTCTCGGCTACTGCTACACGGTCGAAGCACCGGTTGTTGTGGCCGATGTGCAGCGCTGCCGCGGTGAAAACTACGCGTCTCAGGCGGATGTCTATCAGATGCGCTACGGCGCCAGCGGCGACTATGAAGCGATCGTTGTCTGTCCGTCTTCCGTGCAGGAGCTGTATGATTACGCAATTTGGGCGTTCAATCTTGCAGAGAAGTACCGCAATCCTGTCATTATCATGTCCGAGACGACGATTGCTCTGATGCGTGAGCGTCTGGACATTCCCAAGGCAGAAAACATTGAACTCTTTAACCGCAAGTATACCACCCTTCCACCGGAAAAATACCGTCCGTTTGCCGCACCGGAGTTCGGCTGTCCGGATATGGCGCCGCTGGCAAAGGGCTATCATACCATCTATTCTCTCAACCCGCACAACGAAGAGGGCAGCATCGACTGGGATCCGGACGAATTTGAACGGCTCTATCATCGTGTCTGCGGCAAGATCCGGGAAAACGCAGACGACATCTGCCGCACGGAGAAATTTATGATGGACGATGCCGACTGCGCGATCGTCGCATACGGCAGCGAGGTCCGGCCTTCCATTGAGGCGGCGCAGATGGCGCGGGAAAAGGGCGTCAAACTTGGCGTTCTGAAGCTCTGCAACGTCTGGCCGGTACCGGAAAAGGCACTGCGCGAGCTGGCCGTCAGTGTCGGCAAGATTTTTGCTGTTGAAATGAACAACGGCAAGTATGTCAACGAGATCGCCCGCTGCGCCGAGGGCAAATGCCCCGTGCTCCCGGTCACCAAGAACCGCGGCTTGGCGCACACCTCCCGCGAGATCTTTGAAGCAGTCATGGAAGGAGTCAAAGCGAAATGAGTGAACATACCGAACTGAAAATCAATCCGAACCGCAAGTTCCTCCGTCCGGAAAAGCTTCCGCACTTCTTCTGCTCCGGCTGCGGCTGCGGTCAGGTTCTGAACTATTACACACAGGCGCTTGACGAACTCGGTATGGATCCGGAAAAGATGGTCCATATCGCGGGCGTCGGCTGCACCGCGCGTATCCCGGTCTACATTAAAACAGACATGTTCCACGGCGTCCACGGAAGGACCCTTGCTTGGGCGACCGGCGTCAAGCTTATGCAGCCGGACACCCCTGTTGTTATTTTCGCAGGCGACGGCGACATCGCCTCCATCGGCGGCAACCACCTCATCCATGCTGCGCGGCGCAACCTCGATGTGACGGTCGTCATGGTCAATAACCTCAACTTCGCCATGACAGGCGGTCAGGTTGCCCCGACGACGCCCGAGGAAGTGCGCACGATGACCACGCCCTACGGCAACGAAGAGCCGAGATTTGATGTCTGCGAGCTTGCAAAGGCAGCCGGCGCGTCGCATGTTGAGCGCTGGTCGACGGCAAAGCCCGTCCAGTGCAAGCAGGCATTCAAGCGCGCACTCCAGCACAAGGGGTTCTCGCTCATCGAGATCGTCTCTCAGTGTCCGACGCATTTCGGCCGTTATGCGCTCAAGACCGGAGACCCCAACGCCGTCATCGCCTGGATTAAGGAAAACACCTACACCGAAGCAGAGGGCAAAAACAAGAGCGCGGAAGAGCTCGAAGGCAAGCTGCGCCTGGGACAGTACATCTGCATGGACAAGCCCATCTACAGCGGCACGTCGGAACTGAGATAAGGAGGAACCATCATGCTCAATTATCCGCAGCGCATTTCCCTGTGCGGCTTCGGCGGCCAGGGCATCATCCTTTCCGCCGTCATTCTCGGTACGGCAGCTGTCACGCGCGGCAATCTCTACGCCGTGCAGACCCAGTCCTACGGTTCGGAGGCCAGAGGCGGTCAGTGTCAGGCAGAGCTGATTATCGACAAGACACCGATCAACTCGCCGATCGCCGAAAAGAAGAATTTGCTCGTCGCGCTCTTCCAGACGGCGTATGAAAAGTACATTCATGATCTGGAAGACGACGGTGTGCTCGTCATTGATCCGCAGCTCGTCACCAACATCGTCAAGCCCATCAAGAATACCTTTGAAGTGCCTGCTACGCAGATCGCCGTCGATCTTGGCAACCGCATGTGCGCTAACATGGTCACGCTCGGCTTCATCAGCGAGTGTCTTGGCACAGTTTCGCGCGAGGATCTGCTGGACACCGTGCGGGATAATGTCAACCCGCGTTTTGTCGAGCTTAACTTCCAGGCGGTCGATGCCGGTATCGCCTACGCGAAGGAGCATAATCTCCATTACAACGGCTAAGGAGGGAACTTATGAATCTTTTTGAATACGAGGGCAAGCAGCAGCTTCGCCGGTTTTCCATCCCGACGCCGGATTCTGTCCTTCTGACGACCGACGACGCGCCCGCGCCGATGCCGTTTCCGTTTGTACTCAAGGCGCAGGTCATGACCGGCGGCCGCGGCAAGGCGGGCGGCGTGAAGGTCTGCCAGAATGAGGCGGAATATCGCGAGTACGCGAAAAATATTTTGCACATGCAGATCAAGGGACACAGCGTCCATGGTCTTCTTGCCGAGCAGATGATCCAGGCAGAGAAAGAATACTATATCTCTATCACCCAGCAGGGCGTGGAGCTGCCGACGTTGATTTTCAGCCGTATGGGCGGTATGGACATTGAGCGTGTCGCGGCGGAAACCCCGGATGAAATTCATAAATTTCAGATCGACCCGTTTACAGGGCTTAAGGGTTATCAGAAAAAGCAGCTGGCAAGCCTGATGGGCGTAGAGCCGGCAGAGGCCGTTTCGTTCCTTGATAAGCTCCAGAACGCTTTCTTCGGCGGCAGCGCGCTGCTGGTGGAGATCAATCCGCTCGGCGTCATCGGCGGAAAGCTCGTTGCGATGGACTCGAAGTTTGTCATCGACGACCACGCCAGAGCCGCCCGCGATACGATCGCTGCACTGGAGGAAGCGCGCCTGATGCTACATGATTACAAAGCGCCGGAAAAGGAGGCAACGACAGTTACCTATGTGCCGCTGAGCGGAAATGTCGGTATGATCTCCGATGGCGCAGGCACCGGCATGCTGACGCTGGATCTTTTGACAGATGCGGGCTTGGATGTTGCATGCTTTACAGAGCTTGGCGGTATGACCTCGGAGGAAGTCATGTACCGGGCCATGCAGCTGACGCTGGAAGGACACGATGAGATCCAGGCCTTGATGATCGTTCTGATCGGCGGGTTTAACCGGATGGACAATATGGCGCGCGGCATTACAAGCTATGTGCGCGAACACAACGTCCAGATTCCCATCTTTACCCGGATGTGCGGTACGATGGAGGAGGAAGGAATCCGTATCATGCAGGAGGCGGGCCTTTCTACCTATTACGATCTGACGGAAACGGTCGAAATGCTGCGCAAGGCTGTAAAGGGGGAATAAAGCATGTCAATTCTCATCAACAAAGATACAAAGGTTCTTGTGCAGGCAATCACCGGTAATTCCGGACGTTTGCAGACGAAAGCCATGCTCGACGCCGGAACGAATATCGTCGCGGGCGTCACCCCCGGGAAAGGTGGCCAGGAGGTCTTCGGTATTCCCGTTTATAACTATGTGAGCGAGGCAAAGAAGGAGCATGATTTTAATGCAGTGATCTGCTTTGTCCCTCCGGCAGGCGCAAAGGACTCCTGCTTTGAGGCAATCGACGCGGGCATCGACCTGCTCGTTCTTACCACCGAGGAAATGGCGTTGGCGGACGTGACGGAAGTCATTGCCTACGCTAAGGCACATAACACCACGCTCATCGGACCCGGCTGTGCGGGCGTGATTGCGCCCGGTGTCTGCAAAGTGGGCGCGCACCCGATCCGTTTTTTCAAGAAGGGAAATGTTGGCGTTGTGTCCAAGTCCGGCGCACTTTCCTATGAAATCGGCAAGACGCTTTCTGATGCCGGGATCGGTCAGTCGAGCGTTGTTGCCATCGGCGGCGGCCCACTGTGGGGATTTACACAGAAGGATGCGATCGAGCGCTACGAGCAGGATCCGGAAACCAAGGTGATCGTTTTGCTTGGTGAGATCGGCGGCGGTTCGGAAGAGGCGGCAGCGGCATATATCAAGGCGCATGTCACAAAGCCCGTCGTTGCGCTGATCGTGGGACGCAACGCACCCACCGGGAAGAGCCTTGGCCATGCCGGCGCCATTGTCAGCGGCAATGTCGGAACGGCAGCAACCAAAATTCAGGCGTTGACCGATGCCGGTGCGCACGTTGTCAAAAATCCGAGACAGCTGGTGGAAACGGTCTGTGAGCTGTTGGAGAAGGCCTGATCGAAGGAGGGAAATCATATGGCAGTCTATATCGATAAAGAGCTCTGCAAGAGCTGCAAAATCTGCATCAGCATCTGCCCCAAGGATGTGTTTGCTATCACGCACCATGTCAACAAAAAAGGCTACAACTACGTCGAGGCGGTCAATGAGAAGGATTGCGTCGCCTGCGGCCAGTGTGAAAACAGCTGTCCCGACTTCGTGATCCATGTGGAAAAAGACGCGTGAAGCGCCGGGACCGGCTGACAGCAGGCGGATAAAAGCAGGGAAATATGCAGTATCGTAAATTTGGAAAAACCGGCGCGCAGGTTTCCGCATTGGGACTTGGCACCATGCGCCTGCCGCTGCTTGACGGAGATCAGGGATCGTCCTCCTACGGCGCAGAGCAGGTGGATGTATCAGCCAGTATTGCCTGTATCCGGCATGCCATCGACTGCGGCGTAAACTACATCGACACGGCCTATAACTATATGGGCGGAAACAGCGAGTGGGTTGTTGGACAGGCATTGTCCGGAGGACAGAGGCAGAATATATATCTGGCGACCAAAAGTCCAGTATGGCTCCTGGCCTCTGCGGCGGACTTTGAGCGGGTGCTGTGTGAGCAACTGGAAAAATTGCAGACAGACTATATCGATATGTATCTGCTGCACTCCATGAACACGTCAACCTGGGAGAAGGCGCTGCGCTTTGGACTCCCGGAAAAGCTGCAGACAGCAAAAATGCGCGGGACCGTGCGCTATATCGGTTTTTCGTTCCATGATGAGTTGCCGCTGTTCCGGCAGATCGTTGACACGATGGACTGGGACTTCTGCCAGATCCAGCTGAATTATATCGATACCTGCCATCAGGCAGGACTTGCGGGACTTCGATATGCGGCAGAAAAGGGAATGGCGGTAAGCATTATGGAGCCGCTGCGCGGCGGCTTTCTGGTGCATCCGCCCAAGGCGGTGGCCGATCTTCTGGCGTCGCATGGACGAACGCCGGTTCAGTTTGGTCTGGAATACCTATGGAGGAAGCCGGAAGTATCTGTCGTTCTGTCCGGCATGGGGACTTCTGCGCAGATTGATGAGAATATCGGGTACCTTTCCCATCCGGCAGAGCCTCTTGCAGAGGATGAATTGGAGCAGTTGGCCGGACGGGCCGCAGCGCTGTTGCGCGCGGGGAATCTGATCGGCTGCACCGGCTGCCGGTACTGCGCGCCGGGATGTCCGGCAGGGATTCCGATCCCGCAATATTTCCAATGCTACGATGCCTATCTGCATGGCAACGATGACGCAACCAAAGACCGCTATCGCGCGCTGAAAGCATCCGGCGTTGGTACGGTGCAGCAGTGTTTGCTGTGTCACCAGTGCGAAAAAATCTGTCCCCAGCATATTGCAATCCCCGAGTGGCTGAAAAAAGTTGATCGACTGCTGCGATAACAGAGGCAGCAGCAAATATGTCAGGAGGAATGTTTTATGAACGCATATGTAGCATCTGTCATTGACTATGTCAAAATTACCCACGGCAATGAGCCGGAATTCGTTCAGACCGTTGAGGAAGTTCTGTCTTCCATCTCCCCGATCATGGACGCACATCCCGAGTACGAGAAGGTCGACCTGCTGAAGAGAATGGTTGAGCCCGAGCGTATGTTTACCTTCCGCGTCTGCTGGATGGACGACAAGGGCGAATATCACACCAACCGCGGCTGGCGCTGCCAGTTCAACGGCGCCATCGGCCCGTACAAGGGCGGCCTGCGCTTCCAGAAGAACGTCTACGAAGGCGTTATCAAGTTCCTCGGCTTCGAGCAGACCTTTAAGAACTCCCTGACCGGCCTGCCCATGGGCGGCGCTAAGGGCGGCTCCGACTTCGACCCCGCCGGCAAGTCCGACGCAGAAGTCCAGAGATTCTGCCAGAGCTTCATGACGGCTCTGTACCGCTACATCGGACCGGACATCGACGTTCCCGCCGGTGATATGGGCGTTGGCGGCCGCGAGATCGGCTACCTGTACGGCCAGTACCGCCGCCTGAAGGGTGTCTGGGAGAACGGCGTTCTCACCGGCAAGGGCATGAGCTACGGCGGCTCCCTGATTCGTCCGGAAGCGACCGGCTACGGCGCTGTCTATTATCTCCAGGAAGTCCTGAAGCACGAGAACGACTCCATCGAGGGCAAGCGCATTGCCATTTCCGGCTACGGCAACGTGGGCTGGGGCATCATGAAGAAGGCTGCTATGCTCGGTGCCAAGGTCACCTACTTCGCAGGTCCCGACGGCTATGTCCATGATCCGGACGGCGTCATCACCGACGAAAAGCTCAACTTCATCCTTGAGATGCGTGCCAAGGACCCGATGCACTGCAAGCCGTATGCTGACAAGTTCGGCGTCGAGTTCGTTCCCGGTGAAAAGTGCTGGGGCGTCAAGGACGTTGACGTTTACATGCCCGCTGCGATGCAGAACGACGTCAAGATGGAGTCCGCAGAGAAGATCGCAAAGTCCGGCGTCAAGTATTACATCGAGGTTGCCAACATGCCCACCACGAACGACGCTCTGAACTTCCTGCGTGAGCAGAAGCATATGATCGTCGCTCCGTCGAAGGCTGTCAACGCTGGCGGTGTCGGCGTCTCCGGTCTCGAGATGGCGCAGAACTCCGAGCGCCTGGTCTGGACTGCTGAGGAAGTTGACGCACAGCTTCACAAGATGATGAAGAACATCCACAAGGTCTCCGCAGAGGCTGCTGAGGAGTACGGTCTGGGTTATGACCTCGTCGCAGGCGCGAACATCGCCGGCTTCAAGAAGGTCGCGCAGGCGATGTACGAGCAGGGTGTGTTCTAATTAACCACGTTTGAAAGCGCCGCGGCGGCAATGCATGCCAATATAGACTTCGTCTGGTTTTTGAACTTTCCGGGCAATTATCTCCTAAACCTCTTTCCCAAATGCCTGCGGCACTCCACACAGGCAACACACATTCAGCCAATTTTCTGCCGCCGCGCGCTTTAAAATAAAAATGCAAAATCCCGGTGATCATTTTCGATCATCGGGATTTTTCAGCGATTTCACTGACGAATTTGTACGGTATAATTTAGAGCCTACTGAAAAAACATAATGTTTCCCCCTGGTAGCCATAAAATCCGCCAAAAAGGACTTTCCTGAAAAAAGCGCAAAAGCCACCTTGCCAGAGCGTGGGCGGCATTCATGGCTAGGGTGTATTCGAACGCTGTTGCGTGGGCGGCGAAGGAAGAGATCGTCAACGGCTATGGCGACGGCCTGTTCGGTCCGAATGATCCCATTACCCGTGAGCAGCTGGCTGCCATCCTCTTCCGCTATGCGGTCTATCAGGGCATGACGGTCGTCACGCTGGAAGAAAATCTCTCGTCCTTCTCGGATGCTGCGCAGATCGCCTCCTATGCGGTCCCGGCGATGAACTGGTCCGTCGGACAGGAGCTTCTGAATGGATCTAACGGCCGGCTCAAACCGAAGTCGCACGCCACGCGCGCGCAGGTCGCGGCGATCATCCACCGCTATCTCGAAAAGTAAACCATCTCAAATCGCCAGCCCCGCCGACAATCCCGGCGGGGCTGGGCCCTATCCCACGAAGGAGTTTTTATGCAGGAAAAACACGAAAACGATCGTCTACGCGAGGTGTCCGCTGCGGTGGGACTGGTGCTTGTACGGGTGCTCTGAGTCATCGTTTTGCAGTGGACGGAACCGGAACGTACAGCGACGACTGCCAGCAAACGCATGTTTGCCAGTGCCCGCGTTCTGGAGGTGCTGGACGATGACGCAGAGGCGCAGGACTGGACCGAAGGTCGCCGTATCGGCAAGCAGGCGCTTTTCATAGAGCTGACCAGCGGCCCGTGGAAGGGCGAAACATGCACGGTCATGAACTATATGACCGCTTACACCAATGTTGACGCTAAGGCCGGTACGCGTATCATTGTCCGGTTGGAAACGGACGAAGATGGACAGGTGCAGGTCGCCGCGGTGCCCAATTATCTGCGCTCGCCAGTGCTGCTTGGGCTTTTCTACACGCTTGCGGCGATCTGGTTCGTTTTGATCCCGATGCTCCGGCGCGGTGCGGAACCGATGCTTGTCACCATTGCCGTCGTGGCGCTGACGACCGCAGCGTCTTTGCTTCTGCTCACGGGTTGGAGCCGGAAGACGCTCTGCGCGACGCTTGGGTGCGTTGGCGGCGTGGCGGCGGCGGGCCTTCTCGCGGCGCTGGCCGGAACGCTTTCACCGCTAAACGGCTTTAATCTGCCGGAGGCCGAGGAACTCGTGCTGCGATCGCTCGACGGAAAGCTCCGCATCAGCGGCCTGTTTGTCAGCGGCATCCTCATCGCTTCGCTCGGCGCGGTAATGGACGTGGCGATGTCTATCTCATCGGCCTGCTGGGAGCTTCGGACGCTCGATCCGTCGATCACCCGCCAGCAGCTTTTCCGCTCGGGCATGAACATCGGCCGCGACGCAATGGGCACGATGGCAAACACGCTGATTTTGGCGTTTGCCGGGTCGTCTTTGAATGTGCTGCTGTTCCGGATCTATGACTATCCGCTCATCCAGCTCTTCAACGCAGATACCATTGCGATAGAGGTCATTCGCGGTCTGGCCGGCAGCATCGGGATTCTGCTCTGCGTGCCGCTGGCAGCGTTTCTTTCAGCAGGGCTGATGGCCCGGCCGCGGGCGGCGGGGAGGACCGGAAAAGCCGCGAAGAAATAGCATGCTCTGCTGTCCCGGCAAGTTGGAGGTTTGCAAATGTACCCGAGATAGCGCTCTGAGTTTCAAAAAACAGCGCCCGCAGAACGATCGTTCTGCGGGCGCTCAGACTGTCAAAAAGCCCCTGCATTCAAGCAGGGAAAGTATAGGTTTTCGTTGCAGATTGGAGAAATATAGAGAAAATGAAGGGGAAACCAGAGTCATTCCAACTCCAGATTGCCAGCTTTTTGAGATTCATGGCAGCAAATTTAAGCCTGACCCATCGTGTGACGGCAGCCAGACCCCGGTGATGTGTATAACGCATCGCGTGTTTCTCCTTTGCATCCGCAAAGACCCGTTCAATCGTTTCCTTGCGCTGTGCATAAATTTCTCTCGCACGCTCTGTTTTTCGTATCTGTTCAACTAAATCCAAATACTCCTGCCAGATGTGCGGCGTGTGTACCTTCTGCCCTTTTTCATTTGCGCCGCATTTCGTTTTGCATGGGCAGTTCCTGCACTGTTCCGGTATGCTGCGATAGGTTCTTTTCCCATCCCGGTCAGTCGTTGTGTGCCTTAAAATTTCTCCCCGAGGGCAGCGATACGTATCATTTGCAGCGTCATAGGTATATTCCCAAGGCTTGAATCTGTCCTGCCTTTCTTTATATCTTGTATACGGCAAAATGGGAACCTTCCCATCATCTATGGTTTTCTTTGCGATCCACGGCGTTTTATATCCGGCGTCCATCGTTACGAACTCTACTGTGTATTTGCGTGTTACTTCATCATATAATTTATCCCATGCCACACTGTCATGGACATTTCCTGCCGTTACTTCTGCCGCCAGTACAAATCCGCTTCTGTCACAGGCGGTATGAGCCTCATATGCAAATTGCCGTTCGTGTTCTCCCTTTACGAACATACCGCTGTCCGGATCCGTTGTAGATACTGTCTTTCCAGCCTTTTTCCGGCTTCCGGGCGATGGAGGGTCGCTGTTATCTGTATCGTCATCGTCTTCTTCGATCGGCTTTTTCCCTAAGGCTTCCCGTCCGGCATTGACTTCCCTGCGAAGCTGTCCAGAATATACTTTTGCTGTTTTCCGGACCTGCTCCTTCTGAAACTTCTTCTTGTTTGCACTGACCTTGATATGTGTTCCATCAATGAAAACTGTGCTTGGATCGACCATTCGGTTGTTGAGTGCTTTGTTGAGGATATGCTCAAAAATCTCTGTGGTCAGATCGTCCAGAAAGTGCTTGCAGAAAGCATAGCTTACTGTTGCAAAATGGGGGATTTCGTCCAGCAGACCATATCCCAGAAACCAGCGATATGAAAGTGTATCCCGAATTCGCTGGTAGGTTTGCCGCAAGGATGGAATTCCAAACAAGTGCTGAATCAGTACCATTTTGATCAGCACAACCGGATCTGCACCCGGTCTGACGTTATCATGGCAGTAATACGGTGCCAGCCGATCGTACAGCCACTCATAATCCATAACCTTTTCTATCTTCCGCAGCAGATGATCCTTCGGCACCAGAGCCTCCAGGTCTACCATTACAACTTCCTTTCGTCCGTCTCTTCTTCATTCTTCCATACAGAACACCTCCGTTTCTTTTATTATACCAGAAACGGAGGTGTTCTTGTGGTTTTTTGACAAGCTCTGTAGGGGGAAAGAGCCGTTAGGCTCTTTCCCCCTCCTTCGTCTGTACTGCGACCAGCGCCTGCCTCAGTGTGTCCGTGGCCTGTGTGGTTATAAATCCGTTCCAGCATTCTGGTAGGGGCATATTTTTCCACGACAGACGCGTTGTCTCTTCCGGCATTTTTTTATATCCTCCTGACGCAAAATAACAGTTTACCAAATCACTAAATCACCAAATTCCAGTTTGATAAAACAACCATACCACAGAGCTTTTTTCGCGTGCATGATGTGGGAACACATCTCATGGCGGCGCGGCATTGTCGGCGTGCCCTTCTGACATATCGTGTATTTTTCACGCTTCCATATGCTGTGAATTTCGTTGTTTAGTCCGTCAGAAAAAATGTTTTTTAACCATAGCGCTTTTTACAAACTTATCGGAAGATTTCTGATATCGATTGACAAGCCGGAAAAAGTCGGGTAACCTACTGATGAAAAAACGTTTTTTCAATGGAGGATTGATTTTGTGGCAACTATTCGAGACGTCGCACTTCTTGCAAACACGTCCATTGCATCGGTCTCCAAAGTTCTCAATAACAAGGCAATCCGGATCACCGAAGAAAAGCGCCGGGAAATTCTCTTGGCGGCTGAAACACTCAATTATGTCCCCAGCCGCATCGGCGCGCAGCTGAAATACGGCAAGACAGATATGATTGCCATCATCATCCCGGAGCTTCTAAACCAGTTCTACGCGAAGCTGACGAAAAACTGTATCCGGATTCTCAATTCCATGGATAAGAATGTCACCGTGTATGACTTTGATAACCAGCTGCAATGGGAAAGCCGCTATGTCAGCCGTTTGTACGATAAATCCTTCGACGGCGTTCTGATGGTGCCCTCCGGCATGCTCAGAGACGATGAAAATAACGCGCGGATGCTTGGTATTTTATCCAAGGTACCCGGCCCCGTCGTTTTCATCAACAAGGAGCTGCCATCACCCAATTTCTCCAGCGTCTCCACGGAACCCTATGTCAGCGGCCAGCTGGTCGGCCAGCACCTTCTGGGGCTCGGCCATGAGCGGATCGCCTATATTTCCGAAACGCCTGATTCGCTCCGATACAGCCTGAAGCTGAAGGGCCTGAAGGACACGATGGAAAAATCCGGCGTTGCTTTCGATCCGGAACTTGTTTTCTGTGAGCGGACGCAGTATCAGGTGAGCGAGGATGTGGTGCGCAAGCTTGTCTCCAGCGGAGCGACGGCAGTCTTTGCGGAAAACGATCAGCTGGCCATCGGCTTGATGGGCGCGGCGAATATGGCCGGAATCCGAATCCCGGACGATCTTTCCATTGTTGGAATGGACGATATCTACATCGGAAGAATTTTCCCAACGCCGCTCACCACCGTGCGCCAGTCGGTCGTCGACCTGTGCACGAACGCCATCGATCTGCTCATGGAGCAGATTGCCGCGGACTGTGACGGCATTCCAAGGACACACAGGAATATACAGCTGATTCCGGAGCTGAAAATCCGGAAGAGTACCGCAAAGCCGAAGGCGTCCTCTGAAGCGTAAGTGAAAGCATTCGGCAAAGCGCTCTGAAATCGGGCGCAGATGAAATCGAGTGAAGTTGGCAGGTAACACTTAAACAAACCTGCAAATTAAAATAAAAGGAGAACAAGAAATGAAAAAGCTATTGGCAATCGTGCTGGCGCTCGTGATGGTGCTTTCTTTGGCAGCATGTGCGCAGAAGACCGAGACGCAGGACCCGCAGCCCGCGCAGACCGAAACTTCGGAAACCACTCCTGCTGATGAAGCAAAGACCGAAGATCCGGCAGCGGAAGAAGAGAAGACCGAAGAAGCTCCCGCTGAGACCCACAGCATCGTCTATCTGACCCAGACTCTCGGCGACATGGGCTTCCTGGATAACCTTTGGGAAGGCATTCAGGCGCTGGCCGCCGACAAGGGCTACACCGCACAGGCCATCGAGATGGGTGCTGACGCTTCCGTCTACGAAGCCGGCTTCATCGATGCGCTCGATTCCGGCAAGTACGACGTGTTTATTACCATTGCCATCGCCGGCCTTGACGACATCATGAGCACGTACGCGCCGGAATATCCGGAATACAAGTTCATCCTCGCGGACGTTGGCCGCACCTTCGAGGCGCCCAGTGACAATATGGTCGGCATTTCCTACCGCCAGAACGAAGGCTCCTTCCTCGGCGGCGTGCTCGCGGCCTCCCTTTCCACGACCGGTAAGATTGGCGTGTATCTGCACGGCGACTATCCCGTCCTCAACGACTTTGCAACCGGCTTCTATCAGGGCGCAAGCACTGTGAATCCCGACATCAAGATCTTCACCGCTTACGGCGCCGGCGTTTCCGGCGACTCCCCCAGAGCGGCCGAGCTCACCAAGATCATGTTCAACAACGGCGCTGACGTTGTCTACGGCGCGGCCGGTTCCGCGAACCCCGGTCTGTTCCAGAACGTCATCGACCTCGGCGGCTTTGAAAAGGGCTACTACGCCATCGGCGTTGACTACGACCAGTGGCAGACCTACAAGAACTCTAACTCTCCCGAAATGGCGGACGTCATCATCAGCTCCGTTGTCAAGAAGGCCGGCGACTCTGTCGTGACCGCCTGGAGCAAGCTCGAGAGCGGCGAAGCCTCCTGGGGCGATACGCTGATGTTCGGTCTTGCCGAAGGCAGCGTCGGTCTGGCTGAAAACGAGTACTATCTGGAATGCACGCCCGCTGACGTGCAGGAAACCGTCAACGAGTATAAGGAGAAGGTTTCGAGCGGTGAAATCGCTGTAAAGTCCTACTTCGACTTCGCAAGCCACGACGAATTTCTCACCTATCAGGCTCAATTTGCTGGTTAATCCCTCGTTGGGCCGGGTGACTCCCCACGGAGCGCCCGGCCCGCTCCATAAACAGGTTCATCACCAAATACAGTTGGGAAGAAGCAAATACTGCGGCAGCTTTTTCTATTCTATTTTGTACCGTGTGCCGCTGCGGTATGGTGGTTACTATGGATGAATACATTTTGCAAATGCAGGGAATCACCAAGATTTATGAAAACGGATTTATCGCGAACAAAGATGTCAATCTTTCTGTAAAAGCTGGCGAAATTCATGCGTTGATGGGAGAAAACGGCGCGGGCAAAACAACCCTGATGAAAATCCTGTTTGGTCTGGAAGACTGTCAGGAGGGCCGTATTCTGATCAAGGGCTCCGAGGTGAAAATCCACGACCCGCTCGATGCGATTGCGCACGGCATCGGCATGGTGCACCAGCACTTCATGCAGATTCCGAAATTTACGGTCGCGGAAAATATCGTACTTGGCATAGAGCCCACAAAAGGCGCGGTCTTCGATCAGAAGGAAGCTGTTCGGATCGCGCAGGAAGTTGCGGATAAGTACCAATTTGATATTGATGTCAACGAGATTCTCGAGGAAATCAGCGTCGGCAAACGGCAGAAGGTGGAACTGCTCAAAGCGCTCGTCCGCGGTGTTGAACTGCTGATTCTGGATGAGCCCACGGCGGTCCTGACCCCGCAGGAAACCGCAGAATTGTTTGAGCAGCTCCGTCGGCTGCGGAGCCTCGGAATCTCTATTATATTTATATCCCACAAGCTCGACGAAATCATGTCTCTGTGCGACCGGGTTACGGTTCTGCGAAAGGGACACACCGTCGGCGGCGATGTGATTTCCAACCTGACGCAGGAGAAGTTGGCGGAAATGATGGTTGGCCGCGCCGTCGCGCTGGACCTGGACAAGCCGGAAGAACACCCGGGCAAGCCCGTCGTCGACGTTCGGAATCTGGTGTATGTCAACCACGAAGGACGCAGAGTCCTCAATAACCTCACCTTTCAAATGCGCGAAGGCGAGATCCTCGGCATCGCCGGCGTTGAAGGCAATGGCCAGAGCGAGATCTGCGATATTCTTGCCGGTATGCTCCCCGTATTGGGCGGCAGCGTCGTCATCAACGGCAAGGACATTCAGAACCTGAGCGTCCGCAAGATCCGTGAGCTCGGCGTGGCGCATATCTCGGAAGACCGTATGAAATACGGCTGCGCTGCCTCGCTCTCTGTCAAAGACAACATCATGGCCGACCGCATCAGAAATCCCGAATGGCGTACGCTCGGCCTGTTCCTGAATCACAAGAAAATCAACCGTTTCATCGATGACTGCATCAAGGAATTCGAGATCACCTGCGACGACCGCAATTCCCCGGTCAAGATGCTCTCGGGCGGCAACATCCAGAAGGTCGTCATCGCCAGAGAGTTCACCTCTGGCGCGAACGTGATTATTGCGAACCAGCCGACACGCGGCGTCGACGTCGGTGCGACGGAATTTATCCGGAGAAAACTCGTCAGCCTCTCGCGCTCGGGCGCAGCCGTCCTGGTTGTCTCCGCCGACCTCAACGAGGTCATGAGCCTTGCCGACCGGCTGATGGTCTTCCATAACGGGCATATCGCCGCCCACTGGAAAGACGCGAAGTCGGTGACGGAAACCATGCTCGGCGAGTATATGCTGGGCGTTCGGAAAATGTCCAGAGAGGAAGTGGGGGCAGGAGTATGAGAAATCGAATCAAACGTGTGGAAGTGCTCTTTGAATTCCTGCGCGTGCTAGTCGCCATGGTGATCGCCTACGCGCTGGTTCTGGTCTGCATTTCCTTCATGGTGGAGGACTCCGTGGAGGGTATCCGCCTGTTCGTGCTCGGACCGTTCGAGTCCAAGCGCCGCTTCGGCAATATTATCTCGCGTATGATTACGCTGATGCTCACCGGCGCAGGCATGTGCTTCTGCTACGCCTCGAACCGCTTCAATCTTGCGGGCGAGGGCGCGTTCATGATCTCGGGCTGCGTCATTTCGCTCTGCGCGATTTCCTGGGCTGACGCGGGCATCCCGCATCTGCTGTTCATCCTGATCCTACTTGTCATCGGCGCGGCCTGCGGCGTTCTGGCCGCTTCTGTTCCGGCGGTCCTGCGCGAAAAGGTCGGTGCAAACGAGCTGGTCGTCTCGATCATGAGCAACTACGTCTTCCTCTATCTCAGCAACTTTATTCTGAAAACCTACATGCAGGACCGCTCGGCGAGCTATCTGACCTCCCCAGAGCTTCCGTCCGCCATCCGGTTTTCAACGCTCGTTGCCAGAACTGATATCCACGGAGGACTCTTTGTGGCGCTTCTGGCGGTCATTGCAACCATCGCCGTCTTCTATCTCACACCCCTTGGCATGCGCATCCGCATCTGCGGCAACAACGAGCACTTCGCGCAGTATTCCGGCATCAACATGACCGGTTGCCTGATTGTCTCCCAACTGCTTGGCGGCATGCTCTCCGGCCTCGGCGGTGCGGTAGAGATCATGGGCAACTATGAGCGTTTCAACTGGATAGCGCTGACGCAGTACGGCTTCGACGGCCTCATGGTCGCAGTGCTCGCCCGGAAAAACCCGATTTTCATTCCCTTCGGTGCGTTCCTGCTTGCCTATATGCGCATCGGCGCGAACGTCCTGAACGTCAACACCAGCGTCCCAATCGAGTTTGTGCAGGTCATGCAGGCCGTTCTGATTCTCTTTATCGCAGCGCAGACCTTCCTCGCCAAGTCGAGAAACAAGGTCATCTTCAAGGCGGCCGAAAAGCGCAGCGCAGAAAAGGAGGCGGCAAAGTAAATGAATCTTTCCATCATTACAAGCTTCATCTTCACGGCAATCCGCGTCGCCACGCCGCTCATCTACGGCGCGCTGGCCGTCTGCATCACCAAGCAGGCGGGTCTTCTCAACATGGCGACCGAGAGCATGATGCTCAGCGGCGCGCTGTGCGGCGTTCTCGCCAGCGGCTACACGCAGTCCCTGGTGCTCGGCGTTCTTGGCGGTATGGTCGGCGGTATTCTGATCGGTCTTTTGATTTCCTATGCCGCGTTTGTCTGCAAAACCGACCTCTGGATGACTTGCATCGCGGTCAACACCGCGCTTGTCGGCGGAACCATCCTTGTCATGTACATGATTACCGGACAGAAAACCAATACGCTCGGCTATATTCCGAGCCTTGTCATGCCCGCCGTGGAAATTCCGCTCATCAAGGATATTCCGGTCATCGGCCCGATTCTTTCCGGCCATAACCTGTTCACATACCTGTCTCTCGTCCTGCTGGCGGCGGAATGGTTTCTGCTGTACCGCACGAAGATCGGCCTTCGCATCCGCGCAGTCGGTCAGAACCCGCAAGCCGCAGAGTCCGTCGGCATCGCGCCCCGGAAGCTCTATTTCATCTCCTTCATTTTCTCCGGCATTTTTGCCTCCCTTGGCGGTATGTTCATGTCGATGGGCTACCTGCAATGGTTCGCGCGCGATATGATGGCCGGCCGCGGACACATTGCGATGTCCGCTGCGACGATTGCCGGCGGCAACCCCGTAACGGCTTTCCTCGTTGCCATCATATTCGGCTTCTCGGATGCAACGGCAAACTACCTTCAGCTCACCACCATCCCGGCGGAGTTCTCCTACATGTTCCCGTACATCACGACGATCATCATTCTGGTCGTTCTCATGCTGGCCAAGCAGAAAAAAGCGAAGGATCTCAGAAAGAAACAGGTTCTGGAAGCCCAGCGGCAGGAAGAGGAGGTATGAGCATGCCTGAAAGCACCCCCCTGAACAAACAGGACTACAACAACTCCATGCGCCTGGAAAGCTACGATCTTGCAAAATTCGCCGCCCAACTCTACGAGCTCAACGGCAAGATCATCTGGGACGCGCTGTGTGACAGCGACTACAAAAACGCCAAACGCGTCATCGCGGCGGGCTGTGGCGACTCCTACTGCGCGGCATGGGCGGCGCAGGAAGCGTTCCGCACGCTGACCGGCGTCAACATGCACGGTACCTCTGCCATCGAGGTCTCCCGCTGCTACGACAGCCGCGACTTTGAAGGCACCCTCTTCTTCGGTATTTCCAGCCGCGGCCGCACCTCCCGCGTCATTGAGGCGGCGATGCGCGTGAACGCGCTCGGCAAAAACAGCAAGACCGTCGCCATCGTCAACTTCAAAGTCAAGGACTCTCAGCTTGAAAAGGAATGCACCGACTCCATCCACGTCGGTATGCCACCGTTCGACTGCGGCGAATACACCGAGCACGCGCCCTGCCAGAGATCGTACTTCAGCACGATGTTCACCATGATGCTTCTGGCCGTCCGCATGGGCGAAGCAAGAGGGGCATACAGCCACGAGCAGGCGGAGGCGTACATCCGCGAGATGATCGCCTACCCCGGGCGCTTCACGAAAGAGCTTCTTGACCCGATGGACGATCGCATGTGGGCGCTTGCCTGCAAGTTATCTTCCTATACGCAGTATGAAGTCGTCGGCACCCCGACCGACGCGCCGAACGTCTGGTTCATGGCGGCGAAGGTCGTCGAAGCCTTTGGCGGCATCGCGACGTATGAAAACGCAGAAAACTGGCTGGCGCTCAACCACAAAGCCAAGCAGGTCGTGCAGGTGCTCATCGCCGACAAAGACGATCCTGAGCTTCCCGTCGCGCTTGAAGCGGCAAAAGAAATGGCCGCGTCCTGCCGCCCGACGATTGTCATCACCGACGCGGAGGAAACGCTCTTCCCGGCAGGCGCGGAGGTCTTCGTGATTCCGACGAGCGAACTGCACTGGGTCAAGCCCCTGATGCGCTACTGCCCGATCGGACTGCTGCTCGGATATGTTGCCAAGCTGCGCGGCGCAAGCTTCTACCGCTACGGCGGCGAAAACGGTAATTACATCCACAACCTGTGCGAGAGGCTTGGTGATTCCATCGCCGAGCAGCCGCTACGGCTGGTGAAGTAAGGAGGGAGTTCCATGAAAAAAGCAATCTATACCCCCACCGAGCTGGAGTCCCTGCTGACCCGCGTCCCGCAGTGGACCGAGCGTCTTGCAAATGCTGTAGCCAACGTGAAGCTTCCCGATGTAAGCCGGGTTTATCTCGTTGGCACCGGCGCAGGCTTTGCCAGCACGCTGGCAGTCAAAAAAGCCTTCTGGAACCTTCCGGGCATCACAGGTGAAGACGTTCTCGCGGTAACGCCTGCGCACCTTCGCCTCGGCGTTCCGGAAAGCGAAAAGTGTGATGCGCTTGCCATCGTCTTCGGAGAAGCAGAAGCGCTTGGCTGCAAGGCGGAGCTCCGCATTTCGGGAACCGGCGAGCTCCCGATCGAAGACGGCGGTCTGCTTGAAACGTATTTGCAGATGTCCATTGCCGGTCTTCTGCTTGCAGAGAGTCTCCGGCAGGAATCGGGCATGGCCGAAAAAATCTTCCGCGCCTCCCGCGCGGCGCTTGCAGCGCTTCCCGCATGGGATGCGGACACGCAGGCCGCCGCAGGCACGATTTCCGGCCGGGTCGACGCATATGAGACCGTTGGTACCGGAAGCGATTACGGCGCTGCCTGGCTCACCCGGATGCTTCTCTACAAGGGTGCGCCCGCCGCTGTGACGACCGTGGAAGAAAGTGAAGACTGGCTGCACGTCAACTTCCTGCAATTGACCCCGGAACGGTTTGCGACGCTGGTGTTTGTCTCCGAAGAAAATGAAGCTGCCGACCGCACCCAGCGCACGCTCGGCTACATTGAAGGCGTTGGCCGTCGGACGGTGATTTTCACCGATCTCCCGCGCCGGACACTGTGCACGCAAGCACCTGTTGTGGAAATGCCGTCCATGGATCAATCGCTGCTTCCGGTCTTCCTGCCGCTTCCTGCCGCGCTGCTGATTGGCCGCTTGGGCTGAGTATCGATGAAAGGTGGAACCATTCGCGTGAAAAAATACATTGTTACGGGGCTTAACATGCTCGACGCACTCGAGCTGACGGACGGAACAAAAATTCCGCCCCACATGGGCGGCATTCCGATGTACGGCTTCTGCGGCATGCGCCTGTGGACAGACAGCATCCAGTACGTCGCCCGCGTCGGCAAGGATTTCTTTGACCTGTTTGACCCGTGGTTTTCCAACAATCACATTGACCCCGCCGGACTGCATTTCGTGTCCGACAAAACGCCCTACAACGTCATGATCTTCGACGAGACGCAGAACACCGCCGACTCCGGCTACTTCTTTACTGGTAATTGGGCGGACAGTGACTTCTACCGCCCACATCCGGAAGATCTGCTCCCGTTCATGAGCGAAGAGACAAAGGGTCTTTACCTCACCTCCGGCCCCGAGCCGGAAAAGGTCTGGGATCACATGTTTGAGCGTCGCGACAAGTTCGGCTTCAAAATCATGTGGGAGCCCAACAACCAGCACACTTACGCCAACGACGGCACGCCGATTCAGTCGCTCCTCGACCAAATCGAGATGGCCTCGTTCAACGTCCCCGAGGGCTGCCGCATTTTCGGCAAAGCCACCGAGCGTGAGCTGCTTGATTTCCTGCGCCGGCAGAAACCCGAGCTCATCCTTCTGCGCTGCGGTTCACGCGGCCTTTACACCATCCATGACGGCCGGGCTTGGTTCATCCCCTCCGCGCCGCTTCCCGAGGGCATGGAGGTCGTCGACGTGACCGGCTGCGGCAACACCTCGACCGCCGGTGCCTGCTGCGCATGGTGCGAAGGGAACGATCCCATCATGACGGGCATCATGGCGAACATCTCCGCCAACTATAACCTCCGTCAGATCGGCCCGTACCCCAACTTTACGGACGATGTTGTCCGCGAAGCGCACGTTTTCGCACGGAAGCTCTACGCGGACGGGAATTACTATGAGGTCGACTGAACGTGGCCATGACATACAAACAGAATAGATCCCATCGTCCGTGGAAAATCGTCGCCGGATGCTGCTGCATTCAAGGAAGCGTTCTGGGGCTGCTGGTCAACTGTCGGGGACTGTTTTTTGAACCTGTCTGCGCAGATCTTGGCTTTAACATCGGAGGCTTCACCGCCTACGGCCTGTTTTACGGCCTTGCCTGCGTGATTGCAATCCCGACTGCGGCCAAGGTGCTGGAAAGGTACGACCTTCGCGTGACGCTGACGCTCTCCTCTGTTTTTATGGCGCTGGTACAGGCGCTTTTCGGCTCTTTTCCCCGCCAGTGGCACTGGTACGCCGCCGCCGCCCTGCAAGGCATGGCAAGTGCCTTCCTGTTCAGCCTCACAACGCCGCTTCTCATCAACAACTGGTTCACCCAGAAGCGCGGCATGATGCTTGCCATCACCGGCATGAGCTCCGGCGCTGTCGCCGCCATTATGAACCCGATCGGCTCGATGGTCATTGAACAGCTTGGCTGGCGCGCGGGATACTGCTTCTTCGGCCTCCTCTTTCTTCTGATGACGCTCCCGGCAACGATCTTCTGGCTCCGGCTTCGCCCGCGAACCGCTGAGCCGCCGTCCGGCGGGAGCAGCCTCTCCGGCTTTCAGGGAAACGTCTGGCGTACCATCCGCCAGCCCGGCTTTTTGCTTCTGATCGTGATTACCGGCGTCGCAAACCTTCTGACCTGTTACAGTCAGATGCTGAGCAGCTATGGAACGGCGATTGGCCTCACCGCAAGCGCCTGCGCGATGCTGCTGTCGCTGTCCATGGTCGGAAACGTTCTTCTCAAGCTGCTGCTCGGCGCGATTCATGACCTGGCTAATGCCCTGACGGCAGTAATGGTCGGCATCGGGCTTTTAAGCCTCGGCTTTCTCCTGATGCTCACAAACGGCAGGGGGATCATGCTTTCCATCGCTTCGTTTCTGATGGGCACGCCGATGGCCATTACGACAGTCATCGTCCCGCTTCTCGTCAGCGAGTTTTTCGGCAGCGACGGCTACAGCCAGAAATATGCCTACGTTACCATGTCTGCAAATCTTTGCAGTTCGCTGGGCATCTCCGTCTTCGGCGCGATCGTCTCACTCGGCGGCTATCCCCTGTCCCAGCTGACAGGCCTTATCCTTGCAATCTGCGTGGGGGTTCTCACATTTGGAATCCATCTCCACGTCAGAAAACATACACAAAAAAACCAATGTCGTGAAAGGGAGTATTTATTATGACTGAACTGAGAAAAGAAATTTCGAGCGTTTTCAATATGACCCGTTTCCTCTGCAACAGCTTGGAACACAGCCTTGAAAAAGCTTTCACACTGGAAGAAATCCATAAGTTCAAGCGCGTTGTCATGACCGGCTGCGGCGACTCTCTGTGCGCCTCCATGGCTGCCAAGGAGTGCTTTGAAGAGCTGACCGGCCGTATGGTCGACGTTCCCACCTGCATCGATCTCGCCCGTCACTATGATGCGCGCCGCTTCGGCGAACCCGGCGAAACCCTCGTGGTTCTCGTCAGCTTCTCCGGAAAGGTCTCCCGTGTTGTGGAAGCCGCACAGCGCGCCAGGCGCCTCGGTGCCGTCACCGTTGGAGTGACCCATGACGCCGCATCCCCCGTCGCCGCCGCCTGTGACCGTGTTCTGGTCGTTCAGCCCGACGAGTTCCCCCTCAAGCGCACCCCCGGCTGCCGCACTTACATGGCCTCCACCATCGCGCTTTACTACCTCGCTAGCTACATGGCAAAGTCCGACGGCAAAGAAAACGCTGTTTCTGAAATGCGCGCGCTGATTGAAAAGAACACCAACGACTGGGAAGCTGCTTTCCCTGCCATTGACGAGCGCCTGTACGCTGCCGCCGACGCTTGGAAGAACGCACCGTACTACGAGTTCCTCAGCGCAGGCCCCGAGTTCGCCTCCGCATGGTTCGGCCAGGCCAAGATCTACGAGGCCGCCGGCATCTTCTCCCGCTATGAGAACCTCGAAGACTGGGCACATGTAGACTACATCCTGCACGGTATGGACGCTTCTATGTTCATCTTTGCATCCCCTGAAAACGCTTCCTACAGCCGCGCACAGGAAGTTGAGAGCGTTCTGTGCCGCCAGCATTACAAGTACCTCTTCGTGACCGACAAGGCCGACGAAAAGATCGACGCTGCCAGCACACTGCTCATTCCGAAGGCCGATAAGGTCTGGCTGTACCCGCTCTATCAGACCCTCGTTCCCTGCACCTACGGCGATCACCTCCAGCAGCTCAAGGGCACATCCTACTTCTGCTGCGACATGATCGAGACCTACTTCCCGTTCGGCGGCTCGATTCTCCGCACCAGCGAAATCAACGCCTCGTTCTGATCGCCCGCAGCACTGCAAGGAGGAACACCAGTATGATTACAGATTTTCCGAACGGCAAAAAGCTGATTATCGGTTGTATCCATCTGCTGCCGATGCCGAACACGCCCTTCTACACGAGCGGCGATTTTGAACGCTCGCTTGAGAAAGCCGTCAAGGACGCTGCTGCACTCAAAAACGGCGGTGCGGATGGCTGCATCATCCAGCCCGTCGACCGTGTTTACACCAACACTGACGACACCGACTACATCCGCGTCGCCTGCATGGCGGTTGTGGGACAGGAGGTCCGCCGCGTAGTCGGCCCCGACTTCAAGGTCGGCGTACAGATCATGTGGAACTGCATCACCCCGTCTCTGGCAGCTGCAAAGGCCTGCGGCGCGGACTACACCCGCTGCTCGGCGCTGGTCGGCCGTTCCCGCTCGCCGTTCGGTGACATCGTGGGCGACCCCTACAAGGCCATGGACTACAGAAGAAGAATCGACGCCGAGTCCGTCGAGCTCATCGCCGAGGTCGCAGGCTATCACTTCCTGAGTGACGGCGGCTACGATAAGGCAAAGCTCGTTGCGGCGGCAGCCGATGCGCTCAAGGTCGGCGCACACGCCATCGAAGTTCACCACAAGGACGAGGCGCTCAACAACCAAATGGTTGCCGATCTGAAGGCTGCGCGGCCGGACGTCAAAGTTATTCTCGGCGGCGGCACAAACGTTGAAAACGTCAAGCGCCGTTTGGCGCTGGCCGATGGCGCAATCGTCGGCGCGTGCTTTGAAAATGGCAACTGGGGCGGCCCCGTGTGCGAAGACACTGTGCGCGCTTACATCGAACAGGTGCGCCAGCTCGAGAAGTAACCAACCTGCCATCCCGCCGTGCAACGCGCGGTGGGATGGCACGAACGGAGGTAGAATAACATGCGTTTGGAACATATTGATCCGCGTACCACAGCGATCCTTGTCATCGATATGCAGGCAGATTTTTTGGAGCCGACCTCTGGGGTATGCGTGGAGTCCGGGTATCAGTTTCTGCCGAAAATGCCGGCATTCCTGGATGCGTGCCGGGATAAGGGCGCGACTATCATCTACTCAAAAAATGTGATTCGGCCCGATCAGCGCGACATAGGCAAGGCCGGTGAATTCTGTGAGCCCATCAAGGCCGGAACCATGTGCGTCGACGGTGCGCCCGGCGCAGAGATTAGCCCTGTTATTGCCCCAAAGCCAGGCGATATCGTGCTGAAAAAGAGCAAATACAGCTTCTTTTACGGGACGGATCTTCTGAATATTCTGACGACGATCGGCATCAAAACGGTTATCTGCACCGGCGTATGCACCGACTGCTGCGTGTTTTCCACCGCCCGGGACGCAGGCCAGTATAATTTTGATGTCGGCCTTTTGTCCGATTTTACCGGGACCGTTGCCTATAGCGATCCCCGCTTCGGCACCTTCAGCGCAGAGGAAGTGAAAAACTGCTTCCTCGCCACCATGGCCATCAGCACGGCAGATATCATGACCAGCGGTGAGCTGCTTTCCAGATTCGTGTAAGTAGCTGGATCTGAAAACAAAGAGGGCGAAAAGCCGGTGCATGGAACTCCATGTGTCTGGCTTTTTGTATAAAAACACAGCCACCGGCGAAGCCGGTGGTTGTGCCTATGCCCGCATAAGAAGATCCCCCGGTTTTACCGGGGGATTTCTTTTGTCGTAAAACAACTTTTTACGGATTTAGGACATCTTTCGTGCTGAAAACGCGCTGCCCACTTTCAGCTGAACATGGCACAAGTTTTATAGGCATTCCCCGAATAGCACCTGATTTTTATGAGATTCACAAAAAAGATCAGCAAAGATTGTGGGAAATGACAGTAGCCAAAGTCGAATTTTCTGAGTATAATTTAATAAAACTAAGTTTTAAGAAATGAAACATGGAACGAGATTATAAAATTGCCGCGCTGACGCGCGCACTTCAGGTCCTGAAGCTGTTCGATGAGGACAGCAAGCGCATGACGCTGACAGAGCTCAGCCAGAAAGCCGGAATCAACAAGAGCAGTATGCTGCGCATTCTGACCAGCTTTGAGGCAGAGGGCTTTATTCGTTACGACGCGGACCGCAAGCAGTATTCGCTTGGCATTGAGATTTTTAAACTGGCGAATACCGCGTATGAATTTGTTGGTATTCAGGAGCTGGCGTATCCCTATGTCCGCAACGCGGTGGAGGAGACGGGGCTGATCGGGCACCTGGGCGCGGTAGAAGACGGGCATGTGGTGATTATCAGCAAAGTCTGGCCAAAGAGCATGACCGATACACTTGTGATGCAGAGCCGCATTGGCGGTGTAGTGCCGATGCACTGCACGGGCGTTGGCAAGGTTCTTGCCGCATTTTCTGATCACGAGCAGTTGGAGCGGATGCTGGCGCTGTGCGATTTCCACCGCTATACGGACAAGACGCTTTGCGGCCGGGAGGCGCTTCTGCCGGTACTCCAGAAGGTTCGCGCACAGGGCTACGCCGTCAACAGTGAGGAGCATGAGCCATATATCAAGTGCGTGACTTATCCGATTTTTGATTACAATAACCGGATTGTCGCGGCCATGAGCCTGACCGGTATTCCGCAGATGTACGGGCCGGAAAAAGAAGCGCAGGTACACAAGGTGCTCAAGAGCACCGTCCGATTGATTTCTAATGAGTTGGGTCGATAGACCCAATTCAATTTTGGACATATTATAAAACCTGGTTTTATATAATAAAACTAAGAAGGCTGAGGGACGATATGACAATCGTATTAGATTGTGGCACAACGAATACCAAGCTGTATCTTGTACAGGGAAAAAGCTGCATCCGGGAGACAGTGTTGCCGGTTGGTATTCGGAATATTGCAGGCGGCATGACAAAAACACAGCTGAAAAACAGGATTCGGGACGGCATCGAGCATCTGGTGGCCGAATCCGGGACGGACGAACAGGTGGAAAAGCTCGTCGCCTACGGCATGATTACCTCGGAGCTGGGCTTTTGTGAGCTCCCGCATTTAGATGCGCCGGCAGGATTGGCAGAGCTTCAGAAAGGTGTCTGCGTGCAGACGAACCCGGAGCTGATCCGGGGCGTACCGGTCGTCTATATCCGTGGGCTGCGCAACAAGGTATGTCCGGCGCTTCCGCAGGAAACGCAGCTGAGCCAGTTCGATTTCATGCGCGGCGAGGAGACGCAGACCATTGGCATTCTGAAAGCGTACCGCCCGAAGCTGCCGACAGCCGTCATTGTGCTCAGCTCCCATACAAAGTTTGTGCTGTTCGGCGCGGACGGTGAAATTAAGGGAAGCTACACAACCGTCAGCGGGCAGCTGTACATGGCGGTAAAGGAAAACACGTCCATCGGAAAGTCGTTGGCGCATACGCCGGGCGTGGAACTGTCACGGAGCGAGGACGAACTGATTGAAAGCGCAAAGACGTGCCTTCGCTGCGGCGGTTTTACGCGGGCGATGATGATGCCGCGCTTTATGGAGATCTTCGAGGGCTACAACGAGGCGGACCGCGACACGTTTTTCCAGGCGGCCATTGAATTGGAGGATCTGAAGCTGCTGGAGATGGAAAGCGCCGCGCCGCTTTTACAGGCGCAGGAATATCTGATTCTTGGCCAGAAGCGCCGTTCAGAGCTGTTCGCGCGGCTACTGCGCGAGCACATCGGCACACACCGGCCGGTCCGGGTTATCTGGGAACAGGAAGAAATACAAAAAATCAACATCGCAGGTACGCTTGCGATTGCAGACAGAGAAGAAAGGAAGAATGAACATGAACTATAAAATGCACGGCGTCATTCCGCCGATGATTACACCCTTTACCAAAGAGGGAACGGTAGACGAGGCACAGCTGCGCACGCTGCTGCGGTTCTTGCAGGACAAGGTCCACGGCGTGTTTGTCTGCGGCTCGTATGGAAGTGGCACGCTTATGAGCGTGGCAGAAAAAAGCGCGTAATCGAAATTGCGATGGAAGAGCGCGGAGCGCTGCAAGTTGTTGCAATGACCGGCTGCATCACAACAGATGAGACCATTGAGCTAATGCCATTAAGTTAAGCAAAAAAATTTCGATTAAGCGGAAAAAGTCCTTGACAGGGTGCGAAAAATGTGCAGCCAAGTCCTGAAAATGGATTGATTTTCAGAAGGGGCTGTACATGAAAAAAACGGTAATGATACTGCGGGAGAGGCTTTTTTCCATCATTCGGAGGCTCGGTGAGGAGCCGGAGCGGTACGCGCGGAAGCCAGGTCGGGATTTTACCAGAAAACGGACACTGACGCCCGCTGTGCTGATCCATCTCATTCTCGCCATGGGCGAAAAGAGCGTCTGGAAGGGGCTGCTCGGGCATTTCCGCAGGCGGATCGACACGCCGTCGGCGTCGGCCTTTGTCCAGCAGCGGCAGAAGCTGATTCCATCCGCGCTCGAAGATCTGTTTCACCGCTTCTCGGATCGTCTGCGCCCGCAAAAGAAGTTCCGGGGCTACCGACTGCTGGCCGTGGACGGTTCGTCGCTGAAATCCGGCGCGTACCCTGCGGATAAGGACGCCTATCGGCCTGGAATGGAGCGTCAGCACAGCTGGAATTTGTTCCATATCAACGCACTTTTTGACCTTGAAAACGGAATTTATACCGATGTGATCGTGCAAAAAGAGCACACCAAGCACGAATCCAGGGCGCTGCGTCAGATGGCGGTGCGCTCCGTGATCACCGACCCCGTAATCGTGCTGGCGGATCGCAATTATGAGGCGTACAACAACTTTGCCTGTCTGGAAAAGAAGGGCTGGAAGTATCTGATCCGCATCAAAGATCATGAGCGAAAAAACGCTTACAGCGTGAAGCTGCCCGCCGCGCCGGAATTCGACCTGCCTGTCCGCATGACGCTGGGACGGCTGACGCCGCAGCAGCTCAAGCAGCGCGGCGTCCCGGTTCCGGAGCACTATTACCGGCTTCCGAACAGCATTCCATTTGATTTTCTGGACACAGAAAGCGCGGCTTTTTATGAATTTTCGGCAAGAATCGTGCGCTTGATGCTGAAAGACGGAAAAACGCAGCTGCTGATCACCAATCTGGACACTGAGCAGTTTCCGCCTTCGGCGCTGCGGGATCTATACACCCGGCGCTGGGGCATTGAAACGTCGTTCCGCGAGCTCAAATACACGGTCGGCTTGATCCACCTTCATTCCAGAAAATCCGATCTGGTGCTTCAGGAAATATTTGCTGCCTTTACGGTGTTCAACTTTGCCCGAGCCGCAGCCTGGAGTGCGGACGAGGATTGCGGCAGCTCAAAATACAAGCGCCGCGTGAACTTTGCCCACGCAGTCTACCTGTGCTGCGAAGCCTTGCGCAGAAAAAGTGCTGAAATTACTGGGCTTTTAGAGCGAACCCTGACGCCGCGCCGACCAGATCGCTATTATCCGCGCCCCAAAATCGCCGACAACCGCCTCTCCGCGATGTACGTTTCGGCTCGATGACAGCCCATAATTTTTCAGGTGGAGCGTCTCCGCCTGTTTGGTATACACATTTTTTCAAATCCGCGGCAGTTGCGCACCCAGAAAGCTCTCCGCCTTGCTTCCTTCAGGGAATTATCGATTAACTTAATGGTATTAGACCATTGAGCTCACAAAATTTGCAGCCACTGCCGGTGTGGACGCGGCGTCTGCGGTTGCACCTTACTACTATCACTACGGCGAGGCGGATGTCATTGCCTATTATCAGGACGTTCTTGATGCCATCGGCAGCACAATTCCGTTTTACATCTACTCCAACCCGAAATTCAGCGGCTACCCCGTCGAACTGAAAACGTTGCGCAAGCTCAAGGAAATCGGCGTGGCAGGCTGCAAGGCCGCATCGTTCGACATTATAGAGTTTGCGAACATGATCCGCGAATTTGAGGGCGAGGACTTCGACGTGGCGCTCGGCACAGAGGCCCTGTGGCTCCCGGCATACACCTATGGCGCGCAGGCGTTCATTCCGGGCCTTGCCAACGCGTTCCCGGAGATCTGCCGGAAAATGTACGACGAGTCGCAGCGCGGCGATCTGGAGGCGTGCCGGAACACACAGTTCAAGATCAATAAGATCCGGGATATTATGTATCTTGCCGGTTCGACGCAGCTGGCCATTTACACGATGCTCGATCTGCGCGGTATCATTCACGCCTATCCGAGAAAGCCGTTCCACACGGCAACGCCGGAGCAGAAGGAAGATATCCGCAAGGCGCTTGCAGAGCTGGGGATGCTGTGATGGAACTGATCGCCAGAGACAGGCGACATACGGACTGCCTGAAATGGGATAAAGAGCCGGGTCCGCTTCAGATGTGGGTCGCCGACATGGAATTTGAAACACTGCCGGCTGTGACGCAGGCGCTTGTAGATCGGGCGAAGCAGGGCATTTTCGGCTATGGCATCGAGCCGGAGGGCTACCGCGCGGCAGTATGCAGCTGGATGCAGCGGCGGCACGACTGGACCATCTCAGAAGACAGCATTGTCCCCGCGCCGGGCAACGTGGCGGCGCTCAAGCTCCTGATTCAGACGCTGACGCAGCCGGGCGACCGCATTCTGGTACAGAAGCCGGTCTACTACATGTTTGATCAGGCGGCGCTGAGCAACGGGCGGCAGATCGTCAGCAGCGATCTTGTATGCAAGGACGGACGTTACAGCATCGATCTTGCGGATTTTGAACGGGTGATGACCGAGCAGCAGGTGAAGCTTTTCATTCTCTGCAATCCCCACAACCCGGTCGGCCGCGTATACACGAAACAGGAACTCAAAGCAATCGGCGAGATTTGCAGACGCCGTGACGTGTTTGTGATCAGCGACGAGGTCCACGCGGACTTCATTCTTGAGGGAAAGCATGTGCCGTTCCCGATGGCGTCGCCGGAATGCGAGATGCAGTGCGCGGTGCTGACGGGGCCCAACAAAACGTTCAACCTCGCGGGCCTAAAATGCGCCAACGTCATTCTTGCAAATCCGGAGATCCGCGAGCGGTTCCGGAACCAGCTGGACGCGTGCGGTGTGCTCTCGCAGAATATTTTTTCCCTGCTTGCCTGCAAGGTTGCCTATCAGCAGGGAGGCGAGTATGTCGAAGCGCTCTGCCGGAAACTGCGGGAAAACGACAGGCTGCTGCGGCAGCACGCCGCGCAGATTTTGCCGCAGGTGCAGGCCATTCGTCTGGAGGGAACATATCTTCTGTGGCTGGATGTTTCCACGCTCGGCCTGCACGGGGAAGCGCTGCACCGGTTTTTGCTGGAAAAGGCGGAGCTCCACGTTGACGAGGGCGAAATGTTCGGAAGTGCCGGAGAGGGCTTCATCCGGCTGAACCTTGCCTGCGACGCGCAGCAGGTCACGGACGCCATCGACCGGATTGCCAGGGCGGCAAAGGAAGAAAAGCTCATTTAAGAAAGAAGTTTTGTGCCGGGACAACAGACGCTTACAAAAAATAAAAAAACTTGGAGGAAAAACGGCATGAAAAAGGTATTGGCAATGGTGCTCGCACTGTGCATGGTGCTGTCTCTGGCAGCCTGCGCAGGCAATGCGGCAACGGAACCGGCAACGACAGAAACGGCGGCTCCGGCAGAAAACGCAGCGGAAAGCACAACAGAATCCAGCGCTCCGGAAGCGGCTGCGGACGAGGGCGATATCGTCTTCGGCCTGACGATCGGCTTGACCGGCAGCCTTGCGCTTGAGGGCGACCGCGTGGTCAAGAGCGTCAACATGGCAATCGATGAGATCAACGAGGCCGGTGGCGTTCTGGGACGGAAACTGGCGGTTGTCGTGGAAGATGACGGCGGCGACGCCGACACGGCAAATACGGTCGTCAAGAAGATGGGCGAAAACAAGAACATTATCGCCCTGCTCGGCCCGCACATGACCAACAGCGTTCTCGCCGTTGACCAGACGCTCCGCGACTACACGCTTCCGGCCTTCGTCGGCGGCACGGCGCTGAGCATCAGCGAGCTCGATAACCCCTACGTTTTCAGAACCCGTTCCTCGGACCGCCTGAACGCGGCGGCTGCGGTGAAGTATCTGGTAGAAGACCTCGGCTATACCAAGATTGGCCTTCTGTACAATAATGTCGAGCTCGGCATCGGCGCCAAGAGCATCATTGAGGACTATCTTGCAACCAAGGACCTGAAGCTGGTTGCGGCAGAAGCGCATACCCCCGGCGATGTGGACATGACCGGCCAGATTCTGAACGTCAAGAACGCGGGCGCGGAGGCAGTCATTGTCTGGTGCTTCCCGGCAGAAGCGGCAATCACCGTCCGTCAGATCAAGGAGCTCGGTCTGGATGTTCCGGTCATCGGCGGCGCAACGTTCACCAGCATCGCATACTATGACGCTCTGGATGAAACGGTCTGCGACGGCACGTATGCAGTTACCGACTTCGTCATCTCCGACCCGGACAGCGCGGAGTTTGTGCAGAAGTTTGAAGACAGATACAACGGCGACAAGCCCGAAAACAGCTCGTTTGAATACTACGACGCGGTCTATATGCTGGCGGCTGCCATTGAAACGGCCGGTGTTGCAGAGCGGCAGGCGATTGCCGACGCAATCTTGCAGACGACCATCGACGGTAACCAGGGCAAGCTCTATGTCGACGAGTATCATGATCTTGTCCACAAGGTCATCATCGCCCGCAACAATGGCAAGACGCCGGAGGCGCTGACGGTTATCACAGAGTACAAAGATCCAGAACTAGACACGCTGCACAGGTGCCGCATTCCGCGGCGCCTGTGCACGGTGGGAATTGAGGGAAGCATGAGTACAATTATCCAACTTCTGGTCACAGGCATTGCCATGGGGTTTATCTATTGTATGGTTGCAACGGAATATACCCTGGTATACAACACGACCGGCCTGATCAATTTTGCGCATGAGAAATTCATCACGCTGGGCGCCTATTTCTTCGGCGGCACAATGTACGTTCTGTTCCGGATCTGTAAATCCAGTGTAGCACATCCCACGTCCAATACAAGGGACTTTTTCATAAAACAACGTCATTTTGTATAGGTGATACGCCCGCCTTCGGCTGCATGTCCTATACCGGCACCTGCAAGGGAATCAAGCCCGATGCAAAGCCAAGAGCTATGAAAAATCTGATGTGTTGGCAACGTGACCGGCAGCGAGAAATTTTCAAAGCTTTTATCGCGGCTCCTTCGGTATGTCGGTCAACTCATTAAGGACCCGCGCGAACTGAAATTGCAGCCGATTCTCAAGATCAAACGGATCACGTGGGCATAGTTCAATAATCTTACGCTTTCGCTGCAAGACCGTATTCTTATGGATATACATACGCTGCGCCACAAGATTCGTATCCAAATCGCACTCCAGCAATACCCGGTAAGTCTCTTCCAGACAGCTGTTCGACTTTTTGTCATATGTGCGCAGCGGCTCAATCAGTTCTCCTTCCAGTCTGCGGCAGACATCCTCCCGTCCGTTCACGGCATTCAGCAGGTAACGATAGACCGGAAATTCATCGCCGAAAACGATCCGCGGCTTTTTATAGATCCGGTTGGAGATATTGATTGCCGTAATAGCGCTACGATAGCTGTCCTTGATCTCGCGAAAATGCCGACAGTGGCTGCCAATGCCGACAGACACCTCCAGTTGCAGGTTCTGACGCAACGTGTCGCGGATCTGATTGGCGATATATTTCAATCTGGCAGCCGTTTTATCTTCCGGGATGTCTCCTGTTACCAAGGCAACATGCTTGTCACTGATGTTGCAGCTGATGCTCTCCGGCGAAATTCGGCGCAGCAGCGCATCCGTCCGCTCAACAAACTCTCGCTTGAGCGCCTGAACCTTCTGCTCATCAAGCTGAAGTACCAACTGTTGAAAACCGAAAATATCCACCACGATCACAGCGCGTGTGTGCGAAAGCGCATGGCCGATATAGGCGCTGCGGTTGATAAGCAACTGTTCGTTGGAGCAGTATCCGTGGATTAGATCGTCGATGTATTCCGTCATCAGCCGCATCCGCTGCTCAAATACGTCTGTTTTATGCAGATGCATGATATTCAGCGCATTTTTTGTCTGTAAAATCGCCGCCTCATCGAGCTCTGTCAGTGCCCGCGTCCTTTCTACAACAATCACTCCATAATACATGATGTTGCTGTAAAGCGGGTACAAAAGCAGCGGCGGACCGCTCTGATACCCTGGCACGATGATCTGCTCATATGAATCCATAAAGGCCAGTACGTTTTTGCGGATCTGTTCGCGGATATAGTTGAGATAATCTTCCGGCAGGCCCGCATCCTCCTCTGCGCGCAGATTGTGGTTGAAGTACAGCGCCCGGCAGCCGATCAAATTACTGAGGTTCGTGATCACGCCGCGGTTCGAGTTTTTATGCAGCAGCATATCAATGATGGAATCATACATTTTCATTTTACTGCCAAGCGCTTCATTTTCCTGTGACAATACAAGTTGGGAAACAACAGTGATAATTGCCGAATAGCTGAGATTGGTCGGCATAACGATCAGCGGCAGTGCCAGTCGGTTACATTCGTCAATCAACCGCGGCGAGAGCTCCTTGATCACCATGCCAAGGTGACACAGGCACAACGCACTCGCTTCCTGCTCCTTGATCATACGCACGGTCCGGATTTGCTCATCTACGCTGTTCATCACTGAGTACATGGAGGAAACAACAATATCACCCGCATGCGTAAAGACCTGTCCCTCCGGAATTTCGATCCAACTGACCTCCAGTACCGTCACGCCGCGTACAACGCGATTCAGACCGTTTCCACCAGCCACCAGCCGCCCCATTGAAATCGGCTCTACTTTGAGTATATCTGCTACCGTCGCCAACATGGCTATCGCTTCTCCTCTCCAACACGCTGCACTGACATAAGAATGTTCTTCTGCACTGTTTGTTCTGTCAGTAATGTATGTAAACAATATAGATAATTTTAGCACAATCGCCTATACTTATCAAGGAAGAAGGCATTCACTAATTCAATATGACTAAAGGAGTGGTTTTCTTATTCAAGATTACGCTGAATGATCGAGTGCAGGCTGAGAATTTTGTCCGCGGCGTCACCTTTTTCGGCACGGGCGGCGGAGGATCTTATCAGCGCGGGATTGACCGGCTGATGGATCAACTCGCAAAAGGACATACCGTATAGGATGGGTCAAGCCGGATCAACTGGCCGATGACGCATATTCCTGCTGTCCGTTCCTGATGGGTTCGCTGGCTGGTCCGGACGAAGCGACCAAACGCGATATGAAGGCAACCTACGATCTCGACGCGCCGCATGTGGATGAAACCGAACGTATGGTTCGTGCGGTGCGGTGCGGGGGTTGGAAGAGAAAATGGGAAAACAGGTCTCCGCGCTCATCCCAATTGAACTTGGCGGCGCGAATGCGGCAGCCTGCATTTCCGCAGCGGCAGAGCTTGGAATCTACATACTTGACGGTGACAATACCGGCCGTGCAATCCCGGAGATTCGGCAGGCCACGCCGTTTATCCATGAGCAGAATCTGACGCCGGTTGTTGCCTGTGATGGTTGGGGCGACATTGCAACCATCGAAAGCGCAGTCAACTGGCGCATGGTTGAGCGAATCGGCAAGCAGTTGGCCGTTGCCGGGTTCAGCTACAGTGCGCAGGCCGGCTTCTTTGCAAACGGCGCAGACACCAAAAAGGCGCTGATCCATGGCACTATGAGCGACTGCTATGCTGTCGGCAAAGCGCTGCGCGAGGCTGTGGAGGCCGGTCTCGATCCCGCAGACACCATTGCCGAAAAGGTTGGCGGCTGGGTCATCTGTAAGGGCACCGTCACCGGCAAGCACGTAGAGGATAAGGATGACTATTACCGGGCCACACATGAGATCACAGGCAAAGGTATGTATGCGGGCACCGATCTGAAAATCTGGCTGAAAAACGAAAATCATATGTGCTGGAAAAATGGAGAGGTCTTCGTCACAAGTCCTGACATGATCCAGATCATCGATACCAAAACCAGTCAGCCATATACGAACAATGTCATTGAGGTCGGCATGGAGGTTTCCGTTAGCGCCATGAAGGCGCGCGATATCTTCCGCACTCTGCGCGGCCTGCTTGCATTCAGCCCACGTGCTTTTAACTTCGACATGGCTTATGTTCCCGTCGAAGCGCGTATTGGAAAATAATCCCGGCCTTCAAAGGGAAGGCCATATGGTCGTCCCTCTATATTTTATAAAAAGGAGATTAATATGGACTGTGAGCGTCTGTTCCAGCGCTTTGTGCGCTACATTACCTGCTCAAGTGAGTCGTTCCATGAACGAGCATTCTGTCTCATGATGGAGCAGGAACTGATGTCGCTCGGGCTGCAAGTCGAGCGGCAGGAGATTGGTGCAAAAATTGGCTCCGACGGTTGGAATATTCATGCATTTCTGCCCGGCACTGGCGAACCGCTGCTGCTGTGTGCACATTTGGACACCATGCCGCCCGGCGTCGGCATTCAGCCTGTTTTGGCAAACGGCGACATCCGTTCTTCTGGAGATACCATTCTGGCTGCCGATGATAAGGCCGGAATTGCGGCGCTCATGGAGGCTGTAACCATGCTGGTCGAATCCGGCACTACGCATCGACCGGTGGAGATCCTCCTGACGCTTTGTGAGGAAGTCGGTATGCTGGGCGCAAAATTCGCGGATTACGAAAAAATCTACAGCAAAGAAGCAGTCGTTCTTGATTTTGATGCTGTCGGAACAATCGTCAACCGCTCCCCGGCGTTCATGCGCCTATACTTTGAGATCCATGGAAAATCTGCGCATGCCGGTCTTGCGCCAGATGCAGGCATCAACGCGCTCAAGGCTGCAGCTGCAGCTGTAGCTGCAATCGACTGCGGCTTTGTCGGTGCGCAGAGCGTCCAGAATATAGCGAATTTCCGCGCACCCGGTCTGACAAACGCTGTGTGCAGCTATGCTGCCTTCGACGCCGAGATTCGCTCATATGAGGAATCCGTTCTGCAGCAGCTAATGGCCGACATGCAGGCTGAAGTCGCGCGCGCGTGTGAAAAGGCGGGCGCAACATACGAACTGCGCACAGAGCGCGTGTCCGACGCACTGTATGTTCCGGAAGATCATCCACTGATCTGTGCGCTGTGCCGCGCGATGGAAGCGTGCGGCGTGACACCGTCTATTGAACGGACCTTCGGCGGCTGCGACGCGACGTGGCTGGCCGCCAATCAGATTGCTGCCATCAACATTGGTGTCGGCATGAAAGAGGCGCACAGTGTACAGGAGCATATCGCACTGTCTGATCTTGAGATGCTCACGCAGATCCTGATGCGTCTGCTCTGTGCCTGAATCTGGAGGGATCTGTTATGCCAAACTGTGCATACTGCCGCATTCATGCCTGTGACCGCAAAGCGGCGCAGCAGATGCCGCCCAATTGCCCGTCGCACGACATCACAGATCAGACGCTGATGGAGTATTTGACAGAGCAAAATCGCGATTTTGGGCGCGAAGCATCCATTGTATCCATGAGCCCAGATGGAAAACTACCCCGTATTATGGAAATTATCGATCTCGCTCACCGCTGCCGCTTTCAGAAGCTCGGCGTTGCGTTCTGCATGGGTTTTGTTAAAGAAGCAGAAATTCTGGCTTCTATCCTCAAGCGACATAACTTTTCCGTGGAATCTGTCGTCTGCAAGGTCGGTGGGATCGACAAGGCGCATCAAGGCATTGAAAACGGTGGAAACGCCATGTGCAACCCCATCGCTCAAGCGCAGCTGCTCAACGACTGCCACACGGATTTTAACATTGCGCTCGGTCTGTGCGTCGGCCATGATTCGTTGTTTTTCAGGTATTCTCAAGCTCCGGCAACGGTACTCGCTGTCAAGGATAAGGTTCTTGCGCATAACCCACTCGGCGCACTCTACACTGCGGACGGCTATTACAGGGATCTGCTGTACCCAGACAGTCCATAAGCCCCGCAAGCACAAAAAGCAGTCTCCCGGTTCTGACCGGGAGACTGCTTTACTTTGTTGATCGTCAGTTATATGTTTTCTGTCCGCCTTTGATATAACTGAGGCGGCTCTGACGCAACTTCATCCGTACCAGACTCGCAGCAAACTGTATCGCCGCTAAGTACGGCTCAATTACAGGCACACCGAGTCGCTTTTCAAGCGAATCACGCATGGCCATCATACCCGTACAGCCGAGAACAATCGCCTGCGCGCCATCTTCATCGATGGCTTTCCTTGCCGCAGCATACAGATGCTCCTCAGCTTCCTGCTCGTCCTCCAGTGCAAGCACCGGTACGTTGGCTGAACGGACGGATGCAACGCGACTGGAAAATTCATACATTCTCAAATGATCGCTGATCTCATTGGCTGTGGTTGGCAGAACTGTAATAACGGAGAATTTCCCAGCGACCATCATCGCCGCATGGTAACTCGCCTCGCCGGCTGAAACTACCGGCAGTTCGCTGATCTCCCGCGCCGCACGCAGCGCGGGATCCGCAGCACAGTCAATAACAACTGCATCGCAGCCCTCGGTCTCCGCAGAGACAACCTGCTGTAAGATATACGGTGCGGCGATTGCTTCGTCGTAGGCGGATTCCATGGAATCCGGACCGTGCGGAATGTTGACAACAACAAGCTGTACCTCGTCTGTGCTCATCGCCAGACGGCGTCCGGCGTGCGCATCGTAGAATTCTTTGCTGGAATTACACATAATTGTTTTGATTTTCATTTTTTCTCTCCTGTATGGCGCTCCGCCCGGCCGCCAATGCGGTCGGGCGGCTTTTCTGTTATCTTCTGTCTGAACCGGACTTATTTGCCGTTGACATATACGCTAATGTCAGGCATGAAGTACGGAAGGCCCATGAGGTATGCGTTAAACTCGCCCTTCTTTGTTGCCTCACCCGCGGGCCATTCCACATAGGTGGTCTGATAACCAACACGTTCAGCAAGGTCTGCAACCCATGTACTTGGGCACAGCTCGTCAACAATGAAATTCTGAATATCGGCATACTTCTTGAATCGCTCAGCATCGTCAACCGTTTCCATGGCATCGTCAATCATTGCGTCGAGTTCCTTGTCGTTGAGCCAGTTGCAGTTTTCATAGGTGCCTGCGCACTTCGTGTGGAACTGCGATTCCAGTGTAGCGCCGGCTTCGTTGAACTGCGGGCCAGAATTGACGGTGCAAACGTTCGCAGTAGTTTCCGGTCTGCTCATCTCTTCTTGCAGAGAAGTCCACGGTGTATTGGAGATGACGACCTTGATACCGACCTGAGCACACGCAGCCTGGAAGGACAATGCCAGCTTCTCCAGGAACGGATTCTCCGTAATCAGTGAGAAGGTCAACTCAATCTGATCAAGCTCGTCGGCATATTTGGACGCAGCAAGGTATTGCTTGGCCTGTTCGATATCATACTTGGGCTGCCATGTATCGACATGACCGGCAGTCTGCATCGAGACCGGACCAGCAGGCTGCTTGGAGCCGACAAAGCAGGTTGCGAGCAGCGTATCGTAGTCGACGAGGCAGCAAAGCGCACGGCGGAAGTTGACATCGTCAGTCGGATACTTGGAGCAGTTAAAATAAAGGTTCTGTACAAGTCGTGTGGAGTAGGAAGCCAAATCGACACCATCGAGCTGGTCAATAGCCGTCAGGGATTCCGCGGACTGCCACATGTCAGTAATCTCAAGCTGCTGTGTCGCCATCATAGTACGGACCGTCGAAGGCTCGGTGCCGTAGATGATTTTGAACTCCTCCGGAGCGTTTTCATTTTTCCAACCCTTATGCCAGTCGGCAAAGCGCTCGGCCAAGAAGTAGTCGTTCTGCACAAGTTCCTTATACTTATATGGACCGGAGCCAGCATCATTGGTCAGGAGCCATGCCGTGCCATAATCGCCAAATTCGCCATAAGAGCCGCTGGCAAGGTTCGCCATAACAAGGTCCTCATTAACAATATACATACGGACCAGTGTGGAGACAAACGGCCCATAGGTCTTGTTGAGTTCAAAACGAACGGTATAATCATCGTCGGCGACCACGTCTTTAATGGTCGTGGTGTACAGATAGGCGAAGCCCTGTCCGATGGTCATCAGGCGCTTTGCGGTGAAAACAACATCAGACGCGGTAAGCTCGGAGCCATCATGGAACTTCACGCCCTTTTTGAGATGGAACGTGTAGGAAAGGCCGTCATCGCTGGCTTCCCATGTTTCTGCTAGGTTTGGCTCAACACCGTCAAACGTCGGGAATACAAGCGTATCGTACAGATTGCAGTACGCGATTGCGCTTGCATTGCCGTTATGCGTTGCCGGATCAAGAATCGGTGTGCTGTCAGCGGTCAGGCGGATGATACTCTGATGCGAGGTGCCAGACGTTTTGCTGGAGTTCTCAGCTTCAGATGCAGGGTTGCTGCTGGTAGTGCCGGTACAGCCGACCAAAACAGTCAGCAGCAGTGCAAGAATCAGCAACAGGGATGCAAGTCTTTTCATATTCGTTTCCTCCTTTTGTATATAGGCGTCAATTGTTTCGGCGTCTGTCTGAAATGTGCAGGGACACACCGATTTCTGGCCGTATACGGATGCTCCTGCTTTTTGTTTGTCGACACAAGCCTGTGATACGCATAGCGTATCATTTCATGCACATCTTTTCACACAGATGGCAACGTACAAAATGTCCCGGCGACACCTCACGCATAACAGGATCCTCCTCCATACAGCGGTCAGTCTTGTAGATGCAGCGTGTGTTGAAGCTGCAACCTTTCGGAACATTGACAGGCGACGGAATCTCACCGGTGCACTCCACCTTGGATGGCTTGACTGCCTCATCTTCATCCGAAATGACAGGGATCGCTGACAGCAGCATCTGCGTATAGGGATGCATGGGGCTGGAATAGAAGGTCTCCGTCGGCGCAACTTCGCACAACTTGCCAAGATACATGATTGCCACGCGTGTGGAAATGTTGCGCATCACGCCCATGTCGTGTGTGATGAACATATACGTCAGGCCGTTTTCCTCACGAAGTTTCATAAGCATATTGAGGATCTTCGCCTGAATGGATACATCCAGCGAAGACGTTGGCTCATCAAGAATGATGAACTTCGGGTTACAGCACAGAGCGCGCGCAATGGATACCAGCTGCCTCTCGCCGCCGCCAATGGAGTTGGGGGACTTATACATAAAGTCCGCCGGCAACTCAACCATGTTGAGTATCTCAGCAATCTTCTCATCAATCTGATTGGGCGGCACGACCTTGTGCACCTTCAGCGGCAGACTCAAAATCGAACGCACGTCCTGATACGGGTTCAGAGACGAGCCCGGATCCTGGAACACGATCTGCGCCGTCCGCCGGAACTCCATGCTTCGGTTTTTGCTGTTTTTGGTAATGGTCTCACCATTAAAAATAATCTCACCATCCGTCTGGTGATACATCCCCATCACCGTATAGGCAATGGTACTCTTTCCCGAGCCGGATTCGCCGACAATGCCCAGCACATCGCCTTTGTTGATATAGAGATCAACGCCATCGACCGCGCGGACGAAGCGATCCTTTCCGGCTGGAAAATACATCTTCAGGTCTTTCAACCGCAGAATTTCCTGATCCATACTCTCTTGATTCCTTTCGCAGGGCCCGTGCATATCTCGCAATGGCCTAAACATATTTGAAGCAGGCTACAAAATGCCCAGGCTCGACCTCCACCTGCGGCGGTTTACTCTGTTCGCACTGTGCTGTGCAGTATTTGCAGCGCGTGCAGAACCGACAGCCCTTGGGAGGATCAAAATAATCGGGAACGTAGCCGTAGATGCCAGCGGAAATACCGCCACCGACCAGACGCGGCGCACAGTCGAACAAGCCCTGGGTGTATGGATGCAGCGGATTTTTGAACAGCATCGGTGTCGATGCGTTTTCCACAATATTTCCCGCATACATGACATATATTCTGTCGACCAGTTCTCGAACCACGCCAAGATTGTGTGTAATCATGATGAGCGACCGCTTATCCTCTTCCACGAGTTGACGCAGCAAACGATGGATTTGATCCTGAACCGTAACATCAAGTGCCGTTCCCGGCTCGTCAGCAATCAGCATCTGCCGCGGCGTCACAAGCGAAGTCGCAATGCAGATCCTCTGCCGCATACCGCCAGAGAGCTGATAGGGGTACGAGTTCAGAATCCGGTCAGGGTCGGAAATCATGACGGAAGTGATGGCCTGCCGCGCGGCGTTCAGCATACCATCCTTATCCTTTTTGTCAAAATAGCCGGAATAACGGATCACATCCATCATCTGCTGGCCGATGGTAAACACCGGATTCAGTGCTGCCATTGGGGACTGTGAGATCATTGAAATCTTTTTGCGCCGTAGCGTCAGCAGTGCAGCCTTCTTCATTGCTAACACATCCTCGCCGTCAAAAAAGATGGATGCACCAGGGCGAATCTTAGCGTTTCCCTCTTCCTGCAAGCGCAAAATCGCTTTCATCGCCGTTGTTTTGCCGCAGCCTGATTCGCCGACAAGTCCAACCTTTTCGCCTTTATTGACGTAGAATGAAATGCCGTCGACGACTTGAGCAAAGCCACGATAGGTTTTATACCAGACTGAAAGGTTCTGAATATCCAATAATTTGTCACTCATGATTGTTTCCCTCTGTCAAACATGTCGCGGATTCCGTCACCGAAAAAGTTGAACCCAAGAATGATGAAGATGATGCCAAGTGCCGGCATAATCGCAATCCACCACATATCGGGCATGTACTTGGAACCATCGGAGATCATCGTACCGAAGGACGGTGCCGGCGGCTGTTCGCCAAGACCAACGAAGCTTAGGCTTGCGCCCTGTAAAATGACCCAGCCGACATCCAGTGCCATTTTCGTCAGGATTGGAGACAAACAGTTTGGCAAAATCTCCTTCACCAAAATATGCAGCTTCGACGCGCCGATCAGTTCTGCCTCCTTGACGAAATATTCCTCACTCAGGCTCACTGTACTACTGTAGACCAGACGCGTATACCAAGGCCACCACATGATGGTGATTGCCAGCATGGAGTTCATCATATTATATTCCAGCATGGAAGCAATCGCAAGGCAGAGAATCAGCGGCGGCATTGATAGGAAAATATCCGTGATGCGCATGATAATAGTATCAATCTTTGTGCCGTGGTAATAGCCGGCAATCAAGCCAAGTGCCGTACCAATCGGCACAGAAATGGCAAGAACGACAATCGACATCAACAATGCGCCGCGGAAGGAATAAATCACGCGCGTAAAAATATCACGTCCGTTGGTATCGGTGCCAAACCAATATGTCGCGTTCGGTGCCTGCCCTGCGTTGGCAAAATCCACGAACTCCTTGACGTGCTCTGGAAAATGCGTGACAGTCTGTGGGAACAGCGCCAGATAAATTGAAATCAGAACAATTATCAGTCCGACGATCGACAGCTTATTGCTTCGGAAATTGTACCAGTAGATCCGCAAATTCTCACGCGTGGACGGCTTGAGCAGTCCACGTTGGGGCAGCGCACCGCTTCTTTGAGTATGACTCATAGATCTGCACCTCCTTAGGAAAGCCGGATCCGCGGATCAATCGCCGCAATGATCAAGTCTACAATCAGGTTCACGATCAGGAACACAATGCCGATAATCATGACAACTGCGCAGATAGCATTTAAATCCTTGTTCAGCATGGCGTTCATGCCATAACGGGAGACGCCCGGCCAGTTAAAAACCTTCTCAACGAGAAACGCATTGCCGACAAGTACCGCAAAATCCATGCCCATAACTGTAACGACAGAAGCGGAGGAGGACTTCATCAGATACTTATTCATCAGCTTTCTGCGCGGCAGACCGTAGGACTTGGATACCTGCATATATTCCTTTTCCGCATTTTCCGTCAACGCGTTGCGCAGCAGGCGCGCATCCTGGAACATTCCACCAAAAGCCAACGCCAGCGCCGGAAGAATCAGATGCAGAAACGCATTCCATGCAACGGCTGGTCTGCCGGTCAAAAGTCCATCCAGAATATACAGGCCCGTGATGTCTGCAGGCGGCGTTACTCCGCCCGACAGCCGCCCAAGCACTGGAATCACTGGCCATACATGACCGAACAACAGCATAAACAGAATCGAGACAACGAATGATGGCAGCGCGATCCCCGTATAAGACATGACGCGGACTAGGCCGTCGACAAATGAGTCCTTGAATCGCGCCGCCAGCGTTCCCAACAGCAACGCACCGCACACCATAAACACACCAGCCACCAGAACCAACTCCAGCGTTGCCGGCAGGAACTGCGCCACATCCTGGCTGACAGATCGTTTTGTCACGATGGAAATACCAAGGTCACCCTTAAAAATATCACGAATCCAGCAGGCATACTGAACCGGAAGCGGCTTATCCATATACAGTTGATGATTCAACTCATCTACTGCCTCCTGTGTGGCGCGCGGGCCCAAGGCCAGACGTCCGGGATCTCCCGGAACAACACGCGACAGGACAAAGATCATAATTGAAACGCCAAACAGAACGAAAATGCCCTGCAAAAGCCGTTTCAGAACATATCTTACCATTGCTTGCTCCTCTTCATTTTCTTGACCGCGCGCGTCATGCGTGTCTGAATCACTTACGCCTCCGTCGCGTCGATCAGGCGGAAGGCAATCTCCTGCAGGATATTTCCAAACGCCGCCTGATCATACATGCAGGTCAGTTTGTTTTCTTCAATATACGCTTCTAACTCAGAAAACGCCGGATCGCAGAACTGTCCGGCCTGCCTGCCAAGACAGATCACCCGTTGCATACAATCGATCAGACGCAGCGGCCCATAAATCGGCGGCTCCTCCTGAAGTCCGATCGCGCTTGTGATGCAAAAAGCAAGGAGTTCATTCCACTGCGCCTGCATATTTCTCTCCCCATCCATTAAAATAAAGCAACTCGTTCAATGGCCGCTTCGGCGGCATTTTTTCGATACGATCCGGATATCCTAATGTAATCAGAAGCTCTGGCATGATGTGCTCCGGGAGCTTCAGAATCTTTTGCAGGATCATCGCGGGAAACGAGCGCACAGCGCAAGTCCCAAGCCCATGATCGACTGCCGACAGAATAATATTCTCCGCTGCCATGGAGATATCGATCAAACTGAGCTGATCACGGCCCATCACTCCGCCCTTTTCCAACGCACGGCAGCGGTCGGCACAGAGAATGATGATGCACGGCGGTACTTTCCCAATTCCGGGACTGAAGCGGACCAACTCCGCAACCAGCTCCGGATCATCTGCCACAATAAACTGCCACGACTGGATATTGCTCCCGGACGGAGCCATGCATCCGTTCCAGATCAGCTTCCGAATGAGCGCACGGTCGACCGGCTCCTCACGATAAATTCTAACACTGCGTCTGGTTTGTATGCAATCCTGTAATTCTTTCATAAACGGCATTCCTCTTTGAACGCGATATATATGTTTCCTTTCATCCGCTTGAGAACGGATGAAAGGAAACGTTTTGGTTGGCGATTTACTTGCCCATGACCTCATCAACGGGAATATGGTCAATATCAAAGCCAAAATATCTGGGCATCAGCAGCTCTGCATTCTGCTGCTGCGGCTTGCAGCGCATCGCGATGAGCGCGACCTTCTGTCCGACATAGGACAGCGGGTTCGGAACGGGTTCACCGGTCTCAACATCGATCGCAGCAATAATGTCAGGGCTGGTGACATACGGCTTGCCATCCTTCCAGACGACGTGGTTCTCATTCTTGAACCAGTACTTGAGTTCCTTATCACCGCAGTCCACTGTGACTGTGCCCCAGTAATAGCCAGCCGCATCATAGTCGTCTTTCACAGTGATCGTGCCGCGGCCCAACTCGTAGCCGCCGAACTTCGCCAGCAGTTCCGTGACAACATCCTTCCCTGCCTCTTTTGCCTCACGCATGCACTTGCCGGCTTCGTAGCATTCGCTGAGCGTACCGGCGATAACGGTATCGCGCGTATTCTTGCCGTCGAGCGCCATGCCGGCCTGACCTGCCAGACCATATCCCGCGACGCTGATGAGCTTGCCAATGTGCTCGACCGTGCGGGGATTATTCGCACGCTTGATGATGCACTCATTGTCCCACTCGTCAACAGATGCGATCGGTGTCAGGCAGTGGCCATTATAGTTAAAGGTGATCTGTACAATCTCCGGAATTGCGCGGCCCGTATAGTCGCCGTCAACCGTCACGATGCCGAGCTTGGACGCTGCGGCCATAGCTGCGGGGGTATTGGCGCCGGCCAGTTCAATGGGAACGATTACGTCAAATTTCTTTCCGGTATACTCCTGAAGCGCAAGAACCGCTTTCGCCATTCTGTCACCTTCAAGGTTCACGCTCGTCTCCGGCGTCATGTTGTAGGAGGCCATTTCCTTGATTGTGTCTTCGTTGTGCGGCGCGATAGAACCCATCAGGAACGGGCAGCAACTCGTCATGTCATCTGTAATCTCGTTGACATCGACCCAGCCAACACTGCGTCCAGCTTCGATTTCGTCCATCAGCGAGCGGATTCCATTCTTCGGCAGACCGCCGCCGCCGGTCGCAAACATGGTGCAGCCACGGATAAAGTCTTCAACCTGTTGTCTGTTGGTAAGTTTCATTGTAGCCATTTGTACATCTCCTTTAACGTTGCGTTCATCATAACGGATGTGTTCTTTCAGAACTTGGTCATATTATAAATGCTTTTGAGACGGTTCGCAGTATTTTGTCGCACGTTCATTGTGCGCCCAAAGTAGGCAGCTACACATTTTTCACATTTTTGTGTCGAAAAATTTCCGCTCTTTATGTTAGATTTGACAAAGCACACGATTGCCGGCATAGTACTTCCAATATGCTCGCCCCGCAGCCTGCTGCCTGCACTACCGGTAGGTCTGCTTTTGTCAAGAGCAATTTGGTTATACCATGTGCAATGCAGGCAGCCATAAAAAACGAACATTCCGGCAAGAACCCGAGCAGTGATCAACTGAGAATCTGCATCAAGGAAACTACATATGCAGCCACCCATTGAGATTTAACCCCTGCGCAGTGCCATGCACTTTGACGCTGCCGTATTCACCGCCACAGAGGAGCGCGCCGCTGCGCGCATTCATGTTTTGCTGGCAGTCGGCGCGCTGTCACTGCTGGTGAAGGGACGATGGAGTTACCAGCGTTTGACGATCCGCGTATCCCGGTCATGGCCTTCATCATAAGCCCTGAAGCACAACTGAACCCCCTCCCTTTCGCCAAGAAGCTACTGTCTCGGCCTCAAAGAGTGCGGAATTGCGCCATATCCAAAAAAGGTGCTGGCTAAACCGACGCAGATAAAGTAGCAGAAGCAGAAATGAACAGGCGCGCCTGCCGATTATCAGCAGACGCGCCGTTTCCTATTTCTCGTTATTCACAATGATACCCAACATCTGACGGGGCGGCACGGCAAACCGTTCAAAAGGGCGATGCTTCCGATTTGCTGCTGCCGGATAGATGCCCTCTGCGGCAATTTCCGCGTTGCTCCCGTCAAGCTACAGATCTTCGATTCTATTTTCGGCGGCAATTCGCCTGGCTTCCTTCATAGGCTAAAAGGCCTTGCTCTCAGACTTTGGTTCCAGCTTTACACTGAACGCAATGCCGTCTTCGTCAAACGGACATTACAGGTGCACAGATCCGTTGGAAGGTCAATTTCAAGCCGTTCGCATTAGAGCGCGTGATAGAAAGCTTACAGTCCCATTTCCTTTTTGACCTCGCCGAAGCAGCGGACGGCGAAATCGATGTCTTCCTTCGTGTGGCCGGCGGAGATCTGCGTGCGGATGCGGTCGCGGCCCTTCGGGACTACGGGATAGCAGAAACCGACGACATATACGCCCTTTTCGAGCATACGCCGTAAGTGAGAATCTAGGGTATCGGTACCCATGCCGATCCTCTTTGCCTCATGAAGCGCCTCTTGGCGGTTGAAGGCGAGGGGGAGGGCATCGAATAGCGCCTCTTGAGGAGTAGGTTCCCGTTGTTGCACGTCGGTAGCGGGCAGGATAGACAGGATATGGCAAGCGTGCCGGTAAAGAGGCTCGGTGAGGTTGAGCACGGCCTCGAAATCAGCCTCTGTCGCTGTCAGGTCCAGTTTCGGTACGATACCGTCTCGGACATTCTCTTCCGGTATGTCATCGGAAGGGGAGAGACCGGGGCATTTGAAAATGGAGAATTGAGAATTGAAAATTGTTTTGTGTGGCGGGAGGAGTTTTTCCGTGGCTCGTAGCAGGGCCACCACGCTTAGGATTCGGCAGATGTTGATGGCGATACGTGCCACGGTGCTTCTCATGGCTCCCCCATGCGTGAAACCCGCATGGCCGAAAAGTTGTGCGAAACGTTCGTTGAAACGGATCTTTTGCTCTTCGGACAGCTTGAGCTGAATGAGATTCACGGAAGCGCCGAGCCACTCGATGAACGTCTTCCACTGTTTGCCCCATCCGGTGAACCGGGAATCATAATCCTCATCGGACAGGTCGAACTGGTCTACCCATTCGGTGATGGAGGGCATATAGTAAAACATCTGGCGTGAGAACAATCCGTTCTCGGCCGAGGGAATGAGCGGTTTCACCTGTGCCGGTGTCCCGCTTAACAAGACACTGAGAAAAGATTTCATACATTCCAGATACTCATGGTTCATACGCCGGTTAAAGGCTAGCCGGTCATGATCGTAACATTTGCGCAAGGTATCGCTCCAATGACCGTAATCCGTGCCGATGGCGGTGCTGACGGTATCCGCCTCGGTCTCGCAGATCAGCCCCACGCCGTCCGCCTCGATGAGGTTCTCCAATACGCCCGTTCCAGAGTTGTCGCCGGCGATCAGGAACATCTTAGGCTTTGGCTCTTCCGGCTCGGGGGTTTTCGCTCGTTCCTTGCCAAGGGATCCCCAGCGTGCCTTCTCCAGCCGGTATTCCTTGCGTAGGGATTTGAATTCCTCCATCATTGCCTCATGGATCGGTTCGGCTAGGTGGCGTACCCAAGTGAGCGCCCCTTTTCCCGAGGCGGGAGGTGCCACGATGAAGGTTTGCAGGCAGGGATAATGGTATTTACGTCCGTAGAGTATGCGCAAGTGCTTGTTGAGGGTAGCGCCTAGCACGGTGACGGCACCTAGCAGCAGGATATCCCGTTGCGCCGGGGAGTCACCGCAGTCGATGAGCTGGTTCAAGAAAGGGGGCCAATCATAGTTTCCGAAGACGGGCATATTAATGTACGCCTCATGTGCGCAGGTGTGTGTGAGAGGATGAGAGGGCTGCAAGTTTGCAAGTTCGCAAGTTCCGGGCTGTTTCCCGGCGTAGCTCCGGGCGGTACCGGCCAGTTGCTTGTCGAGTTTCACGCCAGCGGTCTCTGCCCAGTGATAGACAGACCCGATTCCGTTTCGCCCGTTACCCCCTTTGAGGGCGTGGTCGAAGAGTCTGTCCGCCTCGTCGGACACATACTTTTCCGAGATACGGCAGATGCGATGGAACAACGACCGTCCCGCCTCGCCGCAATCGTTGGCGATAGCGAAGGCCAGCGGCATATACTCTTGATAGGTGGGAGCGATGTTCGCCCCCTGTTTCTCGATAGCGGCCA
>ERZ835541.334-NODE-334-length-61522-cov-5.781883_pt1 | contig 61522 bp, 47 predicted proteins | sample MGYA00519945_ERZ835541 | MGnify/ENA primary metagenome ERZ835541 (study PRJEB31850, sample SAMEA3708780) | human gut metagenome | biome: human gut; feature: human-associated habitat; material: faeces | place: China | collected 2014 ...
CACGAGATAGCAGCTGATTTTGGACAAATAATAGTCTATCATACGATAAATAACGATTTTGTTAATCGGTGTAAACTTTCTTCTTACACAGCTCTTCCTGTAACTGTTTATTTTCGACTTTTTATTTCTTCTATTCTAACAGATGTATTTGTGGAAAAAATTCTCTATCTCGATTGTGACGTCTTAGTGATGAGAGATCTTGCTCCCCTGTTTGATATAGATATGAATGATTACACGATTGCGGCTGTTAGAGATATAAATAATCCAATGTATGAGGAGCAATCATTCCAAATTTCATTTTCTTATCGTGACCGGTACTTTAATAGTGGCGTGATGTTGATAAATATGAAGAAATGGAGAGCTGATAATATAGAAAGTATTCTTATTAAGGAATGTATGAGAGATAGAAAAGTGTTTTTTCCAGATCAGGACCCCCTGAATAAAGTCTTTCGTGATAAATGGCTTGAATTACCGCCTATGTGGAACAGATTCAGTCTTGTGAATTATGATAAAGTATTCTTCAAAAAGAAAATAGATTTATTAAACTATATCTATAATCCTGCTATAATTCATTTTGCTAGTCCTACCGCACGCCCATGGATGGATTTAAAATTTGTTCCTTTTGGTAAAATTTATAATGAATATGTGAAGCATACTCCGTGGAAAGGATATAAAAGGCAGAAAGTGGAGAAACAATATCGTTATAAAAGTATCATAATGGTAACGTGGCGGAATTTTTTATATCGTAATCCTTTATTGATACGAATCTTTTTAACTTCTATATATGATGTTATGCTATTTTTCTACCATATAATTAAGCATCGTTCTTTGAGATACTATTCTCCATATAGAGTTGAATAGATGAACAAGCATGAAAAAATATCAATGTCACTTTTAAGGTTGCTATTTCACTTTTGGGGTACTCAAGTAATAACATATAGCTAAAGATGTTTTTATTATCATGTTGGATAAGTGTAATATACGAACACGAGAATTAATACGTTTTTGTGTTGTAGGTATTATATGTACGGCTATCGATGCTGGGATTTATTATGGGCTAAAACGATTAGTGGATTATCGTTTAGCTCTAATTTCTGCTTACTGTCTGAGTTTGATTGTAAACTATCTGCTTACGGTTTTTTGGACTTTCAAAACTAAACCAACGGTGGTAAATGCTTTAGGTATTGTGGTAGCTCATCTTTTTAATCTTTTTGTTATACGCATGGGAATGATGTATTTCTTTGTACATCATTTGAAGTTATCAGACAATGTAGCTTATTGGCCCGTGTTGATTATATCGGTAGTAATAAACTTTTTGATGATAAGATTCGTAGTAAATAAATTTAAATAACTATCCTTGTGAAAAAAGTATCAATATTAGTACCTTGTTATAATGAGGGGAAAACACTTCCTTTATTTTACGCAGAGATGCAATGCATTATAAATAATATAAGGGATATAAAGTGGGAACTTCTGTTTGTCAATGATGGAAGTAGAGATAACACCCTTGATATCTTAAAAGCATTTCGGGCTGCAGACCCGAGGGTAAACTACGTATCTTTGTCTCGAAATTTTGGCAAGGAGAATGCCATGTTAGCTGGATTCGATTATGTGACAGGAGACTGTATGATTATTATGGATGCCGACCTGCAAGATCCACCATCACTTATACCTCAAATGCTGAAATATTGGGAAGAGGGGTATGAGGACGTTTATGCCAGACGGAGCAACCGGGGGAAGGAATCATGGTTCAGAAAAAAATGTTCGCTTCTTTTCTATCGTATACTTGATAGCAGTACAAGATTTGAAATGTTGCAAAACGTAGGTGACTTCCGATTATTAGATCGTTGCTGCATAGATGCTTTGAAACGTCTACGTGAGAGCGATCGCTATACTAAAGGTATGTTTTGTTGGATAGGATATAAAAAGAAAGAAATAGTCTTTGACCGTGGAGATAGGGTAGCAGGTAATAGCAACTGGAACTTCTGGAATTTGTTCAACCTAGCTATTGAGGGTATTGCCTCATTTACTACCGCTCCACTTCGATTTGCTAGTATTATGGGCTTCCTGATAGCTGCTTGTGCATTTATTTATGCTCTCTACTTTGTGGGCAAAACACTGATTGTTGGAGACCCGATACAGGGATTTCCTACACTTGTCACTGTATTACTTTTTTTAGGCGGTGTGCAATTGCTTTGTATTGGAATCTTGGGTGAGTATATCGGGCGCATATTTAATGAAACGAAACGGCGTCCGCCTTATATAGCAGATACCTATAATGATATAAAGCAGTGAACTGATGAAAAAACAGGTATTTGATACAAAAGATTATTTCTTCTACCTTATTGTGGCTCCGCTCTTTTTCTTCTTGAGTCGTCAATATTTGCAGGTACATGAAGACTTGGGGTATGCTTTTAGTTTAGTAGATGGAAGTCCTATTAGTGGCTTTCCGGATGCCATGGCCTCGCAAGCATGGGCATGGATGCATACGGTGGCTCGTTTTGCTGTTCATACTTTTGTACAATATTTCTGTGCTATGGCGAACAAGACGTTATTCTTTATTATCAGTACGCTAATGTTTGTATTATTGCATGGCAGTCTTCTCTATATATTACGTGGTGAGTTTGGTAAGTGTACCGGGGATAAGTATTTAGTGTTGTCTTGGCTCTGGCTGCTCACTCCGATTATTGGCACTACTTTTCTCGGACATATTGCTTTTGTGGTAAATTACTTATGGGCTGCGGCTCTTAATGCTTATTTTGTGGCACTGTTTATAAACTTGCGGATAGGTGATGGGAAGTGTAAGCTTTGGCACTGTATTCTGCTGTTTGGAATTGCAGTCTTTATAGGTGGTTTTCAAGAGAGTTTTTCGGTGTGTATCTGTGCTACATTTTTTTTCTATGCGTTGATCAATCGAAAATATCTAAGGCAAGTAGAATGGGGGCTGATAGTAGGGTATTTGATAGGAACGCTCACTATCGTGTTTGCTCCCGGTAACATATCCAGATTGCTTCAAGGTAATGGAGAAGTTGCTCATCAGTATACCTCTTTTGTATTGCAAAGTATAGTGAATTTGGGCAGGGTACTTTGTGGATATTGGCCTATGCTAGTGTTCATTGTAGTCTCGACGGTTGCTTTTCTTTTGAAGAGAAGAAAGGCGATGATGTTTTTCAAACGAAATGGATATTATATGGTCGCTATGGTGGTATTTGTGTTATTTACTACATTTATCGCATACACAGCTAGACACCAGCTAACTTGTCTCTCTCTGTTATTGTTGATTTTATTCCTTAAGTTTATTTATGGAGAAGTGAATTTCAAGCTGAGTAGTAGTGGTAAAGATGTGGCTATATTCATATTGGTCGGCATATTGTTGCTAAGTTATTATCAAGTGTATAAGGTTCGTAATGAACTGTGCAATGTATATAGCTCTTTTGAAGAGCGAGCTAATCGCCCCAATGATACATTAGCTGTTGCCCGTGAATTTGTTCATTTTGATAAGGTGGTAATGCGTGGCAGTCTATGGCGAGAGCATACCAACTTAACTCATGCCGGTTCACAGGTGTATTATAAGAATGGGGTTAATGCTTTGGCTTATTACTTGAAGAAAGAGAATCCCAGTAAGCGACTTATTGCTACACTTCCAGATAGTCCCGAACGAATAGCAGCTGTTTGTTGTGCGGACAAAGAATGTGATACCAAAATTTATTCACTCTCTAATCGATATTATGTAGTTCGCTATTCCAAAGAAGCCGATCCTTCTTCCCTTGAAATAGTTTTTCAAGAACAACCTGTCGGGATGAAAGCTAAACTGTTTTCATTATTAAAACGCGGTGAAAAACACGAAAGACAGATGAAAGCGAGTGATATTGAGATGAAATTCACATGGGGTGATTACTGTTACGCTTGTTTTGTGGAGGATAGAGAGAACAATGGATATGTGATGACAAATATAAGAATGATAGATGGTGAAGGTAATTTTTATGTTTGTTCTAAATAGTAATAGAATTACTAAATAATGAAAATAGCTTATATATTAACCCCGCATGCTGCCGTAGATAAATCAAACGGTATTCGCAGTCAGGCAATGACGTGGGCTGAAGCTTTACGTTGGAAAGGTCATCAAGTGGATTATATTAACCCATGGGAACATTATGATTGGTTGTCTTATGACGCTATTCATTTCTTTGGTAGCGGTCCGTGGGCAAGTACTACTCGAACTTATGTACGCATAAAGAACCCGAAGTGTGTATTTTCACCCATATATGACCCCACACCTTTTCATGAAACAGCAAGTCAATATTGGCAGAAAAAACTATCGAAGTTGACTTATGGCAAATATAGTTGCGCAGTGTATGCAGTAGCTAATGAATATAAGAACTATAGTAGAATACTTGTTCGCACAAACTATGAGCGTGAGAAGATTCATGAACTTTTTGATGTTCCTGATAATCTTATCATAAAGGTCCCTTTATCTTTCTCGCACAATCTAAATCCTGATGACTGCCTTCCTGCGAAGGAGCCTTTTGTTTTTCATATGAGTTTATTCACACAACCCCGCAAGAATGTAGTACGACTTGTAAAAGCTGCCAAAAAATATGGATTTAAACTTGTTATAGCTGGGAATTATGGAACTTCAGAGGCTTTGGACGAGTTTAGGAAGATAGTGAATAATTCACCAAATATTGAACTTTTGGGATTTATCAGCGAAGAACAAAAACTAGATCTCTATCGAAAAGCAAAGGTTTTTGCATTGCCAAGTATTAGCGAGGGGGTTGGGATTGTTGCCGTTGATGCTGCCTTGTATGGAGCTGATATTGTTATCACAGAAATAGGGGGACCTAAGGAATATTATGATGGCATGGCAGAGATTGTTAATCCGTATGATGTAGACGCGATCGGACAGGCATGTATGAACTTATTGAATGGAAAGACTTATCAGCCTAAACTCCGTGAACGTATAATAAAGGAGTATTCGCTTTCTGCTGTTGCGGATAAACTTATAGAAGTATATTACATGTTATAATTGAAGTAAGAAGAGGTAATCTAACGCCAAATGGCAGATTAAAGAGTATTTAATAAACATTGGTAACAAAACATATGAAATCTCCTGTAATAGAAAATAAAGTTTTTGCTTTCAATGTTCCGAGAAAGCACAATTTAAAATATTGGATACAATATATATTATTAGTAGGAATGGATTGTTTTTATAAATTACTGTTTACTACTATACGTCATAGTAACAAACCTAAGAAATACACTTTGAGTGTTTGTTCTATTTTTAAGAATGAAGCACCATATCTTAAAGAGTGGATTGAGTATTATCTGCTTGTGGGAGTTGACCATTTTTATCTCTACAATAACAACTCTGAAGATGATTTTATGTTTGTGATACAACCTTATATTGATAATGGTATAGTAACAATCAATGAATGGCCGGATATTCCAGGGCAAATTTCAGCCTATAAACATTGGTATGAACACTATCGCCACGAAACGAATTGGTGTTCTTTTCTTGATTTGGACGAGTTTATCTGTCCTATAAGGGATACAAATCTCAAACAATGGTTGGAGAAACATCATAAATATCCACTTTATGCGATATATTGGAAAATGTTCGGAACATCAGGTCTTTTAGAGTTTGATAAAAATAAACTTGTTATAGAACAATATACTAATAGTTGGGATAAGTTTGCATCTGCAACAAAGATTATATATAATACTGATTATGATATAGAATGTTTCTTCACATCAATGATGCATAAATTCAATGTAAGGTTTCATGGCTTTTCTATTCCTCCAATTAATATGTTTGGTTACTTTATTAATCATTGGGAAATTCATCGTCATGGAGGTCAGGAGGCTGATATTCAATGTAATCATTATTGGAGTAAATCGTTTTATGAATATAATGCAAAACACAAGAGAGGAGATGCTATATGGACAAAAGGTGAATCGAAGCGGTCTATGAAAATGTTTCTTTGGCATGAGCATTTTAATCGCTCACAAAATCACATCATTCAACGTTTTTTGATAGAAATGAAATTGAGAGTTAATAGTGTAAAAGTGTTATGAAACGTTTTCTTGTATATCTTGGCTATCTTGCTTCTTTTATATATTCTCCGAAAGTATCTTGGATAGTAAGTTTTGTTCGTTCACTTGTTTATTCAGGTTGGAAGAAACGCCAATTTAGAAGAATGGAAGGTTTTATTAACTTTCCAATTGGGACAGGAGGAGAAAAATGTATTTCAATAGGTAAAGGGACAGTTATCGGTAAATATGCTCTTATTACAGCTTGGCCAGAATATAAGATGCAAAGAGAGAACAGTAAAGCTTATTCTCCGTCTATAATTATTGGCGATAATTGTCATATAGGAGAATATACCCACATTACGGCAATAACGGATATTACTATTGGGAATAATGTGATGATTGGTAGCGGAGCTATTGTGGTAACAGATATTCCTGATAACTCGGTAGTAGTAGGCAATCCGGGAAAAGTGATTTCAAAGAGAGGATTAGAACACACAAAATATTATAGTTAAAATTATGATTCCTAAAATAATCCACTACTGTTGGTTTGGAGGAAAGGAGATGCCTCCATTGGTACAAAAATGTATTAAATCATGGAAAGAGCATCTTCCCGATTATGAGTTTAAACTTTGGAATGAAGAAAATTTTGACATAAATAGTAGCGAATGGTGCAAAGGAGCTTATGAAAACAAGAAATATGCTTTTGTTGCAGACTATGTACGCCTAATAGCACTTTATAAAAATGGTGGAATTTACTTGGATACAGATGAAAAAATGGAAAAGAGTCTAAATCCATTTGTTGAAAAAGATATCGCTTTTATGGGATTTGAAGATGGAAAAGTATTATCAATGGGAGTAATGGGATTTCCTCCTAAGCATCACATAATAGCTGAACTTTTAGAGTACTATAACCAACCATTTTCTATGGATATTATCACACAAAACACCTCCAATGTAGTAATAGTCACCAATTATTTAGCAGAGAAATATAGATTAAAAACAGATAATAGCGAACAATTGATAGGAGATGTACATATATATCCACGTACATACTTTAATGCAATGGACTTTTTTGGAAACTGGGATAAAACTTCCAATACCACTACTGTACATTTATATATGGGATCGTGGCTTCCTGATGAAGCCAAACAAAAGCTTGACCGCCGAAAAAAATGGTATTGGAAATTAAGTAAATGGATATGGGTACATATAGGATTGCAAAAACTAAAAAAGTGCATCACAACGAATCTAAATAGAAAAGCCTTACACAACTATTGACATTTATTCTACGTTCTACCAACATATATTATAAAGGCCATGTTACTCCATAGCATCATCATTCCCGTATATAATACCTCTCAATATTTAAAAGAATGTATTGAGAGCATCTTATGCCAAAATGATATTCTTTTTGAATTACTGCTAATAGACGACGGCTCAACGGATGATTCTGGAAAAATTTGCAATGAATATTCACAAAAAGACACAAGAGTAAAATGCTTTCATATTCTAAACGGAGGTGTAAGCAAGGCTAGAAACTACGGACTTAGCAAAGCTAAAGGACAATATGTCTCATTTATCGATAGCGATGATTTTGTAGCCAGCAACTATTTAAAAATCATCAAAGACATAATAGATAGCCATCCGGATTTCGCTATATATAATTATATTCGTTGGATAAATAATGCCAAACAAGAAAAAGGCAGATTTAGATTGTCAAACAGAATGTACCATAGCATCCATAGCTTATATCAAGAGGCTGTAAATTTAGAAATAGTATCATTATCAGTATGCTGTGCAGTTTTTAATAGAAATATTATAGAAACACATCACATCCGTTTTAATGAAAGTATGAAAACGTGTGAGGATTTTATGTTTTCGCTTGCTTATTATCAATACATACACAATTTTATGGCTATAAATACACCTGTATATTATTATAGACAAAACTTAAACAGCGCTACAGGAAAACGGGCTCTACAGCATGGATTGGACTACCAAATAGTATTTACGAATATAAGTAATGTTTTTAATTTACAAAACTTTCCCAAAGAAACAACGAATATTTTTCAACGCAGATGGACACGCTGGATTATTGATTTAATTTCTAATTATAAAAGCCAAAACTTAAAAAGTAAAGACATTGAAGCTGCTGTCTATTCCCAACCTTACTATACAGCTATGATGCATTTTATTCCTCAAGGCATACTGCACAGAATAGAATTGTGGCTTCTTAAAAAGAAATACTCAAGAGGCATAGCTCTGTATTGCAACATTATGATGCATTTTAAACATCTACTAAAGCGTTATAAACTTTGAAACAAATGAACATTGGATATATTCATTTAGACTATGGGGAATGGACTACCAGAAGTTATAACATCCAAGAAATCGGATTGGCAAAAGCCTTGGAACAAATGGGACACCAAACAACGATTGTGTACTGGATGTCTCCCAAAGACAGGCGCTGCGGAACGGAAGTAAACACGACCTCCAATATTAAGAAAGTGTATTTGCCCTATAAAAGAAAGTTTGTACATCACGTATGGCCTGATTTTTCATTACTACTAACACTTGGCATCGATGTGTATCACTTGCAAAGCGACAACTTGCTTTGTGTACCGGAAGCCGTGAGTTTCTGCCTGAAACATAATCTGAAATATTATTGCTACGTAGGTACAGTGCATAGCTCTTCGCCTAAAGCTATTTCACGCTGGATAATGGACAAGTTAAGCAGCAGAAATTTTTCCGCATTCAAAAAGACAAAAGTCTTTTGTAAAACTCCAACTGTGGTAAATGAATTAAAACAAAAAGGGGTGACAAGTGCAGAATGGGCTCCTGTAGGCTTAGACACAGACATTATTCCATTGGCGACAAGCTCTAAAGAGCGACAAAGGGCAGAACTGAAATTACCTAAAGATAAAAGTATCGTATTCTTGGTGTGTGCATTAAGACCGGACAAGCATCCGATGGATATTTTTCCCTTAGCAGAAAGATTAGGAGACAAATACTTATTAGTGCATGCAGGAGCTCTTTGGATGCAAACAGAGGAATATATGGCCAAATTAAAGTCAAGTGAGAAATATAGCAATATATTATTCATAGGGAAACTTCCAAATGAAAAAATCCATGCATATTATGAAGTTGCTGATTATGTGATAAATTTCAACCCCAATGAAATTTTCGGAATGGCAATTCTTGAAGCAATGTACCATAATGTAACAATAGTAGCGCGACATGCACCCGGCCCAGACTGTATCATAGAAAACGGGAGAAGTGGGTTCCTATGCAACTCAGTGGAAGAAATAGCCCAAACAATACTCTCCGGTAAAAAAGTTCAAAATGCACGAAAACGAATCATAGAATATTTTACATGGGAATCAACCGCTAAAAAGTTTTTGGATTATATACAACACTAAAACTACTAATATATGCGTATATTCCACATTATCACTCATTTTGATATAGGAGGGGCAGAAAGAGTAGCTGTCAACATTGCCAAGTCACAAACTACAGGGATGGAATATCATCTTGTGGAAGTAGTACGTGGAAACGGAGAATTCAGCCAGGCTTTCATTAAAGAACTGCATGATTGCGGTATTTGTTTCCACCGTTCGCATATTACAAACAATAAAATCGCTATTTTATTGTTTCCTCTATGGTTTGTATATCTGTCACTAAAATGGAAACCACAAGTAATCCATACACATACAGAAATTCCAGACCTCAGCATATACTTATGGAACAAAATATTCGGTTGGATGTTTCCATCCATAAAATATGTACGAACAATCCACAACACAGAGCTATGGAATCAATGGGCCCAAATAGGCAAAAAAGTTGAATATTTTTATTCTAAAAAGCATGCCAATATAGCCATCAGCGAGTCAACACAACAATGTTATCAGCATATTTATGGAGAGACACCACAAATCATATTCAATGGATTGCAATCTGTAGAACAGAAAAAATTCAACCACATCATAGCGGACAAAATAAATATCTTATTTGCCGGCAGATTGGAATATCAAAAAGGAGTAGATCAGCTGATAGAAGTCGTAAAAGCATTAAAAGACAATCCTAAGTTTTACTTTCACGTTGTGGGAAATGGCTCAATGAAAGAGAAAGTACACAAGGCTTTAGAGCCACTATCTAATGCATCTCTTTATGACAAGATTTTCGGACTGAACCAATACATAGGAGATTTTGATTATTTATTTATGCCCTCAAATCACGAAGGCCTTGCCTTAATGCCTATCGAGGCAAGTTTGGCACACACGCCGACCATTATCAATAGCTGCCCCGGTTTAAAAGACACATTGCCTGAAACATGGCCTTTAAAAGTAAATGACAACAAAGTGGATGATTTTATCAGACTAATTTTATCCTTAGAAGACACAACGTATTATGAGGAATACGCAAGCATAGCATACGGGTATGCGAAAACAAATTTTTCTATAGAAAAAATGCAATTTGAATATGAACAAATCTACAAAATATAGCAAAGTCCTATTTATCCTCCACATGCCCCCACCAGTACATGGTGCATCCATGGTAGGAAAATATATACATGACAGTAAAATTATAAATAATGCCTTTGAATGTCATTATCTAAATCTTGCATTAGCAAAAGATCTGGATGATATTGGTAAAGGAGGAATAAGAAAACTGAAAGAGTTCTATAAGCAACTAAAACAAATTAGGAAACAAACAAAATTAATAGTGCCACAACTTTGTTATGTAACTCCTAACGCAAAAGGTGGTGCTTTCTACAAAGATTTTTTTGTAGTTATGCTTTTAAAAATGATGAGACAAAACATCGTTGTACATTATCACAACAAAGGCATAGCTACCAGACAAAATAGATATTTTGATAATCTATTATATAGCACTTTTTTCAAAAATCTGAAAGTTATTCTATTGATAGAAAATTTATATCAAGACATAAAGAAATACGTAAATTACAAAGACGTTTATATCTGCCCCAATGGAATACCTACCCATGAAAATCTACCTACAGCTCCTCAAAAAGAATTTAACATTCTATTTTTGTCAAATATGATAAAAGAAAAAGGCGTATGGGATTTAGTAGAAGCGTGTGCGATATTACAAAAAAAAGGAAAGCCTATAAAATGCCATTTTGTAGGAAAATGGAGTAATATTACAGAAGATAGGTTTAAAGACGTAATAAACAAACAGAACCTTAAAGAATGTGTATTTGCCCATGGAGCAAAATATGATAATGAAAAAGACGCATTTCTGCAAAAAGCCGATATATTTGTTTTTCCTACCTATTACGATAATGAATGTTTCCCATTGGTGCTATTAGAAGCCATGGAACAAAGCCTCCCCTGCATCAGCACAAACGAGGGAGGAATACCCGGTATCATAGAGGAAGGCAAAACCGGCTTTATCGTGGAAAAACATAGTCCGCAACAGCTGGCAGAAAAGATAGAATATTTAATAGACCATCCCATGATATGTGCTGAAATGGGTAAAGCCGGTAAAGAAAAATTTCAAAGGGAATTCACTTTGGAAAAGTTTGAGAACCGGATGAAAGATATTTTAAAAGAATGTATAGCTTCATACAAGAAGTAAATAGAAAAAATTAATTTTATAACTAGGGTATTAGTCATGTTAGAAAAAAATGCAAAGATTTTTGTAGCGGGGCATCGTGGTTTAGTAGGTTCCGCCATCTGGAACAACCTGCAACAAAGAGGTTACACAAACTTAGTAGGACGCTCACACAAAGAACTGGATTTGCTGGACGGAACCGCCGTAAAGAAATTTTTCGATGAAGAACGACCTGAAGCGGTGGTACTGGCTGCTGCCCACGTGGGTGGCATCATGGCAAACCTGCAATACCGGGCAGACTTTATCTATCAGAATCTGCAAATCCAGCAGAACGTAATCGGTGAGAGTTTCCGTCACGGAGTAAAGAAGCTGCTCTTCTTGGGAAGCACCTGCATCTACCCGCGTGAAGCTCCGCAGCCCATGAAGGAAGAAGTGCTGCTGACCTCTCCGCTGGAATACACCAACGAGCCGTATGCCATAGCCAAAATAGCCGGGCTGAAGATGTGTGAAAGCTTCAACCTGCAATACGGAACCAATTACATAGCCGTGATGCCTACCAACCTATATGGACCGAACGACAACTTCCACCTGGAAAACAGCCATGTACTGCCTGCCATGATTCGCAAAGTCTACCTTGCCCAATGCCTCAACGAAGGGGACTGGGATGCTGTGCGCAAAGACATCGACCTGCGTCCGGTGAAAGGGGTAAACGGCAGCTATAGCAACGAGGAGATTCTGGCAGAGCTTGCCAACTTCGGAATAACCCCGGAAGCGGTCACCTTGTGGGGAACCGGCAAACCGTTACGTGAATTCCTATGGAGCGAAGAAATGGCAGATGCCAGTGTACATGTACTGCTGAATGTAGACTTTAAAGACACATATGCTCCGGACAGTAAAGAAATACGCAACTGCCACATCAATGTGGGCACCGGAAAGGAACTCAGCATAAAGGAAGTGGCTGAAAAGATTATAGCCGAAATAGGATTCAAAGGTGAGCTGCGATGGGATGCCTCGAAACCGGACGGCACACTGCGCAAACTGACGGATGTGACCAAACTGCATAACCTGGGATGGCATCATAAAATAGAAATAGACGAAGGAATACACCGTTTGTACGAATGGTATTTGAAAGGTATCTGCATCAACCACCAGACCAACTAAATTACATTTTTCACATTCCTCTTGTATATTACACACATAATCTTTACATTTGCCGCAGTTCTCGGACATATTGCATCGTTCCGTTCAAAAATACCTTTCCATGTGACGGGCGACAGCGTAGCGTACTCTGCGGAAAATTATACTCCTTTTTACATGTTGAAGTTAAAGACGATTTCGCTTCTGGAACACAGAAGTGAGCTTGACGCATTGCCCGAAGGCAAACTGCTGATTAACACCATCAATGCGCACTCGTATAACACAGCATTGAAAGATCCTGCCTTTGCAGAAGCTTTGCTGAGGGGAGACGCATTGATTCCAGACGGAGCAAGCATTGTACTGGCATTCAAACTCCTGAGACATGAGAAGATAGAGCGCACAGCGGGATGGGACTTGTTTCTGTACGAAATGAATAAACTGAACCGGAAAGGAGGAACCTGCTTCTTTCTGGGAAGTAGCGAAGACACCCTGAGGAAAATAAAGGTAAAAGCCGTCCGGTTATATCCCAATATCCGGATAGAGACTTATTCCCCACCCTACAAGCCGGAATTCACCCAAGAAGACAATCAAGCCATGATAGCCGCCGTAAACCAGGCACAGCCGGATTTGCTCTGGGTGGGCATGACCGCTCCCAAACAAGAGAAATGGACTTATGCACACCTGAAAGAACTGGAGGTAAACGGTCCCATCGGTACTATTGGCGCTGTGTTCGACTTCTTTGCTGAAAACGTGCAACGTGCTCCCGTATGGTGGCAGGAACACGGGTTGGAATGGCTGTACCGGCTGATAAAGGAACCCAAAAGAATGTGGAGAAGATATATCATCGGGAACTGCTTATTCTTATGGAATATCACAAAAGAGAAATTTACATCATAACATAAATAAAAACTGATTTTAAAACCCGAATCATGGATAAGAAAATAGCATTGATTTCAGGCATCACCGGTCAGGACGGTTCATTCCTGGCCGAGTTCCTAATTGAAAAAGGATATGAAGTACACGGCATTCTGCGTCGTTCGTCATCGTTCAACACCGGACGCATAGAGCATCTTTATCTGGATGAATGGGTGCGTGACATGAAGAAGAACCGTCTCGTAAACCTCCACTACGGGGACATGACGGACAGCAGCTCGCTTATCCGCATCATACAGCAGGTGCAGCCGGACGAAATCTATAACCTGGCGGCACAAAGCCATGTGAAAGTATCATTCGATGTGCCGGAGTATACTGCGGAAGCAGATGCCGTAGGCACCCTGCGTATGCTGGAAGCAGTACGTATCCTGGGACTGGAGAAAAAAACGAAAATCTATCAGGCTTCGACTTCCGAACTGTTCGGTCTGGTGCAGGAGGTACCACAGAAGGAGACAACCCCGTTCTACCCACGCAGTCCATATGGTGTGGCCAAGCAATACGGCTTCTGGATTACGAAGAATTACCGGGAAAGCTACGGTATGTTCGCTGTAAACGGCATTCTCTTCAACCACGAAAGCGAACGGCGCGGAGAAACCTTCGTGACACGCAAAATTACACTGGCAGCTGCACGTATAGCCCAAGGGTATCAAGACAAGTTATATCTGGGTAACTTGAATTCGCTGCGCGACTGGGGATATGCCAAAGATTACGTGGAGTGCATGTGGCTGATTCTGCAGCACGACACTCCGGAGGATTTTGTCATAGCTACCGGAGAATATCATACCGTACGTGATTTCACTACACTTGCCTTCAAGGAAACCGGTGTGGAACTACGTTGGGAAGGAGAAGGCGTGAATGAAAAGGGCATTGATACCAAAACCGGTAAAGTGCTGGTGGAAGTGGATCCCAAATACTTCCGTCCTGCCGAAGTGGAACAACTGCTGGGTGACCCGACCAAAGCCAAGACACTGCTGGGTTGGAATCCACGCAAGACTTCTTTTGAAGAACTGGTGAAAATCATGGTGACACATGACATGGCATTTGTGAAGAAGCTCTATATGAGAGCACAAATGGATAGCGAAAACACCCCTCCTCGGACATGCTGAAAACGAGAATAAGAAAATGGTGCCTGCTCCTACTGCTACTTGGTTGCTGTATGGGGGTGCAGGCCCAATATTCCATGGGCAACACCGGACTGCTGAACATCCCGACAGCGGATATGCAGAAGGCCGGTACCTTTATGGGAGGCGGTAATTATCTTCCGAACGGCATGACACCGTTTAACTTCAACACCGGAAATTACTTCGTCAACATCACATTCTTATCTTTTCTGGAGTTGAGTTATCGGTGTACGCTATTGAAAACCACCCGGTATGACGGTAAGAAAGGATATTTCCAGCAAGACCGTTCTTTATCTGCACGTATACGTCCGATAGAGGAAGGAAAATATCATCCGGCAATAGTCATAGGTACCAATGACCCTTTCAAAGACACTGGAACCAACTACTTTGCAACCATATATGGCGTACTGACCAAAGGCTTCTCCATCGCAAAAGGAGACCGACTAGCACTGACTGCCGGATATTACCTGCCACTGAACAAACACAGTATACAAGACGGTCCTTTCGGAGGCATCAGCTACTCCCCTGCTTTCTGCCGGGAAATGACTGTCATAGCCGAATATGATTCGAAAGGTTTCAATGTGGGAGCTGCCGCCAGATTATGGAGGCATCTCTCCATCCATGTGTTTACCAGAGAATTCAACAGCATATCGGGAGGGATACGGTATGAATGCAGGCTGTTGCACTAAGAGAGGGATGAAGGATTAAGGATTAGGGATTAAAGAGTAGGATGAAAAACAAGAGAAAAAGCGGTTTGAAGTGGATACTGGCAGTATGGTTCTGTGGTATTTCTGCAATGGCAGATGCCCAAGTGACAGAGAGCCTGAAAGCCATCGGTATGGAAAATATACGATGTGCACAGACCCCAGGGGTAACCACTGTAAGTTTTGAGAACAATGTATATAGAAGTACCTACACCGGAGTGGGCAAAGCCATAGATGCCTGCTTGGGAAGCAAGACGAAGGGCGATTTGCAATTGGTGGTACTGGAAAACCGGATTCCCAGGCTTTGCATCAATCTGCCGGATACATTGACGGAAGCATACAGAAACGGGGAAATCAGCCTGATACAAGTATATCAGCAAATGGGAATTACGGTAGATACGGATGCGGCCATGAAAGCATTGAAAAATGCCGGTCAGGAAGAAGTGCCGTCTGCCTGGAAGGTGGATTTGATGATATACCCCGATTTGTTTTTGGAGAACAATACGTTTGACGAACTGTATACATATGCCATCAACCTGAATCCGGCAGTGGAAATGGCTCTATGGAAAGGTGGGAAAATGACCGCACAAGTGATACTGCCCGTAGCCACCAATCTGAGTGGAGAGATGAAACGGATAAGACCGGGAATCATAGCTCTATCGCAGGATGTACGCTTCAGGCACAACATCTTCGGGAAAATGACGGTGGGTAACTTCACCAACAACAGATATGGTGCACAACTGGAAATAAAATACCGCACCAACAACGGACGCTGGGAACTGGGCGGAACGGCAGGCTCCACCGGTTTCTCCGCCATCACCCGGGAAGACGGCTGGTATATAGGCAGAAAACAGCGTATCAATGCCTCACTGAATGCTTCGTACTACGAACCACGCCTCAACTTGCAGTTCGACTTGAAAGCAGGAAGATATATTTACGGTGATTATGGAGTGAGAGGAGACTGTACGCGGCACTTCGGAGAGTATGCCATCGGCTTGTATGCCCTTTGTACAGACGGAGAGATAAACGGAGGATTTCATTTTGCCATCCCCCTGCCGGGAAAGAAATGGAGTAGAAAAGGATTCTTCAGAGTAAAGCCGGCTGACTACTTTGCATGGGCATACGGCATGGTGGCAGATGGAGAGTACATAGAAAAACAACTGGGCAAAAGTTACAGTACACGCCCTAACGAAAACCGGAGCAGCAACTTCTACCAGCCGGACTATATACGCTATTTCCTCATAAAGGAGCAACAAAAGGAAAAATCGGAATAAGTATAATTTAAACAGATTAGTTTTATCAAATGACGAAAATTATGAAAAAGAAAAGTTTATTTTTAGGAGGTGCATTGATGTTTGCAATGACCTTCAGCACAACAGTCCTTACATCTTGCCACGATGACGACAAGAAGTATGAAGAAGTGGAAGACCCGCTAAGAAGTCAAACAGCCTACTACATTGCAGGTACCATTACCGATGCCAACGGTCCATTGGCAGGAGCCACCGTAAAAAGCGGCGAATACTCTGCCACAACCGATGCAAAAGGCGTATACTCACTGACTGTGAACAAAACCGGCATCTACACGCTCACCGTAACATCTGAAGGACATGATGACTACGAGGCCACAGCAGAATTTACAGACGGAACAGCCAACCACAGCCTGATGGTGGTAAATGTAAAAATGTCAACAACCATAGAATTCGGCGAGATGCAGGAGGCTGACGGAAGCACCATTGAGGCTCCGAAAATAGAAAATCCGGAAAAGGAGAATGCCGCCACCATCAACATACCCACCGGAGGTACGGAAGAAAACACCAAGATTGCAGCCGTCGTGTTTGAAGAGGCACGTGAGGCCAATCCGGCAACTTCCACACAACCGGAAGCATCAAAGGCTTCTGTAAATAACGTAGCCATCAAGACAGAGCCGGCTGACGCTGTTGCCAAGGAAGATATCATCATTGCCATTCCCAATCCGTCGACTGATGCCAACCTGGGCTATTTTGATCCGGAAAACATGGAAGTGGAATCCAGCGAGGCGCCTGCAACCAGAGCCGCTGCTAAAACCGTAGGATTCAACAATAACAATTACATCATTACCATTCCGCAAGGCGAGAAGATAGCCGGCAAATATTCACCTAGAGTGAAATTTACCAAACAAGCTGCCGCCAGTGTAGCAGACGGCTACAACGAAGTGAATGGAAAAGCCGAGGTAATCAAGATTGAGAACAGAGATTACGATGCACTGGAAAACATCATCCTGACCCTTAAAATCAAGAACGGATGGGACTATACCGTTTCTCCGGCTGAAGCGCTGAAAGCTGCAGGAGCATCCGATGCACTGGCCACATACATCAACAACTACATTGAAACTGAAGAGGGAGGTACGAACGGTTCTTATGAAATTGAACAAAAGCTGACTGCAAGTGTCAGTGGCAACCATGTACTGCTGTATGGCAGCAAGCGTATGGTACGCGTGAAAACATATACCTTTAAAGTAGTGGTAGGCAACCAGAGCAAAGACGTAAAAGTAGAGCTGAAAAGCTACACGGGACATCAGGAAGAATATTCAAACAATCCGGTCAGCCAGCACTCAGGCGGCACCACAGGCGGTCAAGGATAATTTTCTCCACAGTCTGAAACCAATAAAAGCTATTCATTTATGACCATAGCCGTTGATTTTGACGGTACCATTGTAGAACACCGCTATCCCCAGATAGGAGAAGAAATTCCCTTTGCCACCGCTACGCTGAAGATGCTGATAAACGAGCGTCACCGGCTGATTTTATGGTCGGTACGTGAAGGGAAGCTCCTGGAGGAAGCTGTGGAATGGTGTAGGAAACGGGGTGTGGAATTCTATGCCGTCAACCGGGACTATCCGGAAGAAGACATCGCACACACCGGTTTTTCACGCAAAGTAAAAGCCGATCTCTTTATCGATGACCGCAACCTGGGCGGACTGCCCGACTGGGGAAGCATCTACCGCATGGTGCATGACGGGCTGACCTACGAAGAACTGTTTCGCGAAAACAGTGAACCGGTCCGGCAGAAAAAGAAGGGCTTTTGGGCACGTTTGAAAAAATAATATCCGAATGAGATTTTTGACTTATGTCAATTCATAACCCGCAAAAACCTTCTAATTTTGTACTCGAAATAGAGAAAGATTAGTTTTTATAAGAGTAAAGAGATTAGTTTTTAGGGTGCACTAAAAAAATAGGCAATATCCACAACGGTTATTGCCTATTTTTATATATAGCCGGAAGCCAAGTACATCAATACAGACTTCCCAGGCCGACTTCCGTAAAGAGTTTCGCCAACTTTTCCACCACCGGTTTCATATAACGTTCTCCTTTCTCGGCAGAAGCTTTTTTGGGGTTCCCTACCCCGCTGTCGACTGTAGCCTTATCCCAATGGCGGGGAGCCCAGCCAACCTTTTCATTCAAGGAAGGAATGGCAAACGGTTGGGACTCTCCGTCACCGGCCTCAGCCAGATTCACCAGCTCGGGATGGTAATGCATCATGACGGAAGTCTCAGACTCGCCGGCATGGTCGTCGACAACAGCCTCAAAGTAGTCTTTGGGAGGGACGATGCTGAACCAGTCGGCAGCGATAATCAGAAAATCGGGATACACAAACGCCAGGTCACGAATCATTCCCTTGAAGTTGTTGCCGCCATGACCGCTGAGAATAATCAGCTTACGCATGCCTTGTGCATAGAGGGAAGCAACTATGTCTTCCAGAATGGCCTGCTGGGTGGAATAGCGGGTATGGATGCAGAACGGAAGTTCGCGCTGCCCCGGATTGTGTGCACCGAAAGGTACGGGAGGCATCACCATACAGCGTACACCGGAATTCTGCAAAGCCAGTGCAGCCGCGTCTACAGCAATGTCATGCGGCAGAATACAATCAGTGAGATAAGGCAGATGCAGATTGTGGGGCTCCGTAGCTCCCCACGGCAAGATGACAACGTCATACTTCACTCCTTTCACCTTTCCATAGCAGGAAACAGTAAGGTCAATTTCTCTTTTTTCCATGATAGTTTATTTTGGGGGTAAATCTTTACCGCAAAAATAAACATTATTCCGTCACATTGAACCTATTGCCGGCGATATTCTTTAGGTGACATGCCGGTGTGATGCTTGAAATACTTACCAAAGAAGGACTGGTTGGCAAAATGCAGCTCGTCCGCAATTTCCTGAATGCTCATTTCGGAAGACTTCAGCAAGGCTTTGGCTTCCAAAACTACGAGACTGTCAATCCATTCGCCTGCCGTCTTTCCGCTGATTTCTTTCACTACGGTGGAAAGGTGCTTGGCGGTGAGGAACATCTTATCGGCATAATAGGACACACTTCGCTCTTCTTTATAAGACTCTGAAACGGCACGGATAAAGCGCTCGAACAAGTCTTCCTTCCTGCTTTTGGGAATGCGTTCCTGAACGACATGCCCTTGATAAATGTTATATATCTCATAAAAAAGGGCCAACAGCAACCCCTGGGTGATTTCCTTACGGAAAGGGTTGTCTTTCAGCTTCACCTTGCTCCAAAGAAAAGAGTGATACTCCTGAAATGATTGGGATTCCTCCGGAGTGATGTGGACAAAAGGCCGTTCCTTAATCATAAAGAACATGGGGAAAAGCTGCTGCATGGTAGGTATCACCATATCCATAAAGTCCTTTGAAACGGCAATGAAAAGTCCGGAAAAATCTTCGGAGCGTTCCCGTTGCAGAACAATCTGGTCGGGAAGAATAATGCCCAACATACCTTCCCGCATTTCACATTGCTGCAGGTTGAGTTCCAGTTTGCACCACCCTTTCAAACAGACAGTCAGGCAAGCAGCATTCAAACGGGTGGGATAAGAGCTCAAAGGCATATCCTTGATGTCATTAAAAATAGCAAAATCATTGCCGATGAAATCAATCATCGGCAAATGATGTATCTGGGAAATGTCTACATTCCGTATTCTCTTAGTATCCATGGTTTTTGTGCTTTGGCGACAAATGTAGGACTATTTTGCGGAATTTAGCTCTAAAAATTCTTAAATGGAAACTTTTAGTTCATTATCTTGAAACCGATAAAAAAGGTTCTCGGCTGCGTCGGTCCGTAGAAATAACCCGCATCGCGGAATTCCCCTTTATCCAGGTCTTTCTGGAAACTGTTAAAGATATTCTGTACACCCGTATTCAACTGAAGCTTGATATGGTCGTGAAGCACAAACGTATAGTTCAACTTCACATTCAGATCCAGAAATTGGGGAGTATGCTCCATGCGGTCTGAAGTGATATTACAGAAGGCACCCTCGGGAGCATCTTCCGGTGCGTAGTGCGGAACAATCATCTTTCCCGTATAAGTGCCGGAAAGAGAGAAATCAAAATTCTTTACCGGTGCGGAAGAGAAAGTGAAGTACCCGTAATAATCCGGTGTACGGGGCATGCGCTTAGTGGTAAGGTCTTTTCCGTCCACCTTTGTCCAAGCTTCCTCATGGGTATAGCGGCTGCGCTGTGCCGTAAATCCGAGTTGGAACTGCGCCTCCTTACCATGGGCAATCCTCGCATCCAGATTGGCACCATATACACGTGCACCGTTTCCGTTGCGGCGCTCCTTAATAACATCCCCTACTTCGTTCTTGCCGATATCTTCGAGCACAAAGACATGGCGCAGGTCTGTATAGAAACCTTCCACCAGAATGTTTGCCTGCCAGTGCCCCAAATGGGCAGTCCAGTCTACCGAACCGCTGTAACTGTTGGAACGCTCTTCACGCAGATTGTCGGACAGTTTGATTTGGACACCCTTACCGCCTACTGCCGTTACGTGCAAGTCCTCATCGTATGCCTGCGGAGCACGGAAACCGGTAGAATAAGTCAAGCGTGCCTGAAAATCATCTGTCGGCTTGTAGAGCAGGTTGACGCGAGGACTGAAAATAAGCTTGTCAATCAGGTTGTGCTTGTCCAGACGGGCGCCGACCAACATGGTCAGTACATTCATTTTCCACTCATTCTGCACGAAAGCACTGGCAATGCGGACATCCTGCTCCATGTCACGATGATAGCCGGTCATAATGTCATGCAGGGAGTTGTTCTGATATTCCAGTCCGCTGGTGAAGGTAGCGGGAGCAAAGAAACAGTTGTCCATATTGCCTACATACATGCCACCGGCAACCCAAGTCAAGTCTTTCGTCTTGCCGTAGGCATTCATGTCCTTTTGGGCACCATAGTAACTGTTGCGATCGGTGTGCTGGATGGAGGTGTAAGCTGAAATCTTATGCTTGTACTCTTTCCAGAATAAATCGTAGCTCACGCCTCCGCTATTGATGATATGCTTGGTCTGCTCGGTAATGTCCGTCTCATGCGGCTGCAAATCAAATTTATTACCTCCGCGACGAAGTTCGTTAGTAGTATGGTATTCCAGATTGATGCGGCTGAAATGCGTAGGACGGTAATAGGCACGGAAACCGAAGGTATTCATGTTCAGCTTGCCCAGCTCGGAAAAGCCATCGCCATCGCGGTCGTAGGGGTTACGGTTGCGGTAACTCTCATAAAGGGCAATGCCGTAGGAGTTATCTTTGGCAACCAGCGATACATTGCCACCCATATATTGCTCCCAGGACTTGCCGTCCATATTGGAGAACATACTCGATACCTGGAAGGAATTGTTGATGGGATCTTTGGTTATGATGTTGATGGTGCCTCCCACAGCATTAGCTCCAAACAAGGCAGAGCCTCCACCACGCACCACTTCTACCCGTTCAATCATGTTCACGGGGATTTGCTCCAGTCCGTACACACCGCTCAATGCACTGATGATGGGACGGCTGTTTATCAATATCTGCGAATACGGACCTTCCAAGCCATTGATGCGCACCTGGGGGAAACCACAGTTCTGGCAGTTGTTCTCCACACGCAAGCCCGACTGGTAGTTCAGTGTCTTGGCAAGGTCGGTGGAGTTGACCATCTCGAACAATTTGGTACTCATCACATTCACGACTACCGGAGCTGCCTTGCGGCTTACCTCGTTGCGGTTGGCAGATACCACCACTTCATCGGTCATAAAACTCTCCTCTTCCATCGGGAAATGTATGACGGCAGTAAAGTCCTTGCTCACCGTCACTTCCTTCTCTTGGGTCTTATAGCCCACGGCAGACACACGGAGCTTGTATTTTCCCGCCGGAAGCTTGCGGAACTCAAATTGTCCTTCTTCATTGGAAACCGTTCCCTGACCGCTGCCGATAATCAAAACCGTGGCATACGGTATATTTTCCTCCGTACCTTTCACTATCACATGGCCGGAAATCATATTGCCTTCCTTTATAGGATTTACGGCAAAAGCTACGCTGGCACTTACCACTGCAAGTACCAACGCCAAAATGTATTGTTTCATCAAATTAGCGCTCTAAATAAAAAAATAATTCAAGTCTGAAAAAAGATAATAATCCGACATACCGCACTTCTTTCACTGAAATACCGGACATTCGAGACTAAAACACCTGGTATCTACATGCAAAAAATCCAGGCGTTTTTAAACCTAATGACTATGAAAAAAGAGCGGGAGGAGCGCGAAGGGAAAGAGTACGTATAACTTCCCCCTTTACAGTAGGCGTTGCCGGTTTGGCTCTGAGCATGGACAGCAAAGGACGCATCGGGTGCTGAACCTCATACACATCCACCCCGGAAGAGTGGAATACCGACAGATGCCCGATAACCAGAAGGGAAGTCTGAGAGTGAGAGTGTGTGCCATGAAAAGGGTGCGAGTGCGTTATCATCACCCCATTCACATAATGGACGTGAGTGAACGCAGTGATACTTGCCTGGTACATGATAAACAGTACCAGCAAGCTCAATGCACCTATAATTTTTTTCTTCTGCTTCACGTCCAAAAACTTATACTATAGATTTTGAGCCGCAAAGATAGTGAATTATTCTTTAACTTTGCCAAACAAGAACTCATAATCACGCTTGGAAGCCGGAGCCGCCCATTCTTCGGGAATAAACTTCCACTGATTCAGCGCACGCGGTTCAATCACCTTCTTCTGCTCAATGTACTGCATCAGATAATAGCGTAAGTCCTTATCCGTAGAGTGGATGATGCGCTCCTTCAATTCATCCTGCGAGATGCCGGACCCCTTTGTCAGCAATTCGCCGCCACCGTTTCCGCGATAAGAATTCACCGCTACCTTATACATTTTATCCATATCGAACGGGGTACCGTCTGCCATGCTGAGAATGGTTACCTTCTCGCCATCCGGCTTGGTCACATCCACCGTGTAGATAATACCCGCCGCAGAATCGAAGTTGAAGCTGAAATTCTTGAATGAGGCCCTATCCGTAGCACCTTCGCGGCGCTTCTCACGGAAGAGAAGGATATGGTCGTCCGGAGACTTCATCCGATTGGTCCACAAATCATACGACATCTCCAAGGCATCGCGTATCTCCTTTCCCGTCAGACGCATGGTGTAAAGCATATTTTCGTACTTATACAGATTGAACATATCGTTCACAAAAATGTCTCCTTTACGGATTTCCGTATCATAGGACAAAGGAGCCGCAAAAGAAATATCCGCTCCGCTGATTGCCAACTGCAACTCATGAATAAGGTCTATAAAAGCGGAAGAGCCGAAATAGGCAGGACGTGTGGAGATGGTCTCGGTAAAGGAACCTATCTTCTTGGAAACAAAATTCTGCACAGCTTCATTTTCGGGGGCAAAGCGTTGCATGAACTCTTCGCTGACGCCGTAGTCTTGCGTATCGGACAGTATGCCGTCTATCTTCTTGTCTATAACTTTACCATCACGCAGTTTCAAGGTTATATCCACATTACTCACAACGACACCGTTGCTGGCAGGGTCCATCACCAGTACCGAGTCACCGGCTATGTTGTACACCCTCTTGCATTCGCGCGCATGGTCGTGCCCCATCAGGACAATATCGAATCCCGGCACGTTGCACGCCACTTCCACCGAAGCGTTTTCGCGATACTTGCCTCCCATCAGCTGGGCATCCTGGCCGGCATGGAACATACCGATAACCAAATCAGGCTTTTCCTGCTCACGGATAATCTTCATCCATTTGCGGGCAGTCTCCTCCATATCGTCGAAACGCAGCCCTTTCCACAGATTCTCTGAAAGCCATACGGGGATGGCAGGAGTTATCATACCGAGAACCACAATTTTCACTCCGTCACGTTCCAGCACCTCATAGGGTTTGAAATTGGTTTCTCCGGTAGCAGTATCCACAATATTGGCACCCAATATCGGAAAACGGCAGTCACCTGCCCAACGGTCGAAAACGGTACGGCCGGTCTCTACGTCATGGTTACCCATATTGCCGGCATTATACCCCATGAAATTCATCATCTCCGCTGCCAGATGAGGGGCAACGGTATCTATGTAATTATAATAATAGGCTGTGGGCTGTCCCTGCAGAATGTCACCATTGTCCAAGAGAATCAGATTTTTGCCATAAGCCTCACGTTCTTTTTGCACCAAAGCATGCACACGTGCCAGACTGCCGGTTGCCTCCCGGCGGCGTATAAAGTCGTAGGGATAGTAGTTGCCGTGTATATCACTGGTCTGTACGACTTTCAGTTTCACCTCTCTTTCCTGCGCAGGCAGTATGCTTGTCAGGACAAAAATCCAGATAAAAAAACAACTAAATCTTTTCATTATATTTCCTTATTTCTTGTCGGTTCTTATAAGTTCATAGGATGGGTAAACATAAACCGCGCTCCATCCGTATAGGCAGGATCTATCCAAATCTCGCCGCCCCACTTCTCAACGGTCAGCTTACAGATGGACAAGCCCAAGCCGGTTCCCTGCACATATTCGTTCAGCTTCTCGAAACGTTCGAACACCCGTTTCTGTTTGTCCAATGGAATGCCGCAACCAGTGTCAGTCACCGAGAATACTGCAACATTCCTCGCCGTATCCGGCTCCAGCTTCAAGGTTATCGTACCTTCTTTTGTAAACTTGTCCGCATTGGAAAGCAGATTTATCACAACCTGCTGTAAACGCTGCACATCCGTCCGCATCTCCACTACCTCACGTTCACACTCAAATAAGAATTGATTGGTCGACCTGCGTGCCTGGGCCACGGAAGCTACTACCTGCTGGCATATCTGCACTACATTGCAGCTCTCCAAAGAAAGGATGACGCGGTCGGCCTCCAAACGGGACACATCCAATATGTCATTAATCAACCGAAGCAGCAAATCAGAGTTGGTCCTAATAATCTCGAAATAGCCACGCTGTTCTTCTTCCGAGGCTCCTCCGGCAGACAGCACGTCCGAGAAGCCCACAATCGCATTCAATGGAGTACGGATTTCGTGGCTCATATTGGCAAGGAAAGCACTCTTCAGACGGCTGGATTCTTCGGCACGGTCTTTTGCTTCGCGCAAGGCACCCTCGGATACCTCCAGTTCATCCTTCAACTTCTTTGTATGATAATAAAAGTAAAGGGAAACGAACAAACCGCCCAACAGCACCAACAGAACAGCACCGACAGACCAGATATGATACTTGTACTGTTCGTAGAAAGAAGGGGTTACGTTCAGCATCTTTACCGGCTGCGGAAGGCCGGTGATATTCCGTTTCTTTTCCTTCACAAGTTTACCGTCCAGTATGGTCTCATTCGGAATGATTTCCATATGGGTCTCACTATCCTGAGGGGTGGTCAGCAGGCGGTAGGACTGTCTTGCCATCTCCTTGCCCAAAGCACGGTAGGCAGGAACGACACCTGCCACAGCCCAATATCCCAAGCCTACGGAACTGAGCGAGAAAGTGGGCAAAGTGGGAGCTGCTTCCATCATGGCGTAGGTTGCATTCCGCATGAAGTAACCATCGTTCATGTCCACACGCCATGTCCCCATCAATATAGCTGTATTTTCCGGTAACTCATGCAATCTGTCACAAATGGTATATATGGTATGGACGCGTCCGTCCAGCAGAATCAGGTTGAGTTCCGGAAACTTCTGCATCTCCTTCACTACATAGGCTTGCATGGCAACGCCGCCATAACTGTTGTCTGAGACAAAAGCGATATTCTTGGTGCCGGGATACATCTGCTTTATCATATTGATGTTGGCCTCCACATCATACTCATAAACGAAGCCAGCCTTGATAGGCGAACTGGGGAAATCCGTGAAGAAGTCGACGGATTCGGGCATCCAGGTCTTTAAGTCGACCGTATCGCCCGGCAACAATATGGCGTTACGGCTGGACAATGCACTTACGACCGGAGTATTGCCGCGTATAGAGTCGGGCAGAGAAAGATAGGCAGCCCAAGCCTCCTGCCCAATAAGGACGGTCAGCGCCGGACTGTTATCGCCCTGGTATTTGGACAATAGCTCCACCATCCTCCGTTCCCAAAGGGGAGATTCGGAGAAGCTTTTGCAGTTCATGTTTTCCAATGCGATGGTGTTTGTCCCGCCCAGGCGTTGGAACTCCTCCATAAAGTCTGAGATGTTGCCGGAAGTACGGCCAGCATCCGGGTTATAGGAACTGATAATCAGTATCGGATGCTCCCCCGTAATAGAGAACACTGGTAACAGACAGCAGAATAATGCTATGATACATGACGATATGGTACGAAACACATCAGTCATGAAGGTCATAGTCATTAATGCCATAAAGTATGGCGTAGGACTTTGCTAAATTTGCTTTTTCAAATTTAGCCATAAATGTGGTGTCACTCTCGGCATTGGTATCACGATGTTTTGCTTCGTTAAAGTCATAAATATCCTTCAGGCCTACGGGAACGCCCTCCTCATCAAAGAAGATTGTCGCACAGCCCAAGGCATAATCAAATTCATCATTCTCATAGAAAGAAATGGTTTGGGAATAATAGACCTTTCCTTTAATGATTACCTTCTGTGGGCCATGAAACAGCTTCTCGCTTGCCGCACGCGAGGCAACAGCCGCTTTCGCAATCCGCTCAAAGACTTCTGACGACACGGTCATAGTTTGACCTTTTTTTGTAAAATACCAAAGCAGGCATTGTTTTTCAAAATCGCTATTCACTTTTGCCATGAAATGCTTCAATACCTCCTCAAGGTTTTTGCCGAAATGTGTTTGAGCCTCATTTTCGGCTGCTTTCACTAACGTATTGATAAATGTAGTGAGCATTTTATCTAAAATCGATTGACCTTTAGCTTCTTCCATATTATTGTTTATTAGTTCGTTATAGTTGACAAACTTCGCAATAATAAATGATTTTTCCAAGAATATGGGGTTTATTTTCGTACGACGATTGTTTTTCGTACTTTTGGCATCCATTATAAAAAGAGAGAACCGATGATACAACATTTCCACCGCATGATATCTGCCGCCCTCGGCATATCAGAGAAACAAATAGTACAGACCCTCGGATTGCTGAACGATGGTGCCACCATCCCCTTCATCAGCCGCTACCGAAAAGAAGTGACGGGAGGACTGGACGAAGTGCAGATTGAATCCATAAAGACCCACTACGAAAAGCTGAACGAAATCGCCAAACGTAAAGAAACCATCCTGAACACCATACAGGAACAAGGTAAACTGACCGCCGAACTTCAGAAGCGCATCGAGGAGACTTGGGACAATACCCTACTGGAGGACATCTACCTCCCCTACAAGCCCAAACGGAAAACACGTGCCGAAGCAGCCCGTCAAAAAGGACTGGAACCCCTCGCCACCCTGCTGATGCTGCAACGTGATCCTCATCCGGAGGAACGCGCCGCCAATTACGTGAAAGGAGACGTGAAGAACGTGGAAGATGCACTGAAAGGTGCCCGTGACATCATAGCCGAGCATGTTAGCGAAGACGAACGTGCCCGAAACAGCGTGCGCAACGCATTTGCCCGCCAAGGCATACTGACCGCCAAAGTAGTGAAAGGCAAAGAAGAGGAAGCGACCAAATACCGTGACTACTTCGACTGCTCCGAATCGTTGAAGCGATGCAACTCCCACCGCCTGCTCGCCATCCGGCGTGCCGAAGCGGAAGGCCTGCTGAAAGTCAGCATCAGCCCGGACGATGAGGAGTGCGTGGAACGGCTGGAACGCCAATTCGTGCGGAGCAACAACCCCTGCGGACAGCAAGTGGCAGAAGCCGTGCAGGATTCCTACAAACGCCTATTGAAGCCATCCATAGAGACGGAATTTGCCACGCAAAGTAAGGAACGTGCTGATGAGGAAGCCATCAAGGTATTTGCCGAAAACCTCCGTCAGTTGTTGCTGGCTTCACCACTGGGGCAAAAGCGTGTGATGGGTATAGACCCCGGATTTCGTACGGGTTGTAAAGTTGTGTGCCTCGATGCACAAGGAAATCTGCTCCACAATGAGAACATCTACCCCCACCCTCCGGTCAGCAAGCAGAAAGAGGCATTTGCCAAGCTGCAAATGATGATAGAGTCTTATAAGATAGATGCCGTAGCCATAGGTAACGGAACTGCCAGCCGCGAGACGGAGGAGTTCTTGAAACATCAGCGCTTCAACCGCGACATACAGATATTCATCGTCAGCGAGCAGGGAGCTTCCATCTATTCGGCCTCTAAAATTGCACGGGACGAGTTTCCCGACTACGACGTCACCGTACGCGGTGCTGTGTCCATAGGCAGACGACTGATGGACCCGCTGGCAGAGTTGGTAAAGATTGACCCGAAATCTATTGGTGTGGGGCAATACCAGCATGATGTGGACCAAACCAAGCTGAAAAAATCACTGGACCAGACCGTAGAAAACTGTGTAAACTTGGTAGGTGTCAACCTGAACACCGCAAGCAGCCATCTACTGACCTACATCTCGGGATTGGGTCCGCAACTGGCACAGAACATTGTGAACTATCGCGCCGAAAACGGTGCCTTCACCTCGCGCAAGGAACTGATGAAAGTACCTCGTATGGGTGCCAAGGCGTTTGAGCAATGTGCCGGCTTCCTACGCATTCCGCAGGCAAAGAATCCGCTGGACAATACTGCCGTACACCCGGAAAGCTATTGCATCGTAGAACAAATGGCAAAGGACTTGGGTTGCAGCGTAGCCGAGCTGATAGCCAACCGGGAGCTGCGTCTGAAGATTAATCCGGAACGCTACCTCTCCCCCACCGTGGGCATGCCGACACTGAAAGACATCCTGCAAGAGCTGGACAAGCCCGGACGTGACCCACGCGGACCGATAAAAATATTTGAATTTGATAAGAACGTGCGCACCATCAGCGACCTGCGCGAAGGCATGGAATTGCCCGGCATCGTAGGAAACATCACCAACTTCGGCGCATTTGTCGATATAGGCATCAAGGAAAACGGACTGGTACACCTCTCCCAACTCGCCGACAGATTCATATCAGACCCTAATGAAGTAGTGTCCATTCATCAACATATACGCGTAAAGGTACTCAGCATAGATATGGACCGGAAACGCATACAGCTGACAATGAAAGGAGTGGAACAGAATTAGTGATTAGGGATTAGTGATTAATGGTTAGTGGTTAATGGTTTCCGTATTAATCATTAATCATTAATCATTAATCCCTAATCACTAATCCCTTATAATAGTGTCTTAAGATAATTACTGTACCAAGCACTAAAAGTAGTGAACACAGAATAGAGCCTTCGAACCCGAAAGTTCCTCCATTTATCAGATTTTCTTCCGGAAAGTGAAGAATCAGCAGATTCTTATTGCTAAATTCATTTCCACTGACTTTATATCCCAAAACAGAACCTTGAATCCAGTTCCAGAACCAATGCAAGGCAATGGGGAAACAGAGGTTACGCGTGTATATATAGGAAGCTCCCAAGAAACAACCCGCCAGCATGATATTCAAAAACGGGACGAAGGCAAAGCTGGGATTGAAAAGATGCATCAACGAAAATAACACCGCAGAGATAAGCAATGCCACAAACTTATTGACGCCTCCATCCAGCATACGCCCTAAAATGAAACCGCGTCCAATAACTTCTTCCGTAACTGCCACTAAAAAATAAAGCAAAAGACTCGACAACAACGAAATGGGAGAAAACAAGACCCCTGCCACTTCCACAGCCCCCAACAATAAAGACAAGCCAAAACCAACTGCATACAAGAACACGACAAACAAAGCTCCGTTCAGCAGGCTTCTACCCCATCCCTTCAAAGACAAGCCCAAGCCCGAAAAAGGAAGCTTCCTAAAGCCCAGCACCATACAAGCGGCAATAAGCCCACTGGCCAACATCAAGACTTCATTCAACATCATTAAATAGACGCTCATCCCACCAGCTTGTGTCTTCAACTCAGGGAAAGCAATCGCAAAAGGTATGGCAAACAAAAACAGAAAAATCATAAAAAGTACAGTAAACAGTACTATATCAACGAATGCCAGCCAAATACGTTTTGTTTTACTCATAGCAACACACTCTTCCTTCACTGTTTCTTCCGTCTCCATTTGTATCTCATTTTGATTAATATCCGACAAAAATAATAATAAAAAGAAAAAACTTCATGTATTCCTGCCGGTTTCTTCTTATATTTGAAAAATCAATCTGGAATCGACAAACATGAAACTAAGAAAAATACTTTTAGCCGTTGCCGGACTGGCGTTAATGCTGAATGCCTCGGCACAAAAATCCAAAAGATACTACGTGGCCAAACCTGGCACCCTGGTGGAACTGATGACAGAAGCGGAAGCCAATGAAATCACCCAACTGACCCTGCAGGGCAAGCTGAATGCCGTAGATTTCAGGCATCTACGGGATGAATTCAAAAACCTGCAACTGCTGGACATTTCCAATGCCTCCATCAGCATGTATGCAGGCAAGAACGGGACTTATCCAAACCGTTTTTATGTATATCCTGCCAATTGCATTCCGGCATATGCCTTCTGCAAGCAAATGGACGACAGTACATTTGTAGGTAAGGAGACGCTGACCAGGATTATCCTTTCCGACAAGACCAAGAACATCGAAGATGCTGCCTTTAAGGGATGCAAAAATCTCAAGATATGCCAGATACGGAAGAAAACGGCTCCCAATCTGTTGTCCGAAGCATTGGCCGATAGCGTTACAGCCATATTTGTTCCATTGGGATGCAGTGACTCCTATCGTACCAAAAAGAAATGGGAGACCTTTGCATTCATTGAAGGAGAACCACTGACAGTAAATGTGCAGATTGGTAAAATGGGCAGCCTTGCCAGCGAACTGTTAAGAGCCGGATTTCAGCCCAAAGACGTTAACTTTCTGACCGTTGAAGGAAAAATGGACGAAGCCGACTTCACATTGATACGCGACTATATGCCCAATCTGGTTTCCATCGACATGACCAACAGTAATGCCACTGCAATTCCCGACTATACTTTCACCCAAAAGAAGTATCTGCTGAACGTACGGCTCCCGCAAGAACTTAGAAGCATCGGACAGCGTGCATTCAGTGGCTGCGGCCGTTTGTGCGGCACGCTGGTGCTTCCTGCCAGTGTAACCGCCATTGAGTACGGAGCATTTATGGGATGCGACAACCTGCGCTATGTGCTTGCCACGGGGAATAAGATTACCACGCTAGGCGACAACCTTTTCGGCGAAAGCCAAGGCAAAATTATATATAAGGAGAAACAATAACTCAGACTATTCCCCGCCTTAATAAGAACAAAGAGACTCTTTTAATAGCAAAAGAAGGTGTGTCAGAATGATAGCTAAAAATCATTCTAACACACCTTCTTCTTTTTTTCAATATCGCACAAGCCTTTATTAAACAAAAAAGATATGAAAGAAGAATCGTTCCATCATGGCAGAAATATCGTTCCACCGTGGTGAAAAAATCGTTCCACCATGGTGGAACGATTTTTTCCTCATGATGGAACGATTTAAAATATGCTTATTTAGTCCTTAGCTTCCGTTATCACTTTGTTGCGTACATACGTGCACGCAACTCCTTGATGTGGTCTGAAGTGATGTATTCGTCATACTCCATCATCTTGTCGATAATACCGTTCGGAGTCAATTCGATGATACGGTTGGCAACCGTCTGAATGAACTCGTGGTCGTGGGATGAGAAAAGGATATTGCCTTTATAGGTCTTTAGATTATTGTTGAATGCCTGGATAGACTCCAAGTCGAGGTGATTGGTAGGTGTATCCAGAATCAAGCAATTGGCATTGCGCAGCTGCATACGTGCAATCATGCAACGCATCTTCTCACCTCCCGACAATACGCTTGCTTTCTTCAGCACCTCCTCGCCGGAGAACAGCATACGTCCCAGGAAGCTCTTCATATAGACTTCATTGCCTTCACCGAACTGGCTCAACCAGTCCACCAGATTCAGGTCTGTATTAAAGAATGCAGTATTGTCCAGCGGCAGGTAAGCGGTGGTGATAGTCACACCCCAGTTGAAAGTACCTGCATCCGGTTTCATATTCTCGTTGATAATCTCGAACAGGGCGGTCATGGCACGCGGGTCGTGCGAAAGGAATACAATCTTGTCTCCCTTCTCTACGTTGAAGTTGACGTCGCGGAACAGCACCGTACCATCTTCCAGCGTTTTCGTCAAACCGGAAACTTCCAGAATCTGATTACCCGGTTCGCGTTCGGGCGTAAAGATGATGCCCGGATACTTACGTGATGACGGCTTGATTTCTTCTACATTCAGTTTCTCCAACATCTTCTTGCGGCTGGTAGTCTGCTTGCTCTTTGCCACATTGGCACTGAATCGGCGGATAAACTCTTCCAACTCTTTCTTCTTCTCCTCGGCCTTTGCCTTCTGGTTCTGCTGCTGACGGAGCGCCAGCTGGCTGGACTCGTACCAGAAGCTATAGTTACCGGCAAAGAGGTTAATCTTTCCGTAGTCGATGTCCACCGTATGCGTACAAACGGAGTCGAGGAAGTGACGGTCGTGGCTTACCACCAGCACCGTATGCTCAAAGTTGGAGAGGTACTCTTCCAGCCAAGTCACGGTCTCCATATCCAAGTCATTGGTAGGCTCGTCCAGCAGCAAGTTATCAGGATTTCCATAGAGAGCTTGCGCCAGCATGACACGCACCTTTTCTTTGTTGTTCAACTCACCCATCAACAGATAATGCTTGTCTTCCTTGATACCCAAACCACTCAACAAGGCGGCAGCATCGCTTTCGGCATTCCAGCCGTCCAACTCGGCAAATTTCTCTTCCAATTCGGAAACCTTCAGCCCATCCTCGTCTGTGAAATCCTCTTTGGCATACAGCACTTCACGCTGCTTCATGATATCCCACAACACCGTGTGTCCCATCATCACCGTGTCCATCACCGTAAAAGCATCCCACTTAAAGTGGTCCTGGCTCAAAACGGAAAGACGCTCTCCCGGAGCCAGCATGATGGAGCCCGTCGTAGGGTCCAGCTCCCCGGAAATCGTTTTCAGGAAAGTAGATTTTCCGGCGCCGTTGGCACCGATGATACCATAACAGTTACCACTTGTAAACTTCAGGTTTACGTCATTGAACAACACTCTTTTACCAAACTGTACTGAGACATTAGAGACTGTAATCATCTTTATATTTACGATTTATTTATTTACAATTTACTATTTAATACCTATTAGTCTGCGAATTGCGAGTGCAAAGATAGTTATTTTTCCATGAATAGACACAGAGAAGCGCTGTCAATCTGACATAAAAGTATTACCTTTGCAGCGTTTTCGGCAAAAATATCCGTTTTGGCAAAGTTTTTGCTGGAGCACTAATATCGTATTAACTTAAACCCTTAACAGCAATGAAAGCTAAATCATTTTACAAGAATAATAAGCATAACAATATGAATCCGAAAGAAAAAGAAAACAACCAGGAAGAGGAGCTGAAAACTCAAGCTACTCCTAACGAATGTGACGAAGAAACTGTCGGACAAGAAACTTCACAAGAAAACGAAGCTCCCCTGACAGAAGAAGAAAAGCTCGCCCAGGAACTGGAAAAGGCCAATGAACAGATTGAAGAGCAGAAGGACAAATACCTGCGCTTGTCTGCCGAGTTTGACAATTACCGCAAACGTACCATGAAGGAGAAAGCAGAACTCATCCTGAACGGTGGTGAAAAGAGTATCAGCAGTATCCTACCCATTGTGGATGACTTTGAACGCGCCCTCAAAAACATGGAGACAGCCACCGACGTAGCTGCCGTAAAAGAAGGCGTTGAACTTATCTACAACAAATTCATGTCTGTATTGGGACAAAACGGCGTTAAGGTAATAGAGACAAAGGAACAACCGCTCGATACAGACTATCACGAAGCCATCGCCGTGATTCCGGCACCCAATGAAGCATTGAAAGGCAAAATTCTGGACTGTGTACAAACCGGTTACATCCTAAACGACAAAGTGATCCGTCATGCCAAAGTGGTAGTCGGAGAATAACATAAAACTGTATGGAAAAAAGAGATTACTACGAAGTATTGGAAGTCGAAAAGACAGCAACGGTAGAAGAAATAAAGAAAGCCTATCGCAAGAAAGCCATCCAATATCATCCGGACAAGAATCCGGGCGACAAAACAGCCGAAGAGAAATTCAAGGAAGCGGCAGAGGCATACGACGTACTAAGCAATCCGGACAAGCGTGCCCGCTACGATCAGTTCGGTCATGCCGGACTGGGTGGTGCCGCCGGTAATGGTGGTCCGTTCGGCGGCTTCAGTGGAGGCATGTCCATGGACGACATCTTCTCCATGTTCGGTGACATCTTTGGCGGACACAGTGGAGGAGGTTTCGGCGGTTTTGGAGGTTTCGGCGGAGGCGGTGGAGCACAACAACAACGCCGTTACCGTGGTTCGGACCTGCGTGTCAAGGTGAAACTGAACCTCAAGGAAATCTCTACCGGCGTGGAAAAGAAATTCAAACTGAAGAAATACGTGCCTTGTACCCACTGTCATGGTACGGGAGCCGAAGGTGACGGTGGTTCAGAGACCTGCCCGACTTGTAACGGCAGCGGCACGGTAATCCGTAACCAGCAAACCATACTCGGCACCATGCAGACAAGAACCACCTGCCCGACGTGTGGCGGTGAGGGCAAAATCATCAAGAACAAGTGTAAGGAGTGTGCCGGTGAAGGCATTGTATACGGTGAAGAAGTAGTAACCGTAAAAATTCCGAAAGGCGTTGCAGAAGGTATGCAACTCTCTATGGGAGGAAAAGGAAACGCAGGCAAGCACAACGGCGTGCCGGGAGACTTGCTGATTCTTGTAGAGGAAGAACAAGACCCGAACTTGATACGCGATGAAAACGACTTGATTTACAATCTGCTCCTCAGCTTCCCGACAGCAGCCTTGGGTGGTGCGGTAGAAATTCCCACGATTGATGGAAAGGTGAAAGTAAAAATTGACTCAGGTACGCAACCGGGAAAAGTGCTCCGCCTGCGCGGCAAAGGTTTACCCAACGTGAACGGATACGGCACGGGAGATTTGCTGGTAAATGTCAGCGTATACGTACCCGAAACGCTGAACAAGGATGAGAAGAAGGCGCTGGAGGAGATGGAAGAATCGGATAACTTCAAGCCAAATACTTCGATTAAGGAGAAAATATTCAAGAAGTTCAAGAGTCTGTTCGACTGATAAAAAAATAGAGATAATAAAGAAGGCCTCCCAATATGCACTAAAATATCGGGAGGCTTTCCTATTATCTGATTACTGGATTAACAAATAATTCATCCATATACACCGGCGTATCTGCCTCAAAAGCAACTTTGAGATAGCGGGTATTGACATCTATACCTTCAAACAAGACTCCGTCAATCCAGGCATCATGCTTGGCATTCTGGAAGGAAGGAGTGTCTTTAATAGATAATAAACGATACGAGTCTCCATCTAGTGAAGCATATAAATAGACTTTCGAGGGCAGTCTAATACCTCCCGGCCTATAATTTAACATACGCAGTAAAACGTCATGGAGCTCCATTTCCTTTTGCAAATCAACCTGCAGCTCATGATATCCCTTATTAAAGATTATCCAACAACTGTCTCCGGTGTTTTCCTCAGCAATCAAGCCATCCAATAATGCCGATGGAGTCTTTTCGTCCCTTATCATCTCAGGTGTCGCACCATTAGCCAATTTATCAAGGAAAGAAGCTTCAAGCAATTTCCAATATCTCGTACCCCGCTTCCAATCCATATAGTTCTGAAAAGTACAATTGGACCAAATAGGTTGTCCTAACTGAAAAGATGACATCGGATTCTCAATGATGCCACAAAACATGAAAGAAACAATATTCTCCACTCCCGCTGCCGATGCTGCTGCTTGCTGAGAAAGTAAGCGTGAATAGGCAGCCGGAATCAAAGCAGAAGTGCGGTCGTTAAGCTCATCTTCCCACGTAAACGTTTCACAGTTCGCCCATAAGGCAATATTCAGTTTATCATGAATAGTCCGCAGCTTTTGCCAGTTTTCCTTCAAGCGGACCAAAGGAAACTTTTCCCTCACACATCCCACTTCATCTTGATAGGTTATGACATCTACCTTTAGCCTAGACAACCGCCTTTCATATTCCGGATCATCAAAATCAGAATCGACCATGCCATAAGGAGAAATCAGAATTTTCTTATTCGGAGTCAATCTACGCGCCTGCTCTGCCAAAGCATTGACCGCATTCACAGCATGCTCAGAAAGTATAGGACACAAGCAATCCTCAACCGGTAAATACCATCCATAAAGCGCTTTATGTGTCCTATATATGGACGCCAACTCCTTCATCATATCCAATTGCCTTTGCTGAATCACCGGATCGCGTAAATTATCATCCTGGTCTTTAGCCCAGCCAATACTCATAAAAACCTTCATGCCTAGTCGAGCTGCCGCATCCATAATGGCATCCACCGGGCTTTTTCTATTCTCAGAATACGCCCACGGCATTAGTTTTGAAGGATAATAGGCTTCCCCTTCATTAGCTACTGCCATAAAAACTAAATATTCCATCCCCATATCTGATAATTCCTTCACCTTCTGTTCCCACATTCCAGGGTCAGTATTGTCAAAATATTGCAGATTGGTATATTTATTACGTACATCCTGATAAGCTAGATTTATCCATGTACCGGTAATTGGCTTTACTTCGGAAACAATCTTGTCTTTACCTTCTTTTTTTTGTTCGTTCAAATAGTCCAAGTATCCGTTAAACAAATCAATTGTCTCTTTTTCACCTATACAGACAGACATTTCCGGATCATTAAATACACCAGGAAACTGATAACACAAAATAGTCTCAAAATTCTCAAATTGATTTAAGTCTTGAATGATTCCATCTATAGGCCGAGGATATAATGAATTATCCTGGTTGAATAAAAAAGCCTCCAAATCAAACCATAAATGAGCTTTCGCTTCATCACATACTTTTTGTAATAAATTTGCAGCTTCAAGTCCTTTTAAATCTTCTTTAGGCATTCTAGCAAATCCAAATGGACATAATATATCCAGATGCTTCAATAAGTCCGGATAAGTATCCATTCCATTAGGAATATCAAAACTATTGGTAGCCAGCATCATAGGTTTCCCTGGTGCAAAAGTATTACAGTAGGCCTTAAACTCTTTAAAGAAGGTTACAATATCCTCCTTCCTCTTCTTTCTCATCAACGGACTCTTTTCCCAATTATCTAGCCCTCCTCCACTCTCTTCCGAAATATAAAACCCATAAAAGGACTCGTGATGTCCATACTTTTCCCAAAGCTCTTTAGCCACTCGTTTATGCCATTCTAGAGATTCAGTAGTAAAATCAAACCAAGCAAACATGCCAATTCCTAGAAATACATTCATATTTCTCCTATCTGCCTCTGTCAATATAGCCTCAATAGGATCATCAGCCTTGATATCCATCCGTCCCGGATACAGATTTGAAGGATAAAAGGCTTTACCAGTATAATTTGTGACATTTACAGAATGTTTGCCTGCATATTCTTCATTGCGAAAAACCTCCTGAATAACGATAATATTCATATTCAACTTATCCATGGCTCTCACCATCTCGCCCCAATGGCTATCCGTCATTTCCTGAAGTTTTTTGTTCCAATATTTTCCCTCAGTCTCACTCCAGTGATAGATGCCAGTCCAAGCACCAGAAAGTCTCTGAGTAGAACGAATATCGGACTTACAAATTTCAATATCCTTAACTTTCCTATATAGCTTATTTTGACTTTTAACCTTAAAGATTACTCGATTTTGGCCTATCCTCTTTTCTGTATCTACAATAGAACAAACAGTCTTTGACTGACCGGGCAAAAGTTTGAAAGTAGAACGACATATCAGATGTTCATCATCTTCTTTATTCCAATACAATGAAACAATATACATTTGCTCTTGACTGCTCTTATTTACAACTCCTCCACGAATATCAAGATCAACTTGATTCGTTACAATAGCAGGAGGTATCAATGTCAGATGAATCTCATTATCTGCATATAAAGAAATAGGTATAAGCCAGAAAAAGAGCAAAAAACATATAGTTACGAAAATACACATTGCATTCTTATTATATAATAAACAAGGTTAGAATTTTATTTTTTCAATATACGACTCAATTTTCTTATCAATTTAAAGTTATAATCCCTATAACCAACATTCCATGGAGCAATTTCTTCCGTTTCTTCATACTTATTAAGTATCTCTGTTGCCTTTTTCTTTTCATTATTATAAACCAATATACACCACTGAGCTATTTCATTATGTACATGTTTAACTTTCCATTCATTCACAAGACTATCTGCCATGTCAACTTTTCCTAAGTTACGCAATGCCAGCACAACCAAAAGGTTATTTGAGTCAAAATAAGCTTCAGACATATTGCTACTTGCAATTTGAGAGAACAATTTATCTGCTTGCATACTTTGCCCTTGTTCTACATACGCAATAGCTGCCATATAGTCTTCCAAGCGAGTATCTATCAACTCCTCATCAGGCTTTCCTACCCCCAAGTTCTCCGGCCATTCTTGTGTTTTCTCTATCATTGTTAACATTTTGGCATACCTACCATCTTCCCATTCTTTCATAGCTTGATACAGACAAGCCCTGCGATAAATATCACGTCCAATATACGATCCCTCATAAGGAAGTACCTGTAACTTCTTCAGACAATTGAGACTAGCCATATACTGTCCACTCTCACAAAGAGCCATTGCATATTTTAATCCAATATAATAGTTATCTGGATATCTCTTATAAGCATTCCTTCCCACTTTTACAGCCTCTGCCCATTGCTCATGATCAACATAATAATTTAATAAATAGTACTGTGTTCTCCATGATTGATCAAGTTTTTGAGCCATGAGCAAATCGGGCAAACCAGACTTATCCTTTCGCAACTCAGCACGACTTAAATAAAAAGCAGCATAATCAGGAACATCTTTGCAACTATTCAATAAATTTAAAGCACAACATGTATTGCCAACACTCCATTGAATCAGCCCACGATAATAACTTATTTTCCAATTATCAGACAAACCTGCTGCCCATTCCAAAACTTTCAATGTATGGGCACGAAAAGGAAACACCATTTTAGGAGACTTCTTATTAGCCTCATCCAAAAATACCATTGCCCCCTTTTCATCCCCTTTCAAATGATATATATAGGCCTTCTGATACAAAGCTATTGGATAAGTATCTACAAATGATAGAAGTGTAATAGCTTCATCCAGACAGCCAATAGACTCATACCATACAGCCATTTCCATATAAGTCTCGAAAGAGAGCTCATTACAAATAAGAGAACTGAATTCTTCAGCAGTCGAGGCTTCCAATAAATACTCTTCAAATCGAACCCAATGTAGCAATGGCAACTGTTCTGTCATTTTTTCTATTTCACTCAACGCTTTTTCCGCATGATTACTTTTTCTGTAAAGGACAATCAGCAACTGCTTCGCATATAAGTTCATTTGATTATACTCCAAACTTTTTAATGCATATTGCTCAGCTTTTTCCCAATTTTCCTCTCTCATATAAAGTTCACCCAACTGCTCATAAGCAGCCGTACGAAAACCTGGAGAAAATGTTGCCACGGAAAAGCCATCTTTGGCATCTGCCAGATTTCCCATAGCACGACTACATAATCCATACAAATAGTTGGCCTCTCCATGATAAGTATCTAAACTCAACACTCGTTTTACCAATTCACAAGCATCAAGATACATCCCTTTCTTATAATACAATGAAGATAAGCTTACCAATGCCGGAATAAAATATACATCTTTCTCTAGAGCTGCTTTCAAATATTTTTCCGCATTTCCATACATTTTCTGATTTAGCCAGTCTTTACCCTGCATATAAAGCCCATATGTAGAATTCCAGTCAAAATCAGCTGGTAGTTCTTTCGGACGGTTCAGTTCATAATCATTTTTTATCTCTGAATAAACCAATTCCTTATTCCCTATTATAATTCTGAGCTTTCCTTCCGGAATATCAAAAGGCAAAGGTATATTAAAATACTCAGGAGTTAATATTTTAGCTTTTATAGGCATCTTCATCAATAATTGCCTGTCATTGTAAATTTCCATATCGGTACAAATATCTTTCAGAGCAGATAAATGAACTTCAATATTTTTTTCAGAGTGCTCTACATATATAGCGCCTAGCGGACTTGCTTGAGAAAGACCACCGATCTCGGCTATAGGAAACCAATATTCAGTCCATTGGTCTGTCATCTGTGCAGCAAACTCATTATGATTAAATGGTGTAAAACCGCTGGTCACACTTGGCTGATTATACATTCTACCAGATTGTAGTTCCGCATATTGCCCACTATCATCAGTCAATAGTTCTTCCCAGATGGCCCCTTCACGTGAAAAACTCCAAAGATAAAATTTCATCCCCAATTTCTCATCATAATTGGAGTAATGAGCTGAACCATGTTTTTCATTATGCCAATAAATCCCAAAATAATCATTATAATCACCTATTATATGTAAAGATTTAGAAGCACCAAAATTATTATTATCATACCACGAGACATCTCGCCCCTCCTCATCAATCGGATAAGGATGCAAATCTCCCGAATGTCCTATACTATAAGTACCTGGATAATAAAATCTTGTTCCAGTTTTAGTAGCATAACCAGCATTCATCCATTGGTAATAAGGTTGATCAATAGAAGACTGATTAAACCAAGTTGTGTGCGTTGTGAAATAAGCCTTGTCCTTAGGTAAATTAATTTCGACATTCCAGACTGTACGCGTAATCCACTCATAAGAAAATATATGACAACTAACACTACCATCCACATTCTTTTTTGTAAGATAATCTATAGGAGTACTACATGTAGGAGCATGACCAATAATACCAAAATTAAATTCTATACCTCCCGATGTCCAGGGTCCTCTCATTGCCACATCACGAAATTTCACGACTCCATTAGTGTAAACAAATTCTTTATTATTAACTTTGTCTATGGCTCCCCAAATTTTCCCTCCGATTTCTGGAGTTACAGTTAGTTTCACATAATCATTTTCCAAAACAACCATTTTCCACTGCTTCTCCTGCGCTTGCATAGAAAAACCATCAAAGCGGAAATAAGGATAATAAGAATTATTAGGTGTCGCAACTGGAGATGGGTCTGAAAAAGGATAAGTCTTTGCATCACAAGTCCTTTCATAAATTTGTGCATCACTTTGTGCACAAAGACTACCATTAAAACAACACGCAAGAAACATAACAGATAAAAAAGTATTTCTATACATAGCGATCAGTTTTTAAGATATAACTATTTTTTCATACAAGGAAATAAGATATTGGGTTTATGAAAATCTGGTTTAGGCTCATTTATACTCACAGATGAATACCAAATAACCGTATTAGGCGTTGTAAAATCTGCTCTGAAAACTCCCATATAAAACTCTTCTAAATCAATTCCCAATTCCAAAAGTTCTGAAACAGACAGTCTGCCTGCAACGATATACCCTTTTTCATCTTTTATGGAACATATTTCCAGACTCTTAAAATTCCATTCATAATCAAATTTTCTATAATAGCTAGCTGAATAATCCATAACATGCCCGCTAGGATCTATCTCCATACAATAATATTGTCCCATATCTTTTGAAGCCGAAAAAAAGATTTCCACACGATCCTCAGCTTCAACATCAGACTCTTGAACAAACTCACGACACATGATTGGAGTGGCATCTGCTACATTAAAACTAAAATAAAAATATTGTGAAGAAAAGAAACACCTAAATACCGTCTCATCCTCCAAATAATCCCAAGGAGCGAAAAATGGTTTTATAGCCTTAATGGTATACCATCCCTCCCAATTGATCAGAGTCTCTAGCGGAGGGTCTTCTTTCTTCGCGTCTATGGAATAAGGAATAATTGGAGAAGTACAACTATACAGGATCTGAACAAATAAAATTATTCCTAAAAATACAGAAAACTTTCTCATAGTTCTTTTTATGCTTCTTATTTATTGTAGAATTACAAGTAGCATACATTGCTACTCGTAATTCTATTCATTTATCTTATTCCGGTAAACGATAATTCTTCAGACCATCACCATACTCTTGTACAAAATTGACATTCTTATAGGTTTCATAGTATATAGCATCGACATAAACTGCATATGCAATAATATTACGAATACCATAATGTGCATATGTGTTGATATCCGAAAGAAATACATTTTTATTCCAAGGTAATTGTACCGCTGGCTTTTTCCAGTCACTAAATAAAGACACATCCATCCAATATTCCAAAACTTGTGCCGTTTCTTTAGGGAAGACTTTTAAATTAGCCTCTAATGCATCAATATATTCACCATGAGTAATTGTCATTCCATCCCGAATAGCATCACGTTCTCTCAAAGGCTTATCCCAACGACGATTAAAAGGAGCAAATTCCAAAAAAATATCATTCTCTGGTTTTACAATTTCCGGTGCAGGAATAGTACCTTGATAAGCAAGATGTGCCAACTTTGCTTGTGGATTAACTTCTTTCAAAGCCCTTATTATCTGATTCTCTATCAACAAAGCTTGATCACTATCATTGTATTTATCACATAATTTGCAATGGCATCTCTTTCCGCCATCATCTAACCAGTAATAATATTTATTATTACTAGAAGTACATTTTTGGGCGGCAACTTTTGCATTAGCCGCTATTATACTCAAAGCCTCTTCCGATGAAGGACAACAATTAAAATCTGCTGTACGTTGACCGTTCTCATCCATACGGAAATATGCTGGATGCTCCTTGAACAAGTCTCTTGGCAACAAAGTCGCCATCATATGTTCTTGGTATTCAATATCAATAGACTTTTCACGACATTTTGAGACGAACTCCTGGTATTCAGCAGAATATATGTCAGCACCAAAAACACTAAGAGTAGTAATACCTGCATTTTCTGAAAGTTTTAACCAATCCAGAACTTCTGGTTTCTTGACGTCATCCCATGAAAGAATAATCCCTCTTGTTTGAAAAAACACATCGCCTTGAGACTCAGAAGAAGCCTCCCCTTCTTTATCTACATTTGTTTCAGTCTTTGATGAACATGATACTTGACCTAATGCCATAATACCCATCACGAATACTACACTCATTTTAAATATAAAATTCTTTCTCATAATTATCTATTTCAAAATAAAGTCATTTTTATCTTATAATCTAATATTCAATCTCTGTTAATTCCATCCTGGATTCTGAACTAAGTTACGATTTTTATCTATTTCAGACTGAGGAATAGGAAATAAATAATGTTTAGCCTTATCAAATACACGGTTTTGAAATACTGGATAACTATATGTTCCATCTGCATTTACCGTTATCTTATGCACCTTTTTATTATCAACTATTTCTGCAATTTTCCAACGTCTAACATCCCAAAATCTGTGATTTTCAAATGCCAGTTCCACACGCCTTTCTTGTCTGATCTTATTCCTCATCTCATCTTTAGTCAGATTTGCCGGTAAATCAAGTAATTGAGCACGTCTACGAATCTTATTAACTGCATTATAGACTTCTGCTGTTGGGCCTTCTGCTTCATTCAGTGCTTCCGCATAATTAAGATAAAGCTCTGCCAATCGAATAATTGCAAATCTTCGATACGAATTCCCCGATCCAGTCGTCAAATTATGTTGCTCCCATAAATACTTTCTTGTAAAATAATTAACTCGTGGTACACCACCTATATTAATATTATCTAGTCCAGTTGGAGATACATCAACCGCTCTTCCCTGCCATTGAGCCCCATGATAGAGGATACTTACATAAAAACGTGGATCTCTACCTTCAAATGGATGTACTGGATCATATCCAGATTTCAGATTAATAATCTGGTTATCATTCTCATCATAACCTAATACTGGGATCTCGCCTGTTGCAGCCATCTCATAAGAATCTACCATTTCCTGCAAAGGGCCATCTACATACCATCCTCCATATCCTAAAGGAAAACCATACCAATTCCACCAAACACATTCACTTCCACCAGAGTTTTTGCACCAAATGACTTCCGGATTAACCGTTGCAGAAAAAATATCAGCGTAATTATCAGCCAAACGATAACCATTTTGTTCAGCATAATCAATAGCAGCTTTTGCAGTACTTGCAGCCGTTTGCCATTTTGTAATGTCATTTTCTGGATTCCAATACTGACTTGCATAATATAATGTCAGCCTTGAAGCCAAAGCTTTTGCTATCGTTTGAGTAAAACGTCCCAATTGGCTTTCATCATGATTCGCCGGTAACATACTAGCAGCCGTTTCAAGATCTTGAAGAATAAAATCCACTATTTCACTAGCAGAAGCTCGTGTCAAAGTCGTACCAGTAGTTTCTCCTAAATCAATAGGTTTATCAACTATAGGTACACCACCCCACATGGTAAACAGCTGAAAATAGTAAAATGCCCTCAGGCCATAAGCTTCTCCTAACAAACGTTGCTTTCTGTTACTTGTACCGCCGGTAGAAACTTCATCAGGAATCAAATCATAATTACTCATAAAAACATTAGCACGTCTGATACAAGCATAAAAATCAGTCCAAGAACGTTGCATAGGAAATTGAGCCGCATTCCAGTTCCCATTGTTAAAATCATAGGGGGTTTGCGTAACGCCAGCAGTCTGTTGATATCCGATTTCATCTGTACCGCCTCCTAACTTATAGCGTCCTCCCAAATCTTCTGTACAAGTTTGGAAGTCCGGTAAAAATGTATAAGCATTGTTTAAGTATTCTTCAGCAGTTTGTATTTTCTGAAAAACTTCCTCCTCAGTAATACGGTCACTAGGATCTCTATCAAGAAAATCATCACATGAAGCAAATGAAATTAAAATAGAAAATCCGCACATGCTTTTTATAATAAAATTAATAAGTTTCATAATTATACTTTATTTTAATTATAATAATTAGTAATTATAACTCTACGTGTATTCCGATATTAAATACACGCTGTAAAGGATATGCCAATGCAGCACCACCTGCAGACTCCGGATCGCGATCCTTCAACCACATCTTATCCCAAACCGCCAAATTTTGTCCATTCAAATAGATACGTGCTGTAGAAATCCGCAATGAACTCAAAAACTTTTTAGGCAATGTATATCCAATTTCTACATTTCTTAATTTTATATAATCAGTATTTTGTACAAAATGATCTGTTACAACAGTATTATTCGTTGTTGAATGTGCAGCAGGTATACGTGCATTCTTATTTTCAGCAGTCCATCTCTCCAAATTGATTTTGCTACTTGGATATGTATATAAATAAGCAGTTCCACCTGTCGATGCATTCATCAGCATACTAAAATCAAAATTCTTATAGGTCACTCCTAATGATAGTCCACTCATACTACGAGGCACATTATTCACTTTAATAGGTACTCTATCAAACGCATCAATAACTCCATCTTTATTTGTGTCTACATACTTAATATCTCCAGGAACTACTGTACCAAAACTTTGTGTTGGACTATTTCTGATATCCTCTTCATCTTGAAAAAGTCCCGCCGATTTATATCCAAGTACATAACCAATTTCATAACCTCTCAGATCTTGATAATCAAAAGCTGGTATCGGTTCATCATTCTCAAGAACTTTATTACGCGCATAAGTCATTTGCAAATTAGCGAAAATTGACAAATCTTTATTTATACGCTTATTAAAACGAAGCTCTGCCTCAATACCTTTATTCTCTACTTTACCAGAATTCCTAGGAGCAACATTAGTTATACCAACATAATCAGGAACATCTCCAGGAGTAGTCAAAATATTATTTCTTTTTTCCCAGAAGTAATCAAAAGTAAACTGCACAGCATTATCCTTAAATAAGGACAAATCAAAGCCTACGTTACCTTTCGCTGATTTCTCCCAAGTAACAAATTTATTACCAACTCTACTCTCATTATATCCAGCTACTGATTGTGGAGACACTCCAAATTGATAGGTTCCCATAGCAGTTCCACCAGGAGTAAATTCCGTAATATACAGCCAACGTTGTCCACCAATTTTATCATTACCCACAGTTCCATAAGATCCTCTTAATTTAATTAGTTGGATCCATGATGGTAAAGATATAAATTTTTCATCACTCAACACCCATCCTGCAGAAAATGAAGGAAAAAAACCATAACGCTTTTTAGGAGGGAAATTTTCTGAACCGTTATAACCAATATTGGCTTCTAAATAATAACGAGTATCAAAATTGTAAGCAATACGGCTACTGATTCCTTGATAAGCATATGGGAGTTCGGCATTTTGCGAACGTAAGGTTCTATTTCCTAAAAGTTGTGCGCTAATTTGATGTTTCTCCGCAAAAGTTCTATCATAATTAAGACGTACATCCAGATAAGTATAACGCTCCACCCAACGGCTGTCAGTAGTCGATAAGCGAGATTTTACACTATGTGGTTGATAAATAGCTTCACCAGTAGCATCCTTGCCTTTATACCAAAATGAATCAAATGATTGTAATCTTGTCGTATGCTGATAGTTATTGCTTTCAAAGCTAAAATAAACCTGAGCACTCAATCCTTTGGTTATAAAATCTAATTTATGTTTTGCCGACAATGTTCCTGACATCACATTTGTATGCCTGGTGTAATAACCACTCTGAGTAACAATGCCATAAGGGTTCTGCTGAAAAGGAATTTCAAGGGCGCTACCAGCTCCCAATGTTCCATCCGGATTAAATACCGGTTGAGAAGACGGAGAACGCGTTGTAATAACACTAAACACATTAGAAAAATCACTACCAGGTCCAACACGAGTTTCCAGTCGTCCGGCCAAATCAATACGTATATTCAGCATTGAAGTTGCGTCCAAATCAACATTGGAACGAAAATTATATCTATCAAACTTACTTTTTACACCATAATTCTTTTCAAAAATATCCTGATGTTTCAAAAGAGTCCCTTGATTTACATAGCTTCCGGAAATAAAATATCGCAGTTTTCCCAATGCACTTCCTGATATATTGATATTATATTGGCTCTGCATAGAGTTCTTCTTCAAAATTTCATCAAACCAGTTAACGTTAGGATATAAGTAAGGATCTGAACCATTTTTAATAATATCCAATACTTCCGGCGTATAGCGTTCAGTCTGTCCATCATTCATATCCATATCTCTATAATAAAGAGCTTGCTCATAAGAACTCATTGTTTCGGGCAGACGAATAGGTTGCTGAACCGCTTGTTGAACAGTAAAAGAAATAAGCGGTTTTTCACGATCAACTCCTCGTTTAGTAGTCACAACAATAACTCCATTAGCACCTTGTATACCATAAAGAGAGGATGAAGACGCATCCTTCAAAATTGTTACAGACTCAATTTCATTAGCATCTAACTGATTAAAATCTGTTTGAGAACGAGGTAAACCATCTATAACAACTAGCGGGTTTGATGTCCCATATGTACCGACACCACGGATAAATAGAGAAGACGCATCTTCGCCTGGCTGTCCAGAAGTCTGTACAGTAATCAATCCTGGCAATTTACCCGCCAAAGCATTACTAAGATTTGCAACAGGACTCTGTTTTAATTCTTTCGTTTGAATTGTAGATATAGCCCCTGTCACTGAGCGCCGAGTCTGTCTATTATTCATACCTACAACCACTACTTCATCTAGAAATTGCGAGGATTCTTCTAATATAATATCGAAAGAAGTTTGCTGTCCTATCTTTATTTTTTTCTCATCAAAACCAATAAATGAAATACTTATTTCTGCATTTTTCGAAACTGATAATGTGAACTTACCATCAATATCTGTAATAGTACCATTACCCTTTTTATTCAGTTCTACAATGTTGGCACCAATAATTGGTTCCCCTTTGTTATCCTTTACTACTCCAGTTATTTTAATACTTTCTTGCAGAGAGAAATATATACCTTCCGTTTCATTCGCATATGTTTCCCAAACAGAATACGCAAAAGCCTTTTCACCTATTATCCCCAATAATAGGAATATACACAAGGAGATATACTTCCTTGAAAAACAATGTCTAACGATTGTGTTTTTTTTCATGGTCTTATAGAAATTAAGTTATACAAATTATATATTACTCTTTAATTGTTCTAAAATCTGCCAGCATTGATATAGCCCTCGTGGAACATGAAAACATCCCTTCCATTTGCCACCTTTCAAAGGCAATAGAACTTCACCTCTACGATTCAAATACCCAAACCACTCTGGATATTCAGTATCTTTGAAATGACTCCATGTATAGTCATGCACTCGCTCAAACCACTCCAAACAATTTTTATCACCCGTCAATTGATATCCCTTTAGCATTGATATCAATGTTTCAATATGAACCCACCATAATTTCTGATCCCATTCCAGTTGCTGTGGAGGACATTTATCACGATCCATGAAATAGACAATCCCACCATACTCCTTATCCCAACCATATTCAGCCATTGTTAAAGTAATATCTTTAGCTTTCTCTATTAATTCTGGACGATTCAATCGTTTACCTAAATCCATTATAAACCACATCGCTTCAATAGCATGTCCTGGAGTCACTTGCCGTCCTTCAAATGAATCAGAAAGTTCCCCACTAGCAAGTACATTTTCTACAATAATACCTCCCAACTCCGGGCGGTAAAAGACCTCCATTACTTCATGAATACAAGTATCAATTGTACTCATTAGAAATTTGTCATCCAGAAGATGCTCTATTTCTAAAGACAGATTACAAAGGATCATAGGCAAGGCAAATCCTTTTAAATTGCGGGTTCCTGGATAAAGTTTATTCCATTTACCTTTAGGATTATCCACCTTTGATAATACAATATCAAAAGTTCTTTTGGCAATATCTGCATACTCTTGATTACCTGTAGCTAAGCTAAGTTGCCCGAAGGCCATCGTAGCAAATGTATAAGAGAAGATATTATAGGGTTCCACCAAAGGAGCCCCCTTCCGGTCCAAAGAAAAATACCAGTTATAATTGCCATCATGACCATGCTTTTTCAAGAATTCACCACCTTGAACTGCACAATCCAGCCACTCTTTCTGCTTTTCCACTTTATTATAAAGCATGGAAAATAACCAAACTTCACGGCCTTGAAGCCAGACAAATTTATCCGTATCGAATACTTCACCTCTACGATTCAAACAAGTGTAATAACCACCCTGCTCAAAGTCTTGCGAGCGATGCAACCAGAAAGGAAGTACATTTTCAAAAAGTTCATTTTTGTACTGCGCTGCTAACTGTTTAAAGTCCATAATTCATATTTTTATAAGGTCGATTATTTTTTCATCCAATAGCGTTCTATTTCTTCCAAAGACTTACCGGTAGTCTCAGGAATCAATTTCCAGACAATCAGAAGATAAGGTATACACATCACAGCAAACAACAAGAATGTCCCAGCGGGGGTAAGATTCTGAAGCATCCATGGTGTCAGTTGTCCTACAAGATAAGTACCTACCCATAAGGAACATCCGGCTAGAGACATTGCCATCCCACGAATACGGATAGGATACATTTCCGAAAGCAGTACAAAAATGACTGCACAAATAGAAATAGCACAACAAAAAACATAAAACAAAAAGAAAAACAACAAGAAGTTATTTGGCAAATTGAGCGTTTCAGCAAAACTAAAATAAAATCCAATTAATAATAATGAAAGTATCATACCAGACACACCATAATACACAAGTTTCTTTCGTCCAACTTTATCTATAATGAAAACTGCAATAACTGTGGTCACAGCATTAACTACACCTACCAGCACTTGACTAAACAGAGCATCTCCACCTGACAGACCTGCTTCTTCAAAAATGGTAGGTCCATAATAAAGTACCGCATTTACTCCCATAAACTGTCCAAGGATAGCAATGGCCGCCCCTATTAATACTGCTTTGAGAATTCCTGGTTGCAACAAAAAACTCCAATCGGATTTAACTTCTGACCGAATGACGGATTTTATTTCTTGCAATTGCTCTGTAGTATCTTGTGGAACAAGATATATTTTCTGAAGAATACTCTTTGCTAAACCATCACGTCCTTTCAATATCAACCAACGTGGACTTTCTGGAATAAAGAAGAGTATAAAGAAAAAGAGTAATGATGGAATACAAGAAAAGCCCAACATGCCTCTCCATACCTCTGAAACAAAAATCAGGTTCAGCCAATCAACACTTAGCACAAGTCCACTCTGAGACAAATGGAGTAATTGTAAATTTGTCAAATATGCACCTAAAAAACCTATAGTAATAGCTAATTGATACAAAGCAACCAACCGTCCCCGATACTGAGCTATTGAAACTTCCGATATGTACAAAGGAGATACAACAGAAACAATTCCAATACCTATACCTCCCAACATACGTGCAAACACCAGTTGTTCCAAAGAGTCACTAAATGCACAGCCAATACCTGATACTGAAAAAAAGACCGCTGCTATCAACATTGTTACTTTCCTTCCCCACATATCGCTCAACTTACCAGCAAACAGTACACCTATAATAGAACCGATCAAGGCACAACCAACAAACCAACCAATCTGGATTTCATCCAATCCAAACTTCACAGTTACTTGAGATATAGTTCCTGAGATGACCGCAGCATCATACCCAAACAAAAAGCCTCCCAAAGCTGCCACGACAGACAAAAATATTAAATAAGAAAAATTTATATTTGACTTCATACCTATTATATATTATTTGATTCCAAAATATTCTTTATATCTGTCATATAAGTGTCCTGCCTGCAGATAAGCAGATTGTGGACTCATAAAATGAGAGAATTCAAAAGTAATAGCTTTATCATAACCTGCACGTTTAGCTGCTTCCAATTTCATACGAAGCTTATCAAACTTAATGGGCAAGAAACGGATAGGCATATCACGATCAAATGTCTCTGCATTAGTCCAGCACTGTATACCATATTTATCTGCTAATTTTTTATTTATAGTAAAGAACGTATCTAACTCATCATAATCTATATGTCCATCCTGAAAGGCACAAGCATCAATAACTTCATGGATACCATCAAAAATTTCGTTCCATTCTTTTTCATGTTCTTCCACAGATATCACATCCGCTTTTGTCAACTGCCCCCCATTTACCATAACAGCCTTTTTCCCATCAATCCAAGGAGATATAAAAGTAGGTAAGCCACCAGAGACATCTTTACACTGCTTACCCATAGTATAAAATGCATTAATAGCTCCCTTAGTTTTCCGGCTAATTTCACCACTTATATACCAACCACCAAAACTTTTATGATGTTTCCCATAACGCTTCCAAACCTCATCAATAACATATTTATTATCTTCCACCTCCCAACTTAACTCCCCCGTATCCCAATAACGCCCAGAATCATACAAACCAAAATAGAAGATCATATCATACTTATCAGCCAAATTCAAAAACATATCCACCAAATCTACAGAAGGCATATAGCAACCTTTCTTGAGCAGATATTCAGAAGGATAAGTAATAAACTTCCTATAACCTGAACGTATTAAAATAACAGTGTCAATCCCCATTCCCTTCATATATTGAAAATCTCGTTCCCATTCCCTTACCCCCCAATTCTGGTGAGGAATATCATGCGAAATCTCATCTAAAAACGTTCCAGTTATTTTCAACCCATTATTTAAGAGAGTATCAGACTTACTTTCCCAAGTATTTTCCAGTACTTGAGATAGCTCTATATTACTATTGGGAATAGCACTCAAAAATGAGGGGACTGTAAATAGTGAAGCTCCAGCTAATACTGACTTTTTTAGAAAATCTCTTCGATTATTTGCTCTCATTTGTTTTAGGTTTTTCTTAGTATTCTTTTATTTATCTGCTACAAATATAGATATATTTATTAAATATGCAATAATTAATAAAAGATTTTATTAATATAAATCCAATAATTAACTTATTTAATTAATATAAAATAAAATATTCTCTCAGAATGATAGAAATTATATCATTTCATAAGGAGATACAACAATTTACAAAATTATTTTAGTATATTTGGCAGAAATACATAAAAGTATCACTATGAACCAAGCGCTATTAAAAGAAATAGAAATGGGAAGCAAGAATGCTCTTCTCAAAAAGAGGATCATTACGCATTATATATACAATGGTAGTTCCACCATTACTGATTTATCCAAAGAGCTGGATTTAAGTGTGCCTACAGTAACCAAATTTATCAGCGAAATGTGCGATGATGGCTATATTAATGATTACGGAAAGTTAGAAACTAGTGGAGGACGTCATCCCAGCCTCTATGGACTCAATCCTGAATCAGGCTATTTTATAGGAGTAGACATCAAAAAGTTTGCCATTAATATTGGACTTATTAATTTCAAGGGTGATATGGTAGAACTGAAAATGAATATCCCATATAAGTTTGAAAATACCCAGGAAGCCTTGGAGAAACTATGTAAACTCATCAGTAATTTTACAAAGAAAGCAGGAATCAATCCAGAAAAGGTATTAAACATTTGTATCAATATATCAGGGCGAGTTAATCCTGAATCAGGTTACAGCTTCAGCATGTTTAACTTTTCCGAACTTCCGTTAGCAGAAGTATTAGCTAAGAAAATTGGATATTCCGTTTGCATAGATAATGATACCCGTGCCATGACCTATGGAGAGTATATGCAAGGCTGCGTTAAAGGAGAGAAAAATATTATTTTCGTAAATGTGAGTTGGGGACTTGGTATTGGAATCATTATAGATGGAAAAGTCTATACCGGCAAATCTGGATTTTCAGGAGAGTTCGGACATATTAATGTGTTCGACAATGAGATTCTATGCCACTGTGGCAAAAAAGGATGCTTGGAAACAGAAGCATCCGGTTCTGCTTTGCATCGTATTTTGTTGGAACGTATCAACAACGGAGAATGTTCCATATTATCCAGTCGTATAGCCACTAAAGAAGACCCACTCACACTGGACGAAATTATTGCAGCAGTAAACCAGGAAGATTTACTCTGTATTGAAATTGTGGAAGAAATTGGCCAAAAGTTAGGAAAACAAATTGCAGGATTAATCAATCTATTCAATCCTGAACTGGTAATTATAGGAGGAACACTGTCATTGACTGGGGATTACATTACACAGCCTATAAAAACCGCTGTGAGAAAATATTCTCTGAATCTAGTAAACAAAGATTCGGTTATTATAACTTCCAAACTAAAAGACAAGGCGGGTATTGTAGGGGCATGTATGCTTGCACGAAGCAGGATGTTTGAGAGCTAAAGTTCCAACATCCGCTTCATAAAAGCCTTTATTCCTTCCGTATCAGAAGTCTGAGGAGCCCACGAAGCCAAATCCTCTGAGGGTAGAGGCTGATATGGGCCTTTTTTAATTTCAAAAATAACGGTACCTGACTCCAAGGCAATAATACTATGCCATGTATTAGAAGGAATTTCCAGACCATATTTACCTTCCGAAGGATTGAGGCATACCTTATCTGTTACATTACCGGCATCATCATAAAAAAATGCCAGCAGACTCCCGCGCAAAACCAGATAAGTTTCTTCCTTATCTGTATGACGGTGAGGAGGAAGATAAGTTCCCGGTTCCAAAGCATTCAGCAACCGATGAATAGGAGCATCCATAGACGCATGAAAATTATAATTCATACGTAAACGGGAGTTCTCCTTAGCTTGTGAAGTAACGGTATCCAGCAGCTCTTCTGTTATCAGCTTCATCATAACTTCAGCAATTGGGCAAACTTGGCAGGAAGTTCTGCTTTACCCGCCTCAATAGACAAACTTTTTCCTTCATTATCTACTAATATAGCAGCCTTCTGCGAGGAAGCCAAAGAGGTAACTTCCGACACATTACCGGCAACAAACAAACATCCGGAAAAAAGAGGAGTAATCACCTTCCGGGTATGCCCTTTCCATTTTACAAACACAGCCTGCATCGGGCAATATGTAGTATATCCCGCAGCATTCAAACGCTGCATCAACTTATGTTCAGACTTGGGTGCTGTGTACAATGCATGCCAGCACATCATATCATTATCCGTCATCATATTGTTTGCTTTTTCCATCCCTTTAATAAATCTTTTACAAATAATATCCATCCCACACTGCCGACACCTGCCAAGAACATGAAGCCGATCAAAATCATCAATTTATTGGGCTTTGCAGGCTTCAAAGGTACCGTAGCCGGCTGGACAACCGTATATACCGGTGTAATCTCCTGCACCTTAGCTCTTGCCATCTGCAATTGTTGAGACACTTGTGTATATACTTGATAGGCTAAATTCATTTCATTCTGTAAACGCTCTTGCTCTGCGCGATAACTCAGCAATATTATATTCTGGTTTGCATCTACAAAATTTGCGTATTTCTTCTGGGCAGACTCATAACTGGCCTTTGCTTCTCCATAAAGTTTTTCGGTAAATGCCAAATCATGACGAGCCTTATTAGTCCGATAATCTGTGATGTAGTTCTGCAGGCAATGCATCACGGTATCCGTCAGCGAAGCAGATATCAAAGGATCCTGCATAGTAACAGACAAGGTTGTCACACCTGTCTTTTTGTCTACGGAAACAGAGATACGTTTACTTAAAGCATCTGCAATGGCAGACTCATCTTTAGTAAGACGAAAAGGATCCAGCTTTGCATCCCCCTCTTCCGGTTCATCCTTAAACAAAGACAATGTCCATCCCAACACCTTAAAAGGAGCGGAGAAAATTGCACTCCACCAAGGAGAACGCTGTTCTTCTTTCAAATAAGCATATAAAGTCGTGTCTACTTTTGCTTTCTGATCCTTGACTTTAACATCGAACAGTTCAATCAGAAAAGGAGTAGAACTTACAATATCAGGATAAAGTTCGGGTGACAAAGCATCTTCACCAGAAGAAGTACCCAAATTGATACCCGCCATGGCTGCAAGGGCTCCCATACTTCCGCCACCAGATTTGCCACCACTCTCTGGAGCCAACGTCACACTTGTAGAGTACTCCTTAGGAATACTAAATGCAACAACCAGTCCAACAAGGGCAGCGATACCACACGCCTTAAAAACCAATTTGCGACTAGCCCATACTTTCTGGGCCAGTTCTATCAAATCTATTTCTTGTTCCTCTGGTTGTGGAGAAGTTATGTTTTGTATTCTTTCTTCGCTCATAATTCAAATTACTTAAAGAGATTAACCATAGTCGCAATCATCGCTGCAATAGAAGCTGTCGTACTTCCCATTCCCAGAATTTCAGCAGTAGTCATCTTCTTTTTCTGTTCTTTACTTGGAACAATTATTTCACAACCAGGTTCAATGGCTTTCTTGTTTCCTGCTCTTAAACGAGAAACTGTACCATTCATGTATATTACATAGACCTTGCGTTTCTTGGCGTCATTACCAAAGCCACCAGCCTGGTTGATGTAATATTTCAAGCTTTCACCCTTTTTATATAAAACTGTATTCGGATACATTACAGCACCGTTGATTTTCACTGTACTTACGTACTCCGGAACAAATAATACATCTCCCTCGCGAAGCACCATATCAGCATCTGAACCAGGATTTTTCAAGGCCTCTCCCAGATTTATACCTACAGAATAGGTATCGGACAAATCCAATCTTTTTACAGATATGGAATCTCCGCCTCCCGCTTGCGCCATACGCAGAGCATCTTCCTTACGGCGGAATTCTTCTTCGGTCATCCTACGTATAAGACGCGCTCCTTTTATATAAGCATCGGGAGTTACTCCACCAGCCTTAGCTATCAAGTCACTCAAACGTTCATTCTTTTTCGATAGTGCATAATTACCGCTAAAAAGGACTTCTCCGCCCACCATAACATTCTGTTGTTTAAAATAGGACGGACTCTTACGAACATAAATTTCATCAAAAGGCTCAAGATGGAAATCCTGGCTTCCTTCTCCCACCAATAAGCCATCTTTCAAATCAAAAGAGAAATTCTGGCCTACTGTAGTACTGAAAGATGTACTCTTCGGATCTTTCATGCGCCGTGCAACTTCAACCTTTGTTGTAGCCGCCGCCTCCAACAAGCCACCAGCCTGCAACACCAAATCCTCTACTGTCATTTTATCAGAATAAAGATATGTACCCGGATTGGCAACTTCACCATGAATGGTAAGTGTAGCTTCTTCCTTCAAGTCATGAATACTTGGAATATATAAAATGTCATTCTTCTGCAAAGGAATATCTGCAGCCGTCCCGTTCAGCAAACCTTTCACATCTACTTGTATAACCTCATGCGACAAGTCTTCAAGTTCACGATCGATTATAGCACGGTTTAAGAATGCATCTCCGCGAAGTCCTTCCGCTTTCTTAATCAGCTGCTTCACTGTATTCATCGTACCGTCCAACTGATACAAACCTTCACGATATACAGCACCGCGGATTTCCACACGATTCTCAAAACGCTGTAAAACGGAATCAACCGTTATCTTATCACCGTCATCTACGCGGAATACGGAATAATCCATCTCATCCACATTATAAATTTGATGCTCACGTCCACTTTTACGGATTATACGTAATGCTTTCTTATAAGCATCACCCGTAAAACCACCTGAATACTTCAATAATGTACCTACGGTTTCAGTGGGTTTCATTTCATAAAACATCGGACGTTTTACCTTACCTAATATCTGTACCAGTGACTGGTAAGGATCCACAAGAATTACATCACCATCCTGCAGACGGATGTCATCCTTCATTTTTCCTTTCATAAGTAAATCATAAACATCCAAATCCGCTATTGTATTTCCATTGCGAATCACTTTAATACTGCGCAAACTACCAATCGGGTTCACACCACCTGCACGATATAAAGCATGAAATACGGAAGCAAATGATGAGAGGGTATAAGTTCCGGGCACCACAACTTCACCCATAACGTTTACTTGAATAGAACGTATTTCTCCTAATGTCAGTTTAACTTGGGTAGACGGAACATTTCCGGTTACTCCAGAATATATTCTGGCAAATTCTTGTTTCAAATAATTATTGGCTTCCTTTACAGTTTTGCCACTCAGATAAACCGGTCCTAAATTATTCACAAGAATACTTCCTTCCGGAGAGATTGTTTGTCGAATCGTTGTTTCAGAAGCTCCCCACACATCAATAATCACCTCGTCACCAGGCCCCAGACGATAATTCTCGGGAGTAGCAACATTCACATTGGGTTCGAAAGTCAAATTATCGTTAGTAAAAATATTATGACCATAAATTTGCGAAGTCGGATCCTCTGTTTCCTTCTCTTGAGACAAGGAACGATTATCCATCATTTGTAAAGAATCCCCTGCAACATCCGTTTGTCTGGCAGAATAAGTTTCCGAAGTTGTACGCAGCCCTTTGACTACGCCACTCATTTCACCACGTTGACGAGAACGCTTCTCATCTTGGGTATTGCTCTGCGGACTTCCAGATTTAGAGTTTTCATACTTTTTCTGAATTCTTTCAACTTGTTCCTTTGTCACTCCCCGCCGCATTAATTCAGTAGTAATCTGCTTTTGATTTTTGCCCATCTGCTGAGCGCTTTTTACATACTGAACAACCTGATCATCTGACATCTGCTGAGCAAAAGCTACCCCTGACAAAGTAAATACCAAAAAGAATAGTGTTATTAATCTACGCATAAGATATTCTGATTAATCTTTTGAGTTCTTGTAATAAATATAAATCGGGCACAAAGGTAATATATTATTTTTATAATATACATTTATTCCACCTCTAAGTTTCAGAAAAAGCATTAAAAAACTGTCACTTTCACGTCTTTTCATCGGGTAGAAGAAAGCGGAAAAATTGGCACTATTTTTTTCATTAGTCCAATCAAAATAGCCTTTTTTTCAGTATAACTATGTTGCACCAAGGCCAGCACTTCTTCCCGCACATGTTCATAATCATCAACAGATGCCTTTTCACGCTTTATCTTTTCACCGATTACAGAATCCAAAAGTCCATCCCCAGGCCCTCCCACAATGTACACTTCTCCCCCATCCCCCATGACTCCCACTTCCAGGGTGAGCATACAAGCTTCAGACAAGGTAATCAAACAATGAGTATTCGTCGGATACACCTCACCCAAACGTACTATGAACATATCAGTTTCCCTTGTGTCGCGTTTCAACCTGCAATCAGATGATTGCACATATATTTCCGCCACACGCTTACTATATTCCATAGCATTCTCCGGATGACGTGCATTAGCAGCAGATATCATAACCATACGGGACACTCTATACTTTGCCGCCAGGTCCGCAATATTCACTGTCCCCGATATATTCGTTTGAATTGCCTCCGATACAAAATCATCCATCAGTTGTACATGCTTATACGCAGCAGAATGAAAAACAAGTTGAGGACGTGTTTCTTCAAATATAGCCTCCATACGCGTACGGTTAGCAACATCTGCAACCAATACACGGACCTCCAGATTCTTCCAATGATCAGACAATTCCAACTGTACATCATACAATGGGGATTCTGCCTGATCTACCAGAATCAACTGATAAGGATTCAGTGTAGCCAACTGGCGAACGATTTCCCTTCCTACAGCTCCCGCCGCTCCCGTAACCATTACTCTACGCCCCTCGATATGGGCCGTAATTTTACGCATGTCAACTTGCACCGGTTCTCTACGGAGCCAATCTTCTATTTGAATGTCCTTTATCAGTCCATCGTCCATACAATCGCTTAAGGGAGGAACGGTCATTACATGAATATCATGAGAGAACAGTTTATCCAGCATTCCGGAATTTTCCAAATCCGACACCTTGCTTGGAGAGATAATGATTGTATCCACTTTCTTTTTCTTTAGACGGTCAAACAGCTGCTCATCATTGGGATATACCCTGCATCCCATCGTATGTTTACCTATCATATCAGGTTCGTCCGAAATAAAGCCACGCAGGCGATAATGATTATTACGACTAACTCTCAAGGATTTTGCAACATTGACTCCAGTCCCATGGAATCCATAAATAAAAACATTCACGCAATGACGTGCATCAAAAGCAATAGCTTCATAAAGCATCTTCACAGCAATGCGCATACAAGCCATCAGAGAGAAGGTGAACATATATGCCATAAACAGAATGCTGTTCGGCAAAGTTTCTCCAAGCCCCGAAACAGACCAACAGTAATTCCCTAAAAACAGTACAGCATAGCTTATCGTAAGACTCCAAAGCACACGATAAATATCCACAAAAGAGGAAAAACGGATAACACCCACATAAGTACGGAGAATATGAAAGAAACAGACATTACACAAGACAGCCAAAATGGTCAGCCATACATACAAAGAAATTTCATAAGATACGGACGAAAGCCTATATTGCAAAAAACATGCAGAAAGCATGGAAATCACAACGATAATTACATCTACCAACAACACCGTCCATTTGGACGCTATGCGTGAAGAAAGATATTTATAATAGATTCTTAAATTCATAATCAGTATCAGACTTATTTGCTATAGGACCTACGACAAAGATGCTTCTTTTCGTTTTATTATCCAATTTTTATGGCAATAAAGTTCAGGACATTCAAATAGAAAATTATCCCACTAAAATATTTCTAAAAAAAACAGAGATTCTTTTTGCCTTTTCAAATAAAGATGTACCTTTGCACCCCGTAAACAAAAGCTTATTGCCGCTATAGCTCAGTTGGTAGAGCAACGCATTCGTAACGCGTAGGTCGCCAGTTCAAGTCTGGCTAGCGGCTCACTCAAAGACTGATATTTAAAACGCTGAATATCAGTCTTTTTTCTTTTCTCAAAATAGCCTAAAGCTATTAAAAAAAACGGCACGATTTTCACCCGTGGAGCAAAAAGGGTGTCGAAAAGGGTGTCGAAAATTTTAGTAGTTATGGCAAAATTAGCATTAACAGTATTAGCAGCAAGAAAAACTGCAAATGGTATGTACCCCATCTTTGTACGCATTGCAGCAAAGAAAGAAAAGGCGTATATCAAAACCATGTACGAAATTCCCGATTTAAGTCAATGGTATAACGGGAAGGTTGTAGCGAGAACTGACGCTGCGATGATGAATAAACGACTTTTATTCGAGCTAAAGAAATATAACGACCGCGTAAATGCAATAGAAAACAATGACACATATACGGCTACCCAATTAAAGCTTATAGTTATCCAAGCGGACAAAGTTGCACAGAATACATCTACATTCACAGACTTCTTTAGAAAAAAAATTGAAGAATTAAAAAAAGATGGGCGAGAAAACTATGCAAAAATGCACGAAGAAACATTACGTATATTCCTGCTTTCAGAAGGTGAAGCACCCTTTGTTATAATGAACCACATCACAGTAGAACACTTTGATACTTATATGAAAAGAAAAGGCTACAGTGACGGAAATAGAAACATCCGGCTATCTCACATCAAAGCAAGAGTAAACGAAGCGATTAAATACGGACTTATCAAATGCGAGAAACATCCATTCGCTTACACCAAGCTACCCACGTCTGTACCCAAGGATTTAGATATAAGCATTACGGATTTTATTAAAATCAGAAATGCAGATACTAACGAAAGTAAGCGTTTAACCTTGGCTAAAGATATTTTTCTGCTTTCCTTCTACACTGGCGGCATCAATCTTGCAGACATTGTGAAGATAGACTTTAGCGGAAACGAAATAAGCTATACAAGGCAAAAGAGTAAGGAACACAAGCGGAAAGACAAAGTAACGCGTATTGGAAAATCCAGTGTAAGCTGCCCCCTAAAACCAAGCGATTCTGCCCCCT
>ERZ835541.381-NODE-381-length-57562-cov-8.334325_pt1 | contig 57562 bp, 55 predicted proteins | sample MGYA00519945_ERZ835541 | MGnify/ENA primary metagenome ERZ835541 (study PRJEB31850, sample SAMEA3708780) | human gut metagenome | biome: human gut; feature: human-associated habitat; material: faeces | place: China | collected 2014 ...
GTACCAGAGAGTTTGAGCAGATGGAGCTGGAGTTCTTCTGTGAGCCGGGTACCGATATGGAGTGGTTCCAGTATTGGAGAGGCTTCTGCCGTGACTGGCTGCTGTCCTTAGGTATCAAGGAAGACGAGATGAGACTTCGTGATCATTCTCCCGAGGAGCTGTGTTTCTACAGTAAGGGAACTACTGATATCGAGTTCCTGTTCCCCTTCGGCTGGGGCGAACTGTGGGGTATCGCGGACAGAACTGATTACGATCTGACCCAGCATGCCAATACCTCCGGCGAGGATATGACCTACTTCGATGATGAGAAGAAGGAGAAGTATATCCCTTACGTTATCGAGCCTTCTCTGGGTGCGGACAGAGTTGTTCTGGCTTTCCTGTGCGCTGCTTACGATGAGGAAGAGTTAGAGGGCGGAGATATGCGTACCGTGCTTCGTTTCCATCCGGCACTGGCACCCGTGAAGATCGGTGTACTGCCTCTGTCCAAGAAGCTGAACGAAGGTGCAGAGAAGATTTATGCAGAGCTTTCCAAGAAGTATAACTGTGAATTTGACGACAGAGGAAATATCGGTAAGAGATATCGTCGTCAGGACGAGATCGGAACTCCTTTCTGCGTAACTTACGATTTTGATTCCGAGACAGATGGCTGCGTTACCGTACGTTTCCGTGATTCCATGGAGCAGGAGCGTGTAGCGATCGCAGATCTGGATGCTTACTTTGCAGATAAGTTTACATTCTAAGATCACTATTCAGGAGCAGAAAGATTTTTCTGCTCCTTTTCTATATCTTTTTCTATTGGTACGAAAAGTTTGATACTTACAGTGGAGGGGACAGCGTGGAACCGATTGAAGTGTTTCAGATTCTGGGAATCGAACAGACAAAAGACGAAAGGGCACTGAAGAATGCCTATCGTGACAAGCTGACGGTAACGAATCCGGAGGATGATCCGGAAGGCTTCAAGCGACTGCGGATGGCTTATGAGGAGGCCTGCCGCTATGCCGGAACGCCGGATGCAGAAGAGAACGAGGAGGCGGAACCGACGCTGGAGGACGATACTCCGGCTGGACAGTGGGTACGTGGTGTTCGGAAGGTCTATGAGAATATTACGGACCGTTGTGATGTGGAAAAATGGAAAGCGCTTTTTGAGGCGGATGACTTTCTTTCTCTGGAGGAAGAGGAAAACTGCACCACTTATCTGCTTCGTTTTCTGATGGAACATTATAAGCTGCCGACCGCAATCTGGAAGCTTCTGGATGAGAAAATCCACATTGTACAGAATGCGGGGGCCTTCAGAGAGCGCTTTCCGGCACAGTTTGTAAGCTATATGGTACATAAGTGCGAATCCGGGGAAGAAGTGGATTTTTCCGAGTTCCGTGGTGCGGAAGATGCGGATTACGATCAGTTTCTGCAATATTATGACAGAGCTTATCAGGCGCTGCAGGAGAAAAAATTACAGGAAGCGGAGCAGATGATCGGATGTGGGGATGCTCTGGGGATTACCCACCCTGTTATGGAGATCTGCCGTGCGTCCCTCTATGAAGGAAAGGGACAGACCGCAGAAGCCATTACTTTGTTAAAGAAACTGTCTGCAAGATATCCGGAGGATGATCTGATCGCTTACAATACGGCGGAAATACTGTGGAGAAATGAAGGGCGCGTAGAAGCGTCTGCTATTTATGAGAGTCTTCGGGAGAAGCTGCCGAAACACTACATGGCGAACCTGCGCCTGACGGACTGGTATTATGAGCAGGGGAACTATAAAGAGGCAAAAAAATGTGCGGAAGAGATTCTTTCCGTAGGCGGAGACAACACATTTCTGGAGACACTGCAGAAGATCAACACCGAACTGGAACGGGAAATGAAACGGGAATATGCGCAGAACCATGATCCCGGTCTGGGACTGGATCTGGGCTGGTGTTATCTGCAGGATGGCAGGACCGATCTGGGAATCCGCACGGTCAGGGAGCTGGAAGAAAAAGTTCCTGCGGACAGGCGTGAGGAATATCTGGGACTTATGACAAAACTGCTGGCAGAAGCAGCAGAATATGAGAAGGCAATTTCCATGGCAGCCAAATGGGAAGAAAGCCTGGAGAAAAAGATCCTCCGGGATACGGATGCCGAAGAAGAGGAAAAAGACAGAGACCGGATCCGACAGTCACATATGATCCGGATGCAGTGCTATCGGGCTTATGGCTATGTACAGCCGGAAAAATTCGCCGAAGCCATTGCGGAAGCGGAAAAAGCCGAGACCGGAACGCCGAAGGATATCGGTATGCTGATCGAAAAGGCACAGATCTATGTGGAGATGGAAGAGTATAAACGCTGTGCGGAGATATCCCAGAAACTGATCGGGGATTATCAGGTTTACGCTGCATATGCCAACGAACTGGAAGCGGCGAAGAGGCAGTGGAATGCAGCAGGGGTGATCCAGAACGGCAGAGCCTGTCTAAATTATTTTCCAACCTATGTCAAGGCCTATGAAATGATGGCAAAGGTGTACATGGATCTGACACATCCGGAGGAACTGAAGGAACTGTTACAACAGGCGAAGGATAATAATGTCAAAAGTGTGATCCTGGATGCCTATGAATGGCAGCTGACCAATACTGGGCTTCCCCAGGAACAGATGAACGACGCCATAGATAAATTCCGGAAGGAATATCTGAGCAAACTGGAAGCGGGCAAGACCATATTTTACCGGAGAGGACTTCCAATCATTACGGAATATCTGTATGCCTACCCTTGTGAATTTTTACTGGTGGAGCGGGGAGATTTTCATAATGCGGCAGGCTGTCTGGAGGCGGCAAAAGCGGATTATGAAAAGGCGCTTTCCACGAACCCGGCCAATCCTTTTGCCTGGAAAGGACTGGCACGGATCCACAGATGCCGCGGCAAATACGATGAAGCCATGATCTGCCTGAGAAAATGTGTATTTTTCTATGAAAAGAGCGGAACACAGAATCATGCCTGGCCGGAACTGATTGCGGAACAGGCAGAAATTTATTTTTTGCTGGGCAATACGGAAATGGCGGAACAGTTTTACCGGAGATACCGTGAGATGACGGGAAGTGCCGGAGACCGGGACCGGAACCGTATGAGGGATTTCGCCAGATGTCTGGCCTGCAATGACAAGACTACGGAGGGATTAAAAGTTCTGGAGAAGGCATTCGTCAATGTACTGGATGCGGCAGGAGAAAAGCTGGATCTGTGTGTCTGGTGCGGGGAAAAGACGATCGCCGGAAATATTCTGACATCGTGGCCGGAGAAGATCGAACTGCTTGGAAAAAATACCGGGAATACCCAGGAGTATTTCGAAGATTACTTTTTCCATCTGGGATGGTATGGGCTGATCTGTGGTTCCGGAAAGGTGGCCATCGAGAATATGGATAAGGCACTGATCTTCCATAAGGAGGATCTCAGCAAAAAGGATGACATTGCGGACCTGATCCTGGCATGCATCCTGTACGGAGATAAGAAGAAAGGTGCTGACTATGCACAGGCGTTGAAAGCCTGCATGGAAAGAGAAGATAAAAGCGGCAAGGATGTGTATCTGAAATATCCGAAGCTTCGGATCGTACACGAATATCTGGCGGGATATTATACGGCCACCGATGAGGAACAGGATACGCTCCTGCAACTGGACAAAGACTGTTCCTTCTGCCATGGCTGTGTACATCCCGTCTGCGAGGAACTGGAGATGGTACGGATACTGCAGATGCTGAAAAAGGGCCGGGAGAAAGAAGCACTGGAGCGGCTGAAAGAGCAGATGCAGGAACATCCCGGAATGGGATTGCAGGCCATCTGGCACCGGTATCATTCGGAACAGGTGACGAAGGATACGGATCCTGCCGTAGCAGCTTTTCACAAGGAAAAGCTGCAGCCGGAGAAACGGGGATTCTGGCAGAGGCTGTTCGGGAAGAAGTAAAAAATTAAAATGAAGAGAGAAGAAAACATATGATAGTCGGAATCGATTTGGGAACCACCAACAGTCTGGTGGCAGTATTTACGGAGGAAGGACCTGTGATCATCCCCAACCGTCTGGGAAAACATCTGACCCCCTCTGTGGTCAGCGTGGATGAGAACGGCAATGTCTATGTGGGGGAGACGGCACAGGAACGCAGAAACCTCTATCCCGACAGTGTGGCGCAGGCATTTAAGCGCAGCATGGGAACGGATCGCACTTATGACCTGTCCGGCAAAAAGTTCCGTCCAGAAGAATTGTCCAGCATGATCCTGCGTTATCTGAAAGAAGATGCGGAAGCCTATCTGGGGGAAGAAGTTACAGAGGCCGTGATCAGTGTACCGGCCTATTTTGACGACAAGAGAAGAAAAGCCACCAAGCGGGCCGGAGAACTGGCCGGGCTGAAGGTGGAGCGTATGATCTCGGAGCCTACCGCAGCGGCGGTGGCCTACGGCCTGTACGAAAAAGAAAAAGACACCAGATTTCTGGTATTTGACCTGGGCGGCGGAACTTTTGATGTCTCCATTCTGGAGCTGTATCACAATATTCTGGAGGTGCGGGCGGTAGCCGGAGACAATTATCTTGGCGGTGAAGATTTCACGGAAGTGATGTCGAAACTTTTTCTGCAAAAGACAGGACTGCATTATAAGGATCTGTCGGAGAAAGAACAGGTGCGTCTCTATAAAAAGGCAGAAGAAGCCAAGCGGGGAATCAGTGATCAGACTGCGGTGACCATGGAACTTATGCTGGGTGAAGAGAACAAAACGGCAGAGATCGCCTTAAAAGAATATGAGGAAGAGTGCGAAGAACTGTTAATGAAGATCAGGGAACCGGTGAAGAAGAGTCTGGCGGATGCAGGACTGAAGCTGTCGGACATCGATGAGGTATTGCTGATCGGCGGAGCCACCAGACTGTCGGTGGTTAGGGATTTCCTGATCAGGCTGTTCCGCAAATTCCCGGATACAAGACTGAACCCGGACGAAGCCGTGGCACTGGGCGCGGCGATCCAGGCGGCCATGAAGGAACGCCGGGCGGAGGTAAAGGAAGTCATTCTGACGGATGTATGCTCCTTTACATTAGGAACGGAAGTCGTGGTGGAATACGAGGAAGGCAAATTTGAAGACGGCCGTTTCTGTCCCATCATTGAGCGCAACACCGTGATCCCCGCCAGTCATACGGAGCAGTTGTACACTGTCAGAGACAATCAGGACAAGGTGCGCGTCCGGGTACTGCAGGGAGAGAGCCGTTTCGCCAGAAATAATCTGTTTCTGGGAGAACTGAACATTGATGTTCCCAAAGGGCCCAGGGGCAGTGAAGCCGTGGATGTGACTTACACCTATGACATCAATTCCCTGCTGGAAGTGGAAGTCAAGGTGGTATCCACCGGACTGACCCAGAAAATGATCATCAAGGGACAGGACAACCAGATGACGGATGATGAGATCCAGAAGCGAATGGAAGAATTGTCCTATCTGAAGATCCAGCCCAGAGACCTGGAGGAGAACCGTCTGGTGCTTCTCAGAGCGGAGCGGATGTATGAGGAAGCACTGGGAGACCGGAGAAAAGAACTGGATCGTTATATCACTGTTTTCGAGGCTGCATTGAAAAAGGGTAAAAAAGAGGAGATCGAGGAGGCCAGAGAGGCATTGAACGAGATCCTGGAAGACGAGAATGAGTGATGTTTTATTCTTGACGCGGCGAAACGATAACATTATAATGTAGAAATGTAGGTTTATTTTTCGAAAGATGTAATTATTGAGACAAGGAGACCGAGAGAATGAGACAATTCACTTCTGATGAACTGAGAAAAGCCTGGAAACAATTTTATATAGACCGTGGCCACGTAGATGTGGGGGCAGTATCCTTAGTATCCGACGGTTCCACCGGTGTTATGTTTAACGTTGCCGGTATGCAGCCGCTGATGCCTTATCTGCTGGGACAGAAGCACCCTCTGGGTACCAGACTCTGTAACGTACAGGGCTGTGTACGTACTAATGATATCGATTCCGTAGGTGACAAGAGCCATGTAACCTTCTTTGAGATGCTGGGAAGCTGGAGCCTTGGTGATTATTTTAAAAAGGAACGTTGTCAGTGGAGCTTTGAACTGCTGACCCAGGTGTTCGGATTTGATGCTGACCATCTGGCTGCCACTGTATTTGCCGGTGATGATAATGCCCCCAGAGATGAGGAGGGCGCACAGTATCGTATCGCTTCCGGATTCAAAAAAGAAAACGTATATTATCTGCCCGCTGATGATAACTGGTGGGGACTGGAATACGGTCCCTGCGGTCCCGACAGTGAGATGTTCTATATTGCTGACAGACCGGATTGCGGACCGAACTGCGGCCCCGGCTGTGACTGTGGCAAATATACCGAGCTGGGTAATGATGTATTCATGCAGTATGAGAAGCATCATGACGGTCATCTGACTCCTTTAAAGCAGAAGAACGTAGATACCGGCTGGGGACTGGAGCGTATCCTGGCATTCTTAAACGGTACCAGAGATGTATACCAGACAGACCTGTTTGCTCCGGTGATCGCTTATATTGAAGAGGCTTCCGGTGTGAAATACAATGCGGATGAGAAGCTGACCAGATCCATGCGTATTCTGGCAGACCATCTGCGTACCGGCGTGATGCTGATCGGTGATGAGGCGAAGCTGCTTCCCTCCAATACCGGTGCCGGCTATATTCTCCGTCGTCTGATCCGCCGTGCGGTAAGACACGGCCGTACTTTAAATATGACCACAGAGCAGTTGCTGCACATTGCTGCTATGTATATCGATGAGATCTATGCAGAAAGCTATCCTCTGATGAAGAAGAACAGAGAGTTCATCCTGACCGAGTTACAGAAGGAGATCGCTCGTTTTGAGAGCACTCTGGAGAACGGTATGAAGGAGCTGCAGAAGATTCTGGAGCAGAAGAGAAGCGAAGGGAAAAAGGAGATCGACGGTAAGTCTGCATTCTACTTATACGATACCTTTGGATTCCCTCTGGAGCTGACCGTAGAGCTGGCACAGGAAGAGAATCTGACTGTGGATGAGGATGGCTTCGCTGCTGCCATGGAAGAGCAGAAACAGAAGGCAAGAGAAGGACAGAACTTCTCCCAGAAGCTGACTACCGCAGCAGGTGTATTCGATGGACTGGATGATAAGATCACCAGCGAATTTGTGGGTTATGATGCGCTGACCGCAGAAGGTAAAGTAGTAGGACTGGCTTCTGAGACCGAACTGGTGAATACCTTAAATGAGGGAGAGACCGGTACCCTGATCACGGATGTGACTCCGTTCTATGCTACCATGGGCGGACAGAAGGGTGACTTTGGTGTGATCCGCACAAAAAACGGTACTTTTGAAGTGACTGAGACCGTGAAGATCGCAGGCGGACGTATCGGACATGTGGGTAAGGTCGTATCCGGCAGCGTATCCGTAAATGATACTGCAGAGCTTGCTGTAGATACCGACAATAGAAAGAGTGTCTGCAAGAACCACTCCGCAACCCATCTGTTACAGAAGGCACTGCAGATCGTACTGGGCGATCATGTAGAACAGCAGGGTTCCTACCAGGACGGCGCAAGAACCCGTTTCGACTTCAGCCACGGACAGGCTATGACTGCGGAAGAGCTTGCGAAGGTAGAGGCTCTGGTCAATGAGAAGATCGCAGAGGATATTGCAGTCGTTACCGATGTCATGAACATCGAAGATGCGAAGAAGAGCGGAGCTATGGCTCTGTTTGGTGAAAAATACGGTGAGACCGTCCGCGTGGTATCTATGGGAGATTTCTCCAGGGAACTGTGCGGTGGTACCCATGTAAAGCACACCGGAGAGATCGGCTATTTCAAGATCCTGTCCGAGAGCGGTGTTGCAGCCGGCGTCAGAAGAATTGAAGCACTGACCGGTGCCAATGTCATGGCATACTATCAGGCAATGGAAGAGAGCTTCCATAAGGCAGCTGCAGCAGCCAAGGCAACTCCTGCAGCCCTGACCGAGAAGATCCAGCATATGCAGGCAGAGCTGAAGGCACTGAATGCAGAGAATGAATCTCTGAAGGCAAAGATGGCGCAATCTGCACTGGGCGATGTACTTGATCAGGTGGTGGAAGTGAAGGGTACGAAACTTCTGGCAACCAGCGTAGACGGTGTGGATATGAATGGCTTGAGAGACCTGGGCGACCAGCTCAAGGATAAGCTTGGCGAAGGTGTTGTTGTACTGCTTTCCGCACAGGACGGCAAGGTAAATATGATCGCTATGGCAACGGACGGTGCTGTAAAGGCCGGTGCCCATGCGGGCAACCTGATCAAGGAAATTGCCGCGCTGGTAGGCGGTGGCGGCGGTGGACGCCCGAATATGGCGCAGGCCGGCGGTAAGAATCCCGCAGGCATTCCCGCAGCGATCGCGGAAGCGTCCAAAGTACTGGAGGGTCAGCTCGCATAATGGAACGAGAGAATCTGAAATCCCGTTTAGGCTTTATACTGTTGTCTGCCGGCTGTGCCATTGGTATCGGGAATGTATGGAAGTTCCCGTACATGGCCGGTCAGGGCGGCGGTGGCGCATTTGTACTATTTTATCTGATCTTCCTGGTGATCCTTGGTCTGCCGATTATGACCATGGAGTTCGCTGTGGGAAGAGCAAGTAAGAAAAGTCCCGTAAAGGCTTACCAGGCACTGGAGAAGCCTGGACAGAAGTGGCATATCCACGGATATTTTACACTGGCAGGCTGCTATCTGCTGATGATGTTCTACACAACGGTGGCAGGCTGGATGTTACACTATTTTTATATGACGGCTGCCGGTAAACTTTCCGGGCTTTCCGCGGATACGGTAGCGGAACAGTTTACCCGGATGCTGGCAGATCCGGGGGTCATGATGTTCTGGATGGTACTGGTGGTGATCATCGGTATCGTTGTGTGTGCCGGTGGACTGCAGAACGGTCTGGAGCGCGTGACGAAAGTCATGATGATCGCACTGCTTGCCATTATGGTAGTACTTGCCATCAATAGCTTCTTCATGACGGGCGCAAAGGAAGGCCTAAAGTTCTATCTGGTACCTGATTTTGGACGTATGCAGGAAGTCGGTGTGGTATCTACACTGGTAGGTGCCATGAATCAGGCGTTCTTTACCTTAAGCTTAGGCATTGGTGCCATGGCGATCTTTGGAAGCTACATCGGCAAGGATCATTCTCTGATGGGAGAGTCCGTCAGAGTTGTGGTACTGGATACTTTCGTGGCAATTACCGCAGGACTGATCATTTTCCCCGCCTGCTTTACCTATGGGGTGGATCAGACCTCAGGACCGAGCCTGATCTTCATAACCCTGCCGAATATTTTCGCCAACATGCCTTATGGCCGCCTGTGGGGGAGTTTATTCTTCCTGTTTATGGCGTTCGCAGCATTGTCCACGGTGCTGGCTGTGTTCGAAAATATCATCTGCTGTGGCATGGAACTGACCGGTGCCAGCCGCAGGAAATCTTCCCTGGTGAACCTGTTCCTGATCATTGCATTGTCCGTGCCCTGCGTACTGGGGTATAATGTGTGGAGCTGGGATGGTTTTGCTGTCTTCGGCGGAGCGGTACTGGATTTTGAAGATTTTCTGGTAAGTAATCTGTTCCTTCCCTTAGGATCCCTGGTATACCTGCTGTTCTGCGTGACCAGATACGGCTGGGGATGGGAGAACTATAAGGCAGAAGTAAATACCGGCAAGGGTTTAAAAGTCCACGACTGGATGCGCGGTTATCTGACCTACGGACTGCCCCTGATCGTGATCTTCATCTTCCTGTTCGGTATCTACGATAAATTTTTTAAATAAGATTTTGTAAAAGCCCGTAGCTCGCCCTCATTCTTGTGTGAACTACGTGGAATATTATATATAAAAAATTAAAAAAGTAGTTGACGAATGTATTTTTTATGCTATAATATCAAATGTGTGTAGAACAACTGCGCATTAGAATAACCCAGTCAGTCATGTTACTTGAAGGGACTGAAGGGAGGTCGGGTGTAAGATGTCAAACGTAATCGTAAAAGAGAACGAGACTTTAGATAGCGCTTTACGTCGTTTCAAGAGAAGCTGCGCTAAGGCTGGTATCCAGCAGGAGATTCGTAAGAGAGAGCATTACGAGAAGCCTAGCGTAAAACGTAAGAAGAAGTCTGAAGCAGCAAGAAAACGTAAATATAACTAATGTTAAACAACAGTCCTCGGCGTGATCACCGGGGACTTTGTACTTGTGAGGAAGATCAAATGTGGAGTTATGAAATACTGGGAACAGATATCTATCATCTGTTAGCAGCATTTGTATTGTACAGTGTTCTCGGATGGGCACTGGAGTCTACGTATATGTCATTTTGTAATCGCAAGCTTACCAACCGGGGATTTGGCAAGGGACCGTTTTGCCCGATCTATGGTTTTGGCGGAGTGCTGGGGTATCTGATCTTAAGTCCGCTGCGTGATAAGCTTGTGGAATTATATTTTCTGGGAGCTATCCTGGCAACGGCCTTTGAATATCTGGTAGGGGTCGGTATGATCCGTTTCCTGGGAGAATTATGGTGGGATTATAATAATAAGCCCTTCAATTATCGGGGAATCATTTGCCTCGAGAGTACCGTCGCCTGGGGATTTTATGCGATAGGAATCGTGCAGTTTGTCCATGATGCCATGTATCATATCATCGATAAGGTGCAGCTGCAGATAGGAACCCGCCTGATCCAGGGTATTCTGTTGCTTGTGGCGATTGATTATACGGTACAACTGATCAAGGTATTCGACATCGATGTCCGCAGTAAGGGAGAAGCACTGAAGGAACGCTGCCAGGCATTGATCGCCAGATGGTAAGACGTAAAACATCAGGTTTACAGGTATATATAGGACCACACGACCATATCTTTTAGAAAAGGATAGGGGAGTGTGGCTTTTTTATGCAAAAAACCAGGAAATATATTTGCACGGGGATCTTGCTATTCAGCATCAGTATGCAGGTATTCTGGTGGAACGGAATCAATGTATGTGCAGAACCGGCAGCAATCGAAGCTCCCAGTGCGGTGCTTCTGGAGAGCTCCACCGGGAAGGTGATCTTTGAGCAGAATGCAAGAGAACGCCGAAGCCCTGCCAGCATTACCAAGATCATGACATTGCTTTTGACTTTTGAAGCTCTGGATCAGGGAAAAATCAAATTAGAGGATCCGGTAACGGTGAGCGCCTATGCCAGTTCCATGGGAGGTTCTCAGGTGTTCCTGGCAGAAAATGAGGTGCAGACCTTAGAGACCCTGATCAAATGTATCGCTGTAGCTTCGGGCAATGATGCCAGCGTGGCGGTGGCGGAATACATAGCGGGAAGCGAAGAAGCTTTCGTGGAACAGATGAATGCGAAGGCGTCGGAGCTTGGCATGACGGATACCCATTTCGAGGACTGCTGTGGTCTGACGGATTCCGACGGCCATTATACGACGGCAATGGACGTAGCGGTCATGTCCAGGGAGCTTACGGTAAAATATCCGAAAATATTTGAATATACAGGTATCTGGATGGAGGACATCACCCATGAGACCAGCCAGGGAAGCTCAAAATTCACGTTAAACAGTACCAATAAATTGCTGAAACAGTATCCGTTTACTACGGGATTGAAAACCGGATCCACTTCCAAAGCAAAATTCTGTCTGTCCGCCACGGCAACGAAGGATGGCATTGATCTGATCGCGGTGATCATGGGGGCACCGGACTATAAGGCACGTTTTAAGGACGCCCGGACATTGCTTAGCTACGGTTTTAATATAAGCGATCTGTATCTGGATGAGAATACAGATCCCCTGCAGAATATGCGGGTGCAGGGCGGCGTAGAGGATACGGTGCCAGTCAAATACCAAAGTGAATTCCGGTATCTGGATACGGAGGGAAATTCCCTGGACGGCGTGGAGAAGAAAATTGAACTGCCGGAGACTGCCATAGCACCTTTTGCGGAAGGAGATACGGCAGGCAGGGCGGTCTATCTGCTGAACGGCGTGGAGATCGGCAGTGTACCGATTCTGTATGAAAATGCGGTGGCGAAGGCGGTTTATAAGGATTATCTGCGAAAAATAATGGAATTTTATCTTTTGTAAGACAAAATAATATGTTATACTATAGAACAAATTGGCAATAATCTGGCAACATACCATGGGGGCAAAAGAGTTGGATGTAGTGATTACCGTGATCGCAGTAATCCTTGTGATAATGCTGTGGATAATGCTGTACGACAGTAACCGCTTTGTGGTGCGGCATTATTCCCTGCGGGATCAGAGAATCAAAAAGTCTGTGAAGGCGGTGGTTCTGGCGGATCTGCACAATAAAAGATACGGAAAACAAAATGAGAGACTGTTGCAGGCGATCGATGAGATCGGACCGGACATGATCCTGATCGCCGGGGATATGCTGACGGCGAAGCCGAAGGCAACACTGGATGTGGCGGTGGGATTTCTTACGGAGCTTGCAAAGAAGTATCCTGTCTATTACGGCAACGGCAACCATGAACACCGCCTGAAGCTGTATCCTGAAAATTATGGGGATATGGCGGGACGGTATGAAGAAGCTCTTACGAAGATCGGTATTCACAGGCTTGTCAACGAGCATAAGGATCTTCCGGAATACGGGATCCGCATCTATGGTTCTGAGATAGACAGGCTGTACTACAAACGTTTTGGGATACAGCCCATGGATCCGGAATATCTGCTGGGGATTTTAGGACAGCCCTCCGAAGAATATTTCAATATATTGATCGCGCATGACCCGGATTATTTTCCGAAATACGCAGACTGGGGTGCAGACCTGGTGTTATCCGGTCATGTTCACGGCGGCATGGTGAGAGTTCCTTTTTGGGGAAAGGGTGTGGTGTCTCCCAATGTGAGACTTTTTCCAAAATACGATGGCGGAGAGTTTACCATAGGGAAAAGCAGAATGCTCTTAAGCAGAGGACTGGGAATGCACACGATCCCGATCCGGCTGTTCAATCCGGGCGAGATCTTAGAAGTGGAGCTTATGCCGGACGAGGGGAAATAGGAGTTTTATCAAATGGCAATATCTGTAAAACTGGAAGCGTTTGAAGGTCCACTGGATCTGCTGCTTCATTTGATCGAAAAAAATAAAATAGACATCTATGATATCCCTATTGTAGAGATTACAGCGCAGTATCTGGATTACATCAGGCAGATGCAGCGGGAAGATATGAATGTCATGAGTGAATTCCTGGTGATGGCGGCGACGCTGATCGACATCAAGTGCAAGATGCTGCTGCCCAAGGAAGTGAATGAGGACGGCGAGGAAGAGGATCCCAGAGCAGAACTGGTTCAGAAGCTGTTGGAATACAAGATGTACAAATACATGTCCTTTGAACTCAGAGACCGTCAGGTGGATGCTGCCAGGAACATGTACAGAGAGCAGAGACTTCCGAAGGAAGTGGAAGCTTACAGACAGCCCATAGATTACGAAGAACTCATCGGCGATATGAATCTGAACAAGCTTCATGAGATATTCAGATCCATCGTAAAGAAGCAGGAGGACAAGATCGACCCCGTCCGCAGCCAGTATGGCAATATCGAGAAGGATGAGGTAGATATGGACATCAAGATGCTGTATGTGGAGGCTTATGCCAGAGAACATAAGACCTTCAGCTTCCGTAAGCTTTTGGAGAAGCAGAACAGCAAAATGGAAGTGATCGTTACATTCCTGATCATTCTGGAACTGATGAAGACCGGCAAGATCAACATCAGCCAGGAAAATATATTCGATGATATTATGATTACATCTAACGTTTAGGATACAGTGAGGTTTTAGCATGGAACGCAGTAAAGCAGAAGCAGTGATAGAGGCTATCCTTTTTACCATGGGAGATTCCGTGGAGATCAGCAGACTTGCGGAAGTGATCGAAGAGGATGTGAAGACGACAAAGTCTATATTAAAAGACATGGCGGCGCGGTACGAGGAAGAGAACAGAGGTATCGGTCTGACACAGTTCGACGATTCCGTACAGCTGTGCACCAAGGCGGATATGTACGAATATCTGATCAAGATCGCGAAGACTCCGAGGAAAATGACTCTGACGGATACCGTGCTGGAGACATTGTCCATTATTGCCTATAAGCAGCCGGTAACGAGACTTGAGATTGAGAGAGTCAGAGGCGTCAGCTGTGACCATGCTATTAACAAATTGTTGGAATACGATCTGATCACGGAACTGGGACGTCTGGATGCTCCCGGAAGACCCTTGCTGTTTGGTACCACGGAGCAGTTTTTACGCTGCTTTGGCGTGAAGAGTCTGGAAGAACTGCCGGAACTGAATCCGGTGCAGGTGGAGGAATTTAAGCAGCAGGCGGAACAGGAAGTACAGCTTACTTTGAATATATAAACAGAGAATAGGACAAAGAACCGGCCTCATAGTAATAAGTAACCCTTTTTGGGAGCAACGATTATGCGAGGCTTTTTTTGTGCCCTTTTTGCGGGAATTATATGTCTGGAAAGTCTGTGCGGATCACAATTCCGTGAAGATAGGATAACAGACAACGAACCGGAATACGCGATCCGGTATGAGACCGGGAAATCCGATCTACAACAGGAGTTTAAGCTGTATGCACAGGGAGCAGTGCTTCTGGATGCGGATTCCGGACGCGTGCTTTACGGAAAAAACGAAACTATCCCCATGGCTATGGCAAGTACCACCAAGATCATGACCTGTATTTTGGTGCTGGAAAATGCAAAGGTGGATGAAACCGTCAGCGTCTCTGCCTATGCAGCCACCATGCCCAAGGTAAAGCTATATGTGAAATGCGGAGAACACTATACCGTGAGAGAATTATTGTTTTCCCTGATGCTGGAAAGCCATAACGATACTGCTGTGGTACTGGGGGAATACATCGGCGGAAAACTTTTGGGAGAGACGGGGGAGATCTCAGAACATACCGGCGAAGAGAGCAAGGCGGCATTACATAGATTTGCGCAGGCAATGAATGAAAAGGCGGAAGAGATCGGCTGCGAAGATACTTGGTTCATCACACCAAACGGGCTGGATGCCACGGAGACTCTGACACTGTCGGACGGAAGTACATTAGAGAGGGAACACCATACCACAGCAAAAGATCTGGCGGAGATCCTCAGGTACTGTATGAAAACTTCCCCACAGAGGGATCTGTTTTTAGAGATCACAGGGACGCAGGATTACAGTTTTACGGAGAACGGACGCTTCTTCCAGTGTCACAATCACAACGCATTTCTGCAGATGATGGACGGAGCGTTTACCGGCAAGACCGGATTTACGAACAAGGCAGGATACTGCTATGTGGGAGCCCTGAAACGGGACGGAAAATGTCTGATCGTTGCGCTGCTTGCCTGCGGATGGCCGAATCACAAGACCTATAAATGGAGCGACAGCAGGGAATTGTTTACCTATGGATTGGAGAACTTTACATATCGAAGCTTTGAAGAAGAAACGTTTTCGGGCAGAGAACAGCTGCTTATGCCGATTCCGGTGCTGCGGGCACAGAATGATGCACTGACAGAGGAGGTACTGCTGCCTGTGGAACCGGATCCGGAGACGGAAGGAGTGGAGGGACTCTTAATGGGTCCTGACGAGAATGTGGAGATCCTCTATCGTAAGGAACAGTATCTTACGGCTCCCGTGGAGGCAGGAGAGTGCGTGGGAGAGATCAGCTATCTGGTAGACGGCAGGGTATGGCGCAGAGAACGTCTGATCGCAGCAAAGGATGTGGAAGTCATAGACTTCGTATGGTGCGGCAGGCAGATCCTTTGGCGCTTTTTGGTGAGATCCCCATGAAAAAAGGAAGGGAATATTGTTCAAAATAAAAAACAATGTATATTTTTTGTAAAAATCTGCAATTCGTTCTTTGCGAGTTGCAGATTTTATGTTATACTAACGACTGTTAATCATGGGGGCATTTGTGCTTCTATATTAATAGAGTTTTTTATTTTTATTTTATTATATTATCAACGGAGGGCTGAAACATATGAGCACTACTTCAAAAGCGAGTCAAAGAATAGCAGCTTTACTCGATGACAACAGTTTCGTTGAAATCGGCGGACTTGTAACCGCAAGAGCTACGGATTTCAATCTGAAACCCAATGAAACTCCTTCTGACGGTTGTATTACCGGCTATGGAGTGATCAATGGTAATCTTGTATATGTATATAGCCAGGATGCTTCCGTACTGAACGGAACCATCGGTGAGATGCATGCCAAGAAAATTACAAACCTCTACGATCTGGCTATGAAGACCGGAGCACCTGTGATCGGACTGATCGAGTCTGCAGGCTTAAGACTGCAGGAGGCAACCGATGCACTGGCTGCATTCGGTGAGATTTACTTAAAGCAGACCATGGCTTCCGGTGTGATCCCTCAGATCACCGCTGTATTCGGAACCTGTGGCGGCGGCTTAGGTCTGTTCCCTACCATGACGGATTTCACTTTCATGGAAGAGAAGAATGCCAAGCTGTTCGTGAATGCTCCCAACGCTTTGGACGGCAATGTGATCACCAAGTGTGATTCTTCTTCCGCTAAGTTCCAGGCTGAAGAGAGCGGTATCGTTGATGTGGTAGCTGACGAAGCAACCATTCTGGAGAAGGTAAGAGAGTTGGTAAGCTTCCTGCCTGCCAACAACGAAGATGATGCAAGCTTTTTAGAGGACTGCACCGATGATCTGAATCGTGTGAATCCTGAGATCGCAGGCTGTGTCGGCGACACTTCCGTTGCTCTGTCCATTTTGGCAGATGACAACAATTTCTTCGAAGTAAAGTCCGGATATGCTAAAAATATGGTAACCGGTTTCTTACGTCTCGATGGTGTTACCGTAGGTGCGGTAGCTAACCGTTCCGAGATCTGCGATGAGGAAGGCAAAGTAGCAGAGAAGTTAGACGCTGTGCTGACCGCAGAAGGCTGCGAGAAGGCTGCAGAGTTCGTGAACTTCTGTGATGCTTTCGGTATCCCCGTACTGACTCTGACCAATGTCAAGGGTTATGAGGCAACTTTAGCTTCCGAGAAGACCATCGCCAAGGCTGCTGCAAAGCTGACCTACGCATTCGCTAACGCTACCGTTCCCAAGGTTAATGTTGTGATCGGCAAAGCTTTAGGAACCGCTTATGTGGTAATGAACTCCAAGGCAATCGGTGCTGACATCACCATGGCATGGCCGGATGCACAGATCGGTGCTATGGACGGCAAGCTTGCTGCCAAGATCATGTATGATGGTCAGGGCGCTGATGTGATCAATGAGAAGGCTGCAGAGTACGAGGCTCTGACTCTGAATGTAACCAGTGCAGCCAAGAGAGGATATGTGGACCAGATCGTAAATGCAGCTGATACCAGAAAATATGTGATCGGCGCATTTGAGATGTTATTCACCAAAAGTGAAGACCGTCCTGCCAAGAAACACGGAACTGTATAAGAAAGGGTGATTATAAAATGAAGAAATTTTTAAGCTTAGTATGTATGATTACCTGCATCTTTGGTTTGACGGCGTGCGGCAGTGAGGAGACTTATACGGATTATGAGCAGCGTAAGATGGATACTGCGATCCAGATCGCTACCCAGTATGTGATCCCTTCTCTTGAGAACTTTGAAGACGAAGCTACTCTGGAGAGCTTTTCCGAGTATACCGCTGATGAAGTGGCATATATGGTACAGCAAAATGTAGGTATCACCGTTGACGGTTATGCATACAAGACTGCTATCGAGTCTTTCAATTCCGCGAAGAAAACCATCGGCGGTATCACTGCTGTCGGTGATGCAGATGCTACCATCGATGATGATCAGATCATTGTACATGTAGATGTGACCGGAGCAAACCAGAACGCACAGGCAGAAGTGATCTTCAGCAATGATATGTTCCTGAGCATGGAGTCCGCAGCATTGAATCCCGTTGAATCCATGGGTGGTCTGATGACCAAGGCTGCACTGAATACGCTGATCGGTATGGGAACTGTATTCGTAATGCTGATCATTATCTCGCTGATCATTTCCCTGTTCAACTTCATTCCCAGGATCCAGGCTGCATTCAGCAAAAAGGGCAAGAAGGAAGAGACAAAGAACGCAGGTATTGATAATGCAGTAACTCAGATCGCTGCACAGGAAGAAGCCGAAGCAGATGACACTGAGCTGGTAGCCGTAATCGCAGCTGCGATCGCAGCAAGCGAAGGCGCGGCAAACACTGACGGATTTGTAGTTCGTTCTATCCGCAAAGTTAGATAATCTAAAATCGTAGGAGGATATTAAAATGAAAAATTATACCATTACCGTAAATGGCAACGTATATGATGTAGTAGTAGAAGAGGGCGCATCTACCGGAGCACCCGTAGCAGCAAAGGCTCCCGCAGCACCCAAGGCAGCACCCAAGGCTCCCGCAGCGGCTCCCAAGGCAGGCGGCGCAGCAGGCAGCATTAAGGTTGAGGCCGGTGCAGCCGGTAAGATCTTCAAGGTAGAGGCAAATGTTGGACAGGCTGTTAAGAAGGGTGACGCAGTCATCATTCTGGAAGCTATGAAGATGGAAATCCCTGTTGTAGCTCCCGAAGACGGTACTGTTGCAAGCATTGACGTTGCAGTTGGTGATACTGTTGAGGCTGGTGCAGTTCTGGCAACTCTGAACTAATTTTTTATCAGCTCTATAAACAACAGGAGGTCATCAAATGGAATATATAGCTAGTACGCTTAACAACCTGATTCATCAGACAGCGTTTTTTAACCTGACCTGGGGAAACTATGTCATGATTCTGGTTGCATGCTTTTTCCTTTATTTAGCTATCCGTCATGAGTTTGAGCCGTTGCTCTTACTCCCGATAGCGTTCGGTATGCTGTTGGTAAATATTTACCCCGATATCATGCTGCACCCTGAAGATGCAGCAAACGGTGCCGGCGGCTTACTGTATTATTTCTACAAGCTGGATGAACTGGCAATCCTGCCGTCCCTGATCTTCATGGGCGTAGGTGCCATGACAGACTTCGGTCCTCTGATCGCAAATCCTAAGAGCTTTCTTTTGGGAGCAGCTGCGCAGTTCGGTATTTTCGCAGCATACTTCGGTGCGATCTGGCTGGGATTCAACGACAAGGCAGCTGCAGCCATCTCCATCATCGGTGGTGCTGACGGTCCTACCTCCATCTTCCTTGCTGGTGAGCTGGGACAGACGGCAATCCTGGGACCTATCGCGGTGGCAGCATATTCCTATATGTCACTGGTTCCCATTATCCAGCCCCCTATTATGAAGCTTCTCACCACTGAGAAGGAGAGAAAGATCAAGATGGGTCAGCTTCGTCCGGTATCCAAGCTGGAGAAGATCCTGTTCCCCATCGTTGTTACCATCGTTGTATGTCTGATCCTTCCCACCACAGCTCCTCTGGTAGGTATGCTGATGTTAGGTAACCTGTTCCGTGAGTCCGGCGTTGTTCGTCAGCTGACTGAGACAGCATCCAATGCTCTGATGTACATCGTAGTTATTCTGTTAGGTACTTCCGTAGGTGCTACCACCAGTGCAGAAGCATTCCTGAATGCTGATACACTGAAGATCGTAGCTCTGGGTCTGATCGCCTTCATGTTCGGTACCGCTGCAGGTGTTCTGTTCGGTAAACTGATGTGCGTAATGTCCGGTGGCAAGATCAATCCTCTGATCGGTTCCGCAGGTGTGTCTGCAGTTCCTATGGCAGCCCGTGTATCCCAGAAGGTTGGTGCAGAATCCGATCCTACCAACTTCCTGCTCATGCATGCTATGGGACCTAACGTAGCCGGTGTTATCGGTACTGCCGTAGCAGCCGGTACCTTCATGGCAATCTTCGGAGTGTTCTAAAGGGCGATGTATTTCGCGCAAAGCGCGATGAAATAAGTCCGAAGGACTTAGAATAACGCATCGCGTCAACTTAATTAAAAGAAAATAATATTATGGAGGATATTCGTAATGTCAGAAATTGAAAAGAAACCGATTAAGATTACGGAAACTGTTTTACGTGATGCACATCAGTCTCTGATCGCTACCAGAATGCCGACCGAATTCATGCTTCCTATCGTAGATAAGATGGATAAAGTTGGTTATCATTCCGTAGAGTGCTGGGGCGGTGCTACCTTTGATGCATCCCTTCGTTTCCTGAAGGAAGATCCCTGGGACAGACTGAGAAAGCTGCGTGACGGCTTCAAGAACACCAAGTTACAGATGCTGTTCCGTGGACAGAACATTTTAGGTTACAGACCTTATGCAGATGACGTGGTAGATTACTTCGTACAGAAGTCCATCTCCAATGGTATTGATATCATTCGTATTTTCGACTGTCTGAATGACCTGCGCAACTTACAGGAAGCAGTAAATGCTACCAATAAGTTCAAGGCGCAGGAAGGCAGAGGTGAAGCACAGGTTGCTCTGGCTTACACCCTGGGCGATGCTTACACCTTAGAGTACTGGACCGGCATGGCTAAGAAGATCGAAGAGATGGGTGCAGATTCCATCTGTATCAAGGATATGGCCGGTCTGTTAGTACCTTACAAGGCTTCTGAACTGATCAAGGCTATGAAGGAAGTTACCAAGCTTCCCATCCAGCTGCATACCCACTATACTTCCGGTGTTGCAAGCATGACTTACCTGAAGGCAGTAGAGGCCGGTGTTGATGTGATCGATACCGCTATGAGCCCCTTCGCTATGGGTACTTCACAGCCTGCTACCGAGGTTATGGTTGAGACCTTCAAGGGAACCCCTTACGATACCGGTCTGGATCAGAACCTGTTGGCTGAGATCGCTGATTACTTCAGACCTTACAGAGATGAGTGCCTGGCTAACGGTCTGCTCAATCCTAAGGTTATGGGCGTTGATATCAAGACTCTGCTGTATCAGGTACCCGGCGGTATGCTTTCCAACATGGTAAGCCAGCTGAAGGAGCAGAATGCAGAAGACAGATACTACGATGTATTGAAGGAGATCCCCAATGTTCGTAAGGATCTGGGTGAGCCTCCTCTGGTTACTCCTTCTTCTCAGATCGTTGGTACCCAGTCTGTATTTAACGTATTGCTTGGTGAGCGTTACAAGATGGCTACCAAGGAGACCAAGGCAGTTCTTCGTGGTGAGTACGGCCAGACCGTTAAGCCTATGAACCAGGAAGTTATCGACAAGGTTATCCCCGGTGAGGAGAGAATCACTTGCCGTTACGCTGATCTGCTCGACAACGAGTTGGATAAGCTGGAATCCGAGATGAAGGAATGGAAACAGCAGGATGAGGATGTACTTAGCTACGCTCTGTTCCCTCAGGTTGCTACCGACTTCTTCAAGTATCGTCAGGCTCAGCAGGAAAAGGTTGATATGACCCAGGCTGATACCAAAAACGGTGCATACCCTGTCTAAATAATTCGTCAATAAAAAGGTCGCACGGCTGCTCGCAGCCAGTGCGGCTTTTTTATTAGACGAACAAAACCACATGAGCAAGTAGGGCGATAGCCCGGATTGCGAATGTGGTTTTGCAGTTTCGGGAGTGCGAAGCACGGAGAAACTGTTATTTAGACAAAGAACCAGCGAAGCAAGTAGGGCGATAGCCCGATATGCGAATGAGTTATTTACATATTGACAAACCACCTCTTCACCCACTAAAATAACAAGTGTTATAGAAGGACACATTGTTTGCTGTAAATACAGCGGAATGAGAGGGATTATGGCTCGTAAAGAGATGATCACGATTGACAGGATCCTGGATACGGCATTCGCCATGACCAGAGAGGAAGGCTTTGCCAATGTGACTGCGAGAAAAGTTGCGGCGAAGGCAGGATGTTCCACGCAGCCTATTTTCAGAGTATATAAGAATATGGAAGAACTGTGGGATGCGGTCTATGAGAGAGCAACGGCGTATTTTCTGGATTATTACAGCCTGTATCCCCGCACCGGGAAGACACCTTTTTCCAACTTAGGAATGGCATACATAGCTTTTGCACGGGAAGAAAGACACTTGTTTGAACTTCTGTTTGTATCCGGTGACCAGGGCAGTAAGCATAAGACGAAAAGCATGTATGAGATCTTGAACGGTGATGCCGGAAATGTAGTCTATGAGATCAATCTGGCGAGAGTGGCCGGATGCCCGGACCCCGGAGATCTGTTTATGAAAATGTGGATTTTTATTCATGGAGCCGCCTGCATGTCTCTGACCGGAGATTATGATCTGACAGATCAGCAGACGATGCAGCTTTTGGAACATTCCTACTATGCTTTTTACAATGAGACAATGCGAGGTTAAGAACAGTGGCAGAATATGATGTTTTTACCCGGATAAATGAACACTATACGAAGATGAGCAAGGGGCATAAAGCCATTGCGGACTATATATCGGAACATTTTGACCAGGCGGTATTCATGACGGCAGCTAAATTAGGAGAAACACTGGGAATCAGTGAATCTACCGTGGTTCGTTTTGCCGCAGGGATCGGTTATGATGGGTACCCGAAATTTCAGAAGGCATTGGAAAGCTGTGTACAGGGTAAACTAAATGGTATCCAGAAAATGGATGCAAAATATGGAAGAAGTTCCCAGTCGGAGATCCTGACCTCTGTTCTCACGGCAGATATCGAGAAGATTCAGGATACTATAGATAATCTGGATCCGGCGGCGTTTGAATCGGCAGTAGCTACGATCTTAGAAGCGGAGACCATCTATATCATGGGACTCCGCAGCAATGAGCCATTGGCGGCGTTTTTGCATTTTTACCTGAACATGATCCGCGGAAAGGTATTTTTACTGAACACTACCAGTGTCAGCGAGACCTTTGAACAGATGATCCATATAGGACCGAAGGATTGCTTTATCGGCATCAGTTTTCCGAGATATTCTATGCGGACGTTAAAGGCAATGGAGTTCGCCAATGACCGGAATGCTAAAGTGATCGCCATTACCGACAGTATCCATTCCCCCATGAATCTGTATTCTTCCTGCAATCTGCTGGCGAGAAGTGACATGGTGTCGGTGGTGGATTCTCTGGTGGCACCTCTTAGTGTGATCAATGCGCTGGTGGTAGCACTTTGCCTGAAATGTCCGGAGCAGGTGCGTAAGAATCTGGAGACACTGGAAGAGACCTGGAACAATTATCAGGTGTATCTGAATGACGAGATAGATTTTATAGATGATGAACCGATGTTAGATTATTCTCTGCGACGCAAGGAGCAGTGACGTCGATATGTCGGCAGAAAAGGATGAGAATGAGCAATGTGATAGTGGTCGGCGGCGGGGCTGCCGGCATGATGGCTGCCATAGCGGCAGCAAAATGCGGACATAACGTAACCCTTTTGGAAAAAAATGAAAAGCTTGGGAAAAAGCTGTTTATTACGGGAAAAGGCCGTTGTAATGTGACCAATGGAGCGGATATGGATGTGCTGTTCCAAAATGTCTGCACCAATGAAAAATTCCTGTACAGTGCTTTTTACAGCTTTGACAATACACAGGTGTGTGATCTGATCGAACAGGCGGGATGTCCCCTGAAAACAGAGCGGGGCGACAGGGTATTTCCGGTATCCGATCATTCTTCGGATGTGATCGCCGCCCTGCAGAGAGAATTGCATAAATATCATGTGGATATTCATCTGCACACAGAAGTGAAAAAGATCCTGACGAAGGAAAGTGACGACAATATTTGCTTTTACGGAGTGGAATGTACGGATCATAAGAAGTTGACCGCCGATGCCTGCATTATCTGTACAGGTGGCTGCTCCTATGCCGCTACCGGATCCACCGGAGACGGTTACCGGTTCGCAGAAGAGACGGGTCATAAAGTAACGGAGCGAAGGCCCGCATTGGTACCGTTAGAGATCCGCGAGAGCTGGTGCAAAGCACTGATGGGATTATCTCTTAAAAATGTGGAGATCCGGATGCAATGTGGGAAGAAGACCTGGTACGAAGGCTTCGGAGAGATGCTGTTTACCCATTTTGGCGTCAGCGGGCCGTTGATCTTGTCCGCCAGCAGCTTTTATTCCAAAAATATTTCCAGACAAAAAGGTGACGATGAAGTAAAGCTTTTCCTGGATCTGAAACCCGCACTGACACCGGAACAGTTGGATAAACGGCTACTTCGGGATTTTGAGGAAGCGAAGAATAAACAGTTTAAAAATGCACTGGATCATCTGTTCCCTGCGAAGCTGATCCCTGTTATGATAGAGTTGTCAGGAATCTCTCCGGAGAAGAAGGTCAACGAGATCAGCAGAGAAGAGAGAAAAGCTTTCGGAATGCTGATCAAGGCACTGCCCATGACGGTAACGGGGACGAGATCTTTTGCGGAAGCAATCATTACCCAGGGCGGAATCTCTGTAAAAGACATCAATCCTTCCACCATGGAATCCAGGCTGGTAAAGCATCTGTATTTTGCGGGGGAAGTACTGGATCTGGATGCCATGACCGGTGGCTTTAACTTACAGATTGCCTGGTCTACGGGACATTTGGCGGGAGAAAGCATACAATAAATTTTTTAAAAAATAGAATCATAAAGAAAATACGAAGAAAAGAGGATATGAATATGAGCTTTAATGTAGCTATTGACGGACCGGCAGGTGCCGGTAAAAGCACGATTGCCAGAGCAGTGGCAAAAAAGAAGGGCTTTATCTATGTGGATACCGGAGCAATGTACCGTGCCATGGCACTGTTCATGTTAAGAGAGGGTGTGGATCCTGCGGATGCGGCAGCAATCGCCGATAAATGTAAGGAGGCAGATATCACCATTCAATATGTGGACGGAGAACAGGTCGTATTATTAAACGGTGAAAACGTCAATGCTTATCTGCGTACCGAGGAGGTTGGCAACATGGCTTCCACCACCAGTGCACAGCCGGCGGTACGTACCAAACTGGTAGAACTCCAGCAGGCACTGGCAGCGAAAAGCGATGTGATCATGGACGGCCGTGATATCGGTACCGTAGTATTACCCCATGCACAGGTCAAGATCTATCTGACCGCCAGCAGTATGGTGAGAGCAAAAAGAAGATATGACGAGCTGATTGCCAAGGGTGAGTCCTGCGACTTAGAAAAGATCCGTCAGGATATCGAGGACAGAGATTACAGAGATATGCACAGAGAGACTTCTCCGTTAAAGCAGGCGGAGGATGCGGTACTTGTGGATACCTCCGATATGACCATTGAACAGGTCATTGACCGGATCGTGGCACTGATTGGCTAAATGGGAGACGATATATGGAAGTAAGACTGGCAGACTGTGCAGGCTTTTGCTTTGGTGTAAAGCGTGCCGTGGATACCGTGTATGAACAATTAAAAAACGGAAAGACTATATATACCTATGGTCCCATTGTACACAACGAGGAAGTGGTCAGAGAACTGTCGGAAAAGGGTGTACGGGTTCTGGAGAACAAAGAGGATCTGAAACAACTGAAAGCCGGGGAGAACATTCCTACAGTGATCATCCGTGCTCACGGTGTGGCAAAAGAGATCTATGACATCATGGAGGCAAACGGTCTGGAATGCATTGATGCCACCTGCCCTTTTGTGAAAAAGATCCATCGTATCGTGGAACTAAAAAGTAACGAGGGGTATCATGTGATCGTTGTGGGAGATCCGAAGCACCCGGAAGTAGAGGGGATCGTCGGCTGGTGTCCGGGACCCGTTACCGTTCTGGAGACTCCGGAGCAGGCAGAAAATTTTGTAAAAACAGAAGGCGAAAAACTCTGCATTGTCTCTCAGACGACATATAACTACAATAAATTTCAATATATAGTTGAAATTTTTGAAAAAAAAGGTTACAATGATAGTGTTGTGAACACTATCTGTAATGCTACAGAAGAGCGACAGCGATCGGCAAAGACCATTGCAGCGGATGCTGACGTTATGATTGTAATAGGAGGGAAGCACAGTTCCAACAGCAGAAAGCTTTACGAAATCTGCCAAAGGGAATGTGAGCACACCTATTTTATACAGACACTGGATGACTTGCATTTAGATCTACCTAAAGCTGTTCGACTAGTGGGTATTACCGCGGGGGCTTCCACCCCAAATAAATTAATTGAGGAGGTTCAAAATTATGTCAGAATTAACTTTTGAACAAATGCTGGAAGAATCATTAAAGACAATACATGCAGGAGAGGTAGTCGAAGGTACAGTCATCGATGTGAAACCGGAAGAGATCATTCTGAACATCGGATATAAATCTGACGGTATTCTTACCAAGAACGAATATACCAACGACTCCAGCGTGGATCTTACCACAGTTGCCAAGGTTGGTGACACCATGGAAGTCAAGGTTCTGAAAGTAAATGACGGTGAGGGTCAGGTTCTCCTTACCTACAAGCGTCTTGCTGCAGACAGAGGCAACAAGAGAATCGAAGAAGCATTTAACAATCACGAAGTACTTAAGGCAACCGTATCTCAGGTACTGGACGGTGGTTTAAGTGTAATTGTGGACGAAGTAAGAATCTTCATCCCCGCAAGCCTGGTATCCGATACTTATGAGAAGGATCTGACCAAGTATGCAGGTCAGGAGATTGAATTCGTGATCAGCGAGTACAATCCCAAGAGAAGAAGATATATCGGCGACCGTAAACAGCTGATCGTAGCCAAGAAGGCTGAGCTGCAGAAGGAACTCTTTGAGAAGATCAAAGAAGGCGATATCGTTGAAGGTGTTGTTAAGAACGTAACTGATTTCGGCGCATTTATCGATCTTGGCGGCGCAGACGGACTGCTTCACATCTCCGAGATGTCCTGGGGCAGAGTGGAACATCCCAAGAAGGTATTCAAGGTTGGCGATAAGCTGAAAGTCCTGATCAAAGAGATCAACGGCAACAAGATTGCACTGTCTCTGAAATTCGATGATGCTAACCCCTGGAAGGATGCTGCACAGAAGTATGCAGTCGGCAATGTAGTAACCGGTAAGGTTGCAAGAATGACCGACTTTGGTGCTTTCGTAGAATTAGAGCCCGGTGTAGATGCTCTGCTTCATGTATCCCAGATCGCAAAGGAGCACATTGAGAAACCTTCCGATGTACTGAGCGTTGGCGATGAAGTTACAGCTAAGGTTGTAGATTTCAACGAGGCTGATCACAAGATCTCCCTGAGCGTAAAGGCTCTGACAGCTCCCGAACCTGCAGAGGCAGAGGAAGAGTCTGATGCAGATGTTGTATCTGTAGATATCGATGCTGTGATCGCTGCAGAGGCTGAGAATACTGAGGAATAATTAACAGCTGGGTGGTTGATATTCATGATATATGATTATGAGTATTTTAAAAAGGAGATATATTCTCTGACTACGATCGATCTGAATGCTTATAAAGAGAAGCAGATGAAGCGGCGTATCGATACTCTGATCGCAAAACACAAGATCGTAGGATATGATAAGTATGTACAGGCACTGAAGACGGATAGAGAACTTTTCGAGGAATTTGTAGGGTATATTACCATCAATGTATCGGAGTTCTATCGTAATCCCGAACAGTGGAAATATCTGGATGAGACAGTTATCCCGGAACTGATTCAGCGCTTTGGTAAGAATTTAAAAATCTGGAGCGCTGCCTGTTCTACGGGAGATGAGCCGTACTCACTGGTTATGGCTTTGTCACGGCATGTTCCGTTACAACAGATCCATATCTATGCTACGGATCTGGACAAGCAGGTGATTGCAAAGGCAAAGACCGGATTGTACAATGAGAAGAGCATAGAAGGTGTACCGGAAGATCTAAAGAAGAAATATTTCACGAAGATCGGTCCCTCTTATAAGATTGCGGATGAGATTAAGGCAAGAGTTGATTTTCATCAACATAATCTGTTGAAAGATGCTTATCCGACAGAATATCATCTGATCGTGTGCAGAAATGTTCTGATCTATTTTACAGAGGAAGCAAAGGATGAAGTATTTCGAAAGTATTATCATTCCCTGGCAAAGGGTGGAATGCTTTTTATTGGAAGTACGGAACAGATCATGAATTATCGTGAGATAGGATTTGAGAGAAAAAGTTCTTTTTATTATGTCAAACCCTTATAGGTTTATAGGAAGAAAAAAGGAAAGCGATCAGCTTTCCTTTTTTTAATATGTGGCGGCAATCATGGACAGGACGTGATTGGCATAACGGGAAAAACCTTCACGGTTCTTCTTCATTTCATCTGTAAGTTCAAAAAATAATTCTTTGCTCTTATAATCTCTCTTGAAGAAAGGTGTAAATAAAATATCCCACTGGGGAAGATAACAGGAAAACTTCCTGGTATAGCAATTCGCTGCGGAAGCCTGGAGTCTGTGTTCCTTATCGACAAAACCAGCTACGGATTTATGAAGCGCCACATCTTCGGTAGGAAGATAATAATAATCCTTGTAGTTCGAATAGAAATATTTTAATTCTTCTTCATAGATCGGAACCTTAAGAGTAGCAGATTCTCCCTCGCCGCGGAAGTAACAATTACCGGCAGAGGCAGTAATAGGTTTGGGCAGCGGTGTAGGAATCTGCAGTGTGATCAGCAGCTCTTTTCGCTGTGCCCCATGCATATCTTTGTAATAGTTGGCCTGTACCTTTTTGGCTTTGACACAGTTCTCGTTAAACAGATCATAGTATGCGAGAATCGGAAGAACTTCCAACATCCCTTTTAAATCGTCCGCATTGTGAAGGAATAAAGCTTTTTCGGTGAATTCGGAAGGATTCTTGACATAGTCGTGATATAATCCGATCAATTCACCACCGGAAAAGACATCCGTACGGGCGATTCCAAGGTATTGCTCCAGAGTTTTCTGTTTGCAGTTGGGCAACTTTAAGAAAAACTTATAAGGAGAGATCCGACGATAAATATCGATTCCCTGAAAACCTTCGAAAGAAAATGGAAGCATTAACTGGGCACATTTCTGGCTGATAAAGGGAAGGTCGAAGTTATTGCCGTTGAAATGAACCAGATATTTATAGGATCTCGCAAAGTCAAAGAAAGCAGTGAGAATCGCTCCCTCCTGTGCGTAATCCTCTGCCATCCATTGTATGGTATGCCATTTACCGGCCCGGTTGTAAGCGCAGCCTATCATATATAAATAAGAAGTACGGGAAGTAAATCCCGTGGTCTCAATATCGAGAAACAGTACCTGTTCCAGAGGTGCTAGCTTATCCAAGGGATAGGAGATCGCAAAATCCTCCAGAGTCTCTTCTGATTTTTTCATGTATGACCTCTTTCTGCCGTGGGGCATGTTTGCTTATTTAATTTATTCTACCATAATTTTATAAAATGCAGTAGCATTTTGTTGATAAAAGTTGATAAAAATTGATAAAAATAGTACAATTATCGTAATGTGATCTGAAATACAAGAATGATTCAGAAAGGACGATAGAAAAATGGCGAAGTTGACATTTGTAGGTGGAATCCATCCCTATGACGGCAAAGATCTGTCGAAAGACAAGCCGATCCAGGATGTTCTGCCTAAGGGAGAAATGGTTTATCCCATGTCTCAGCATATCGGAGCCCCGGCTAAGCCAATCGTGGCAAAAGGAGATCGTGTACTTGCAGGACAGAAGATAGCGGAGAGTGGTGGATTTGTGTCGGCGCCGATTTATGCATCCGTGTCCGGTACTGTAAAGTCTATCGAGACAAGGCGTGTAGTGACGGGAGATCTGATACAGAGCATTGTAATAGACAATGACGGTCTGTATGAAAGTATGGAATTTCATCCCTATGCACCGGTGGATAAATTACAAAAAGATGAGATCATCGATATTGTAAAAGAAGCCGGAGTTGTAGGTATGGGAGGAGCCGGCTTTCCTACCCATGTAAAATTATCTCCGAAGGATCCTGATAAAATTGACTATGTAATTGCAAACTGTGCGGAATGTGAGCCTTATCTGACTTCTGATTACCGCAGGATGATGGAGGAGCCGGACAAGCTGATCGGCGGTCTGAAGATCATACTGAAGCTGTTCGATAATGCTCATGGAATTCTGGCAGTGGAAGATAATAAACCGGATTGCATCTCTCTGTTAAAACAGATGACCCAAAATGATCCGCAGATCACGGTCAAGGCATTGAAGACCAAGTACCCGCAGGGTGCGGAACGTCAGCTGATCTATGCCACAACGGGTCGTAAGATCAATTCTTCCATGCTGCCCGCGGATGTGGGATGCATTGTAGACAATGTAGATACCGTGGTTGCTATTTACAGAGCGGTTACAGAAGGACGCCCTCTGATGGAGCGCATTGTCACGGTAACCGGTGATGCTGTGGCGAATCCACGGAACTTCCGGGTACCCATCGGTATGAGTTATCAGGAACTGTTGGATGTGGCGGGAGGATTTAAACAGGATCCGGAGAAGATTATCTGCGGTGGTCCGATGATGGGATTCGGTATGTTTGATCTCAATGTTCCGACGACCAAGACTTCTACTGCTTTGCTGGCATTGACACAGGATGATGTCTCTGCGATGGAACCCAGCCCCTGTATTAACTGTGGACGATGTGTGGAAGCATGCCCGGGACGGATCGTTCCCAGTCTGCTGGCAACTTATGCGGAGCATTTTGACGAAGAGTCATTCGTAGAACATAACGGAATGGAATGCTGTGAGTGTGGCTGCTGCAGCTTTGTATGTCCTGCCAAGAGACCTCTGACGCAGGAGATCAAGTCCATGCGTAAAATTCAACTGGCCAAAAAGAAAAAGAAGTAGGAGGGAAGAACAGTGAGTGAACTTTTAAAAGTATCTTCAAATCCTCATATAAGGTCGAAAGTAACGACCAGTAGTATTATGACGGCTGTGGTGATCGCACTGCTGCCTGCTGCCGGCTTCGGAATCTACAATTTCGGTCCCAGAGCACTGGCAGTGATGGCTGTTACCATTGCAAGCACAGTCCTGACAGAATTGTTATTCGGCTGGCTGTGGAAGAAGAAAATAACCATAACAGACATGTCGGCGGTGGTCACCGGACTGCTGCTGGCACTGAATCTGCCGGTAAGTATTCCTCTGTGGATGGCTGCACTGGGCGGTGTGTTTGCAATTCTTGTAGTAAAAATGTTGTTTGGAGGCCTGGGACAAAATTTTATGAACCCGGCACTGGCAGCAAGATGTTTCTTATTGATCTCTTTCCCTTCGCAGATGACGAACTTCGTCTGTGATGCTTATACCGGAGCCACTCCGCTGGCGGCACTGAAGGCAGGAGAGAGTGTCAATGTCATGAATATGATCGTAGGTAAGACAGCCGGTACCATCGGCGAGACTTCCGTTATTGCGTTACTGATCGGGGCATGTTTTCTGATCCTGATCGGAGTGATCGATCTGCGCATTCCGGGAACCTATATTGTGACAGTGATCCTGTTTGCCGGATTTTTCGGCGGACATGGTTTTGATCCCGCATATCTGTCGGCACAGTTGGCCGGTGGCGGTCTGATCCTGGGTGCCTTTTTCATGGCTACGGATTATGTTACCCGCCCGATCACCATCAAAGGACAGTATGTATATGGTGTTGTACTGGGACTTCTTACCGGAATCTTCCGTATCTTCGGACCGGGAGCGGAAGGAGTATCTTATGCTATCATTTTAGGAAACCTTCTGGTACCTCTGATTGAAAAATTCACCATGCCGGTTGCTTTCGGAAGAAAGGCAGGTGCGAAACATGAAAAATAAAAATGATGTGCAGGCAATGTTAAAAGAAGCAGGCATTTTATTTGCCATCACCCTGATCGCCGGCCTGTTACTTGGATTTGTCTATGAACTTACCAAGGAACCCATCCGTCTGCAGGAAGAAAAAGCAGTGCAGGAAGCCTGCCAGGCAGTATTTACGGATGCCGGACATTTTGAAGAATTGGATCCGTATATCCCTTCCGATGATACGGCGCAGAAGCTTTCCGATACCGGAATTACCATCGGTACGGTATATGAAGCTCAGGATGCCTCCGGAGAGAAACTGGGCTATGTGATCCAGACCACATCCTCTGAGGGATACGGCGGAAATATCGTTTTGTATGTGGGAATCCGTCTGGACGGTACCGTAAATGATATTTCTATTTTGAGTATCTCCGAGACACCGGGACTGGGAATGAAAGCAGGCGATGTATTGGTACCGCAGTTCCATCAGAAAAATGTGAAGAGCTTTACGTATACCAAGACCGGTTCCGCTTCTGACAGTGAGATTGATGCCATCAGCGGTGCAACGATCACCACCAAGGCCGTGACCAATGCCGTGAACGGAAGCCTTCTGGCATTTCATGATTATGTACAGGGAGGTGCAGGCAATGAATAAAGCAGGTGAAAGACTTTACAACGGCATTATCAAGGAGAATCCTACCTTTGTGCTGATGCTGGGAATGTGTCCTACACTGGCCGTAACCACTTCCGCAATGAACGGTCTGGGAATGGGACTGACGACAGCGGTGGTACTTACGATGAGCAATCTGATCATTTCCCTGTTGCGGAAAGTGATTCCCAGCCGTGTGAGAATCCCCGCATTTATCGTAATTATAGCTTCATTTGTAACGGCGGTGCAGTTACTTTTACAGGCATATCTGCCGTCTCTAAATGATGCATTGGGTGTATACATTCCTTTGATCGTTGTGAACTGTATTATTTTGGGAAGAGCGGAGAGCTATGCATACTCCAATCCGCCGATTCCTTCTTTGTTTGACGGACTTGGCATGGGACTTGGTTTCTCCCTGGCATTGACCTGTATCGGTGCCGTGAGAGAGATTCTGGCGGCAGGATCTGTCTTCGGATTCCGGATCATGCCGGATTCCTATGTAACGATCAACATCTTCGGACTGGCTCCCGGTGCGTTCTTTGTGCTGGCTGCATTGACTGCTCTGCAGAATTATGTGAAGAACAAGAGAAAACTGGCAGGCAAGGATTATGAGAAAATCCAGTCCGGCTGCGGACATGATTGTCTGCACTGTGGCGAAAGCGGCTGTTCAGAGAGATTTTACGACAATACCGATACTTCGGAGGATGCCGTGATGGACGCGGCCAGAGCAGCAGCAAAGCCTAAGGCTGCAACGGATGACCTTGAGACAATAGACTTGGATAAGGAGGACAAATAAATGGATAGTGTGAAAGATATGCTTCTGTTACTGATCAGTTCCTCCATTGTCAGCAATATCGTCTTAAGCCAGTTCATGGGACTCTGCCCGTTTTTGGGAGTATCCCGTAAGATCAAGACTGCAGGCGGTATGGGAACCGCGGTTATTTTCGTCATAACGTTGGCAAGTGCGGTGGCGGGCGTGATTTATAAATTTATCTTACAGCCGCTGCACATTGAGTATCTGGAGACCATTGTATTTATCCTTGTGATCGCGGCGCTGGTACAGTTTGTGGAGATGTTCCTGAAAAAGGCTATGCCTTCTCTGTATCAGGCACTGGGTGTATATCTGCCCCTGATCACCACCAACTGTGCGGTTTTAGGTGTAGCAATTACCAATGTACAGAAGGAATACGGTATTCTGACCGGTATTGTAAACGGATTTGCCACAGCCCTTGGTTTTACCATTGCCATCGTGATCCTGGCTGGATTGCGTGAAAAAATGGAATACAATGAGGTGCCGGAATCTTTCAAGGGAATGCCTATGGTGCTGCTGACAGCGGGACTGATGGCAATTGCTTTCTGCGGATTCTCCGGTCTGATCTAGGAAGGAGTAACATAGATGAGTATAACAGGAATTCTGATTGCTGCGGCTTGTGTCGGAATCGTCGGCATCTTTGTGGGACTGTTTCTTGGCGTGGCCGGTATAAAATTCAAAGTAGAAGTAGATGAGAAGGAAGAAGCGGTACTTGCCGCCCTTCCCGGTAATAACTGTGGCGGCTGTGGGTTCGCCGGATGTTCCGGACTTGCCGCTGCGATTGCAAAAGGAGAGGCTGCCGTTAATACCTGTCCGGTAGGCGGAGAGGAAGTCGGCAAAAAAATCGCTGCGATCATGGGAGTAGAGGCAGAGGCTTCCGAGAGAAAAGTAGCGTATGTTCACTGCCAGGGTGACTGCGACCGGACGAAGACAGACTATGATTATTACGGAATCAAGGATTGCCGTATGATGAGCTTTGTCCCCGGAGGCGGACCGAAATCCTGTAACAGCGGCTGCCTTGGATATGGAACCTGCACACAGGTATGTCCTTTCGATGCCATTCATGTCAAAAACGGTGTAGCCGTAGTAGACAAAGAGAAGTGTAAGGCCTGCGGAAAATGTGTAGAGGTATGTCCGAAACACCTGATCAGTCTGATCCCATATTCCAATACGGTGCAGGTAGCCTGCAGTTCTACCGACAAGGGACCGGTCACTATGAAAGCCTGTACCACAGGCTGCGTTGGCTGCGGAATTTGCTTGAAAAATTGTCAGCATGATGCTGTGAAAGTAGAGAATTTTCATGCGGTCATTGATCCCGAAAAGTGTGTCGGCTGTGGAGCCTGCATGGAAAAATGCCCTAAAAAGTGTATTGTAAAAGCATAAAAGAGGAGAAATAGTATGCGTCTTCCGGACGATTATGAAGATCATGGAAGCGGGTTGACTCCTACCGTGGTCAGTGCGATCGTTGCTGTCACTATTTTTGTGGTGGTGATACTTACGGTTGTGCTGATCATTAACAGGAAACCGGCGTCTCATCAACAGAATAATACAGCTGCACAGACGGAGAATGTACAACAGGCAGGAAATCAGCAGACAGCAAAGTATCCGGATACGCAGGATCTGATCACCGGAAGTACATTGACTCCTTCGGATCTGGATTTTTGGGATATGTATCCGGAGACAACGGCTACACCGATGCCTTCAGAGAATCCTTCCGGACAGGATGGGAAAAAAGATACGACGGATACAGATCCTTCCACCGATGGAAAGCATACCCTGGTGACTAATCGGGATGGGAAAGAAGAATGGGTATTGATCAGCCCTTATCTGCCGAAACACGAATACGATTTTACAAAACTGGTGTGTCAGTCGGATTTTATGAAATATTATCAGGATGGAAAGCTTACTTCTTATGTTGGGGTGGATATCTCCAAATATCAGGATTATGTGGACTTCCTGAAATTAAAGAAAGCAGGCATTGATTTCGTGATGCTTCGGGTGGGAGCCAGAGGTTACGGCAGCGGTCAGATCGTTCTGGATGAGTATTTCGCGGATAATCTGAAGAGAGCGACAGATGCCGGACTGCAGATCGGAGTGTATTTTACTTCACAGGCGATCACCGAAGCAGAAGCGGTGGAAGAAGCGAACGTCGTACTGAACAATATTAAAGATTATAAGATTACTTATCCGGTGGCTTTTGATATGGGATTCGTGGATAACGATACGGCCCGCATCGAAGGAGTCAGCAGAGCGGACAAGACGAAGATCACGAAAGCTTTTTTGGATACGATAGCGGCGGCCGGATATAAAACATTATTATATGGCAACAAGGAATGGCTGATCAAGGAGGTGGATCTGTCAAAACTGTCTGCGTATGATGTATGGTTATCCCAGGTGGGAGATGTTCCGGATTATCCGTATCGGTTTACCATGTGGCAATACGCGGACGATATCTCGGTGGATGGGATTGCCGGTTATGCCAACGTGAATATCAGCTTCATTGATTATTCGGAGAAATAGCCGGATAGTTCAGAATGCCGGGGGCAATGGGCAGAGAAGAATAGATCTCTGCATAGCGGCTGGGAGCAATGTCTTCCACGTAGTTGGATAAAAAGTTATTGGTCACTCCTTTGTTTCGGAGAATGTCGATGGCTTTGTTGTAGGCAATGGCGGCTTCCACATCGGTAGCATAACGGCCCACCAGATAATTGCCATGAATATGAATGCGGACAGTATAGAGATGCTGTCCGTTTTTTGTTACTGTTTTGCGGACACCGTGATAAATATTGTGAATCTGCAGATTTTCTCTGCGGAAATCCGTGGGATCACCATTGCGGAAACAATAGTCTCTACCGGGTACGGCATAGCTTTTGATGCCATAGCGGGATGTAAGAGTCAGCTGCATTCCATAATCGGACACAAAATAATGATTACCGCGCCGCATGATTTTGTGTGAAGAATAATAGAACAGATCTTCCAGATCAAATTTCAGTACATGGTGTGGCGTGAGATAATAGTAAAAAAGCTGCTGGCCCATATAGATGGGGTTCCCAAGGTAGATTCCGTTATCCCGGAAGTTGAGCAGACAGACCCACTTCTCAAAGGAAAGGGAAGAGGTCTCCCGGTAGGATTTCAGGGAGAGAGAGGAATCATTTAACAGACGAATCCCTTCTTCATAGGCAGAGTGTGCCTGTCCGGCATCCCGGTAGCTACCCAGACTGATGTGCTTCCCGCGGTAGGTCAGAGAGGCGCGGTAATACACGGTTCCATCTTTTTTTACGGCACGAAATATCCCTTTATCCAGTTTGCTTTTTGCTGTTTTCTGCTCATTCATAATTTCATAGTATCATTTTTTCCCGGAAAACAACAGATATATTTTTCGGACGAGCTGCATAGAATGAAGTTGGAGTCAAAATCATTTGTAGGTATGTGAGGATCGAAAATGTATAAACGGGCATTGACTGTTCTGTTAACAGCGCATTTGTTATTTCTGGCAGGATTTTTGTGCCTGGGACAAATGGAAGAAATACAGCGGAATCTGCAGATAAAAGTCCCGGTAGCGGCAGACAGTGAGAGCAGAATGATAGGAATTGCTTCCCGGACATCCTCGGGACAGCGGGTAGTCGACTGCAATGAATTGCAGAGGAACAGCAGGTATCATTTGGACATGGCGGAGCTGGAGGTTCTGTTGAAAATTGTGGAAGCGGAAGCAGGATGTGAGGATGAGGAGGGGAAACTTTTGGTGGCAAATGTCATATTGAACCGTCTGAATTCCGATAAATTTCCGGACAGTGTGTCGGAGATCGTGTTCCAGCAGGAGAATGGGATCACGCAGTTTTCCCCGGTGTCCGATGGGAGCTATGACAGAGTACAGATCAGTGAGGAGACCGTAAGGGCAGTGGGACGAGCACTGGATGGAGAGGATATCTCCGAAGGAGCACTTTATTTTGCCGCCAGAGATTATGCGGACAGTAAACGAATGCGTTGGTTTGATGAAAAGCTTACACTGTTATTCCGGCATGGCGGACATGAGTTTTTTAAAGAATAATAAGAATAAGAATGTTGCGTGCAGCTTGGACTTTATCAATTCACCTTGCAACAGTGCTTAAAGTATGCTATACTTTTACGAAATTGAAGATGGATACAAAATTCATACATATTGATACGGAGGAGAGGAAATGGAAGTAATATATCGTAGCACACGCAGCAACGGCGCACCGGTAACCGCATCACAGGCGATTCTGAAGGGATTATCCGATGACGGAGGATTGTTTGTACCGGATCATATTCCCACACTGGACAAGAGTCTTAAGGAGCTTGCGGGAATGACTTATCAGCAGGTTGCATATGAAGTCATGAAATTATTTCTGACGGATTTTACGGAAGAAGAACTGAAGAATTGTATTAACAGTGCTTACGATTCCAAGTTTGATACAGAAAAAATTGCTCCGCTTGTGAAGGCAGACAATGCGTATTATCTGGAATTGTTCCATGGATCCACCATTGCTTTTAAGGATATGGCACTTTCCATTTTACCTCATCTGATGATCACTTCTGCCCGCAAGAACAATATTAAGAACGAGATCGTGATCCTGACCGCTACCTCCGGCGATACCGGTAAGGCAGCCCTGGCAGGCTTTGCAGATGTAAAAGGTACTCGTATCATTGTATTTTACCCGAAGAACGGTGTCAGCCCGATCCAGGAGAAGCAGATGGTGACCCAGAAGGGTGCCAATACCTTCGTAGTAGGCATTCACGGCAACTTTGACGATGCTCAGACCGGCGTGAAGAAGATCTTCTCCGATAAGGAACTGGCAAAAGAGATGGACGAGAAGGGATTCCAGTTCTCCTCAGCAAACTCTATCAACATCGGACGTCTGGTACCGCAGATCTGCTACTATGTGTATGCTTATGCACAGCTATGTAAAGACGGTAAGATCGCAGAGGGTGAGAAGATCAATGTCGTAGTTCCCACCGGTAACTTCGGTAACATTCTGGCAGCATTTTATGCGAAGAATATGGGGCTTCCCATTGATAAGCTGATCTGTGCTTCCAATGACAATAAGGTACTGTATGATTTCTTCCGTACCGGAACCTATGACCGCAACAGAGAGTTCGTACTGACGACATCTCCTTCCATGGATATTCTGATCTCCAGCAACTTAGAGCGTCTGATCTACCGTATCGCAGGCAATGATGCGGATAAAAACCGTGAGCTGATGAGTGCGCTGACCGGCAATGGCAAATACGAGATCACCGAAGAAATGAAGGCGCAGCTGGCTGACTTCTATGGTAACTTTGCAAGTGAGGCAGAGACGGCAGCAGAAATTCGTCGTCTGTATGAGAAGTGCGGCTATGTGATCGATACCCATACCGCAGTAGCTTCCGCAGTATACGGAAAATATGTGGCAGAGACCGGGGATCATAAGACCACTGTCATTGCTTCTACCGCAAGTCCCTTCAAATTCACCAGAAGCGTCATGGATGCGATTGACACCAAATATGATGTGATGGGCGATTTTGAACTGGTGGATGAATTATCCAAAATTGCTAAGGTGAAGGTGCCCGGAGCAATCGAAGAGATCCGTACCGCACCCATACTTCATGATACGCAGTGTGATGTGGATAAAATGAAGGATACCGTAAAAAGTTTTCTTGGTATTTAATGTGGAATAAGATCATGATCAGAGAATCCCTCTTTGTGTGAGGGATTCTCTTTTTGTGGAAGGGTTAATTGTCACAGGAGTCACAGCGGTCAAACCCGGGGTTAAAGGCATAGAAGTTCTTTGAATTCAGGTGGTCCTGGGTGATACGGAGGGCTTCTCCGAAGCGCTGGTAATGGACGACTTCGCGAGCCCGCAGGAATTTGATGGGTTCGCAGATATCCGGATCCTTGATCAGACGTAAGATGTTGTCATAGGTGGAGCGGGCTTTCTGTTCCGCAGCCATATCCTCGTGCAGATCGGTGATGATATCTCCCTTTACCTGGAACTCACAGGCATTAAAGGGAACACCGCCTGCTGCCTGGGGCCAGACACCGATGGTATGATCCACGTAATAGTTGGCGAATCCGCTTTTCTCAATCTCTTCCATGGAGAGGTTACGGGTCAGCTGGTGGACGATGGTGGCTACCATTTCCAAATGCCCCAGTTCATCAGCGCATAGATGCTGTACGTTAAATCATACATTAAACTCAATCGTAATATCTGGCTCAGAATTTATCCAGCCTCCGTGATTTACCGGTAAATTGTGAGATCGTTGATCCGGTTTGGAGTACCGGTTGGGGCGTGGCCGGGAATATGTTATTTTCTTTATAGCAGCTTTGAGAAGGATATTTTTTTCTGCAGCTGACAGAGATTCGTCGTAAATGCACCGGGAGGCCTGTTGGATTGTATAAATGGTATCATTAAGGTTACATTGGCTCTCTGCGCTCGTATAAGCCTCATTAAGGGCTTCTTTTGTTGCAACCATATCTTTCTCGCACTTATCCTTTAAAGCTTCGAAAATGTCACGTGGCATGGCTTCATCGGTATATTTATCCCATAGCGAGATCCTTTTCCTTTCCAAAGCTTCAAGCTGTTTGCTGAGTAAGGATATAGTATCTACAGGTGATAAATTCTGTTTGGCTTCACCGTGATCAATCAGAGCTTCAAGTCCTTCCAGTTCTGCAGAAATGGCAGCAAATATGGTGCGTATTATTTCATCCGCGAGAATAGATCCATTATTACATCTGGATTGATTAGGACATATATAACGGTTAGCGGAACGTGATCCGCAATACTTTCCGTCTTTATCATATTGTTTATAGGCTCTTAGATTCATTACGTGACCGCATTCGCAATAGAGTATACCGGAAAACATGTTTTGCAATCCTCTTGTATTGTAATTTTCATGAGTACCGATAGCCAAAAGAGCCTGGGCTTTCTGATACATATCATCAGGAATCAATTTAGGCTGTTTTCCATCATAACAGAGAAAATTTTTGTTCTTGGGGCGCGATACCTGGACTTGCATATTTTCAACGGTTTTTACGGTTTGAAACCGATACCAGATAACTTTACCGTTATAATGTGGATTGGATAATATGCTATGAACCGTTTGATAAGTCCAGTGATCTATTTTAGGTGCCTTTATACCTAAGGAGTCCAGGTGATGGGATATGACAGTGCATCCCATACGTTTATTGACAAACAGATCGAAAATCATTTCCACAATCTTTGAGTCTTCATTCAAAGCAAGCGTTGGGCATTTTCGTTTTCCATCCATAATCCATGCTTTATCGAATCCATACGGAGGAACAGTCCCGAGGTAATTTCCGGAGGCAACAGACTGCAGGCGTCCCCGGTTTTGGATCTTTTTAAAGTATTCCAGATACTCATTTCCACGCTTTAACTCCCGTTCAAAAGCATCACGGTCATATTCATCGTCCAGATCATACGTTTTCTGAGGGGTAATTACGTGAGTCTTGGTATAGCGCAGGAGCTTGATCAGGCGGCCGCAGTCCTCCAGATCACCACGAGAGAGACGCTGCACATCGACAACCAGGATAGCCTTGATCCTGGGATCTTCAATTCGTTTCAATATTCGAAGTATTTCCGGACGCCCGTCAAGTGTTTCGCCGGATACAACTTCGCGGTAAATATTTTCTTCGGGTACAAAACCATCCAGATTTCGTTCTTCCCAGTTTTTCAGAATCTCCCGATGCCGGGAGAGCACTTCATCGACAGATAAAGTAGGATCATCTGACCGGGACTTACGCAAGTATTCAAGGATCTCTTCGGGTTGAAATTTTTCAATATAAAAATTCATAGGATCTCCTGTCTGTATATATACTTGGGGGAAAAACTATTTTGATAAAGTTTGTTTACCAGCTGTTTTTTCTTATGTCAGATATGGTTTCAATTTTTTTACAAGTTCATATACTTTGGTTCCAGGGGCAGAAGCTGATGGAAGTTTTCCTTCGTTGACTCTATCAAGCTTTTCTGCATTTGCAATAGCTGCATCCATGTATGGCAAGAGAATCTGATACATATCAGTACGATTCTTTTTATATTCACCGTAACCAAGAGCGGTAAGAATTTCTGTGAGCTTTGGCCAGTAGGATGTCCGGTGAAGATCAGATTGCATGTAGCTGAAATGAAGCAGAAACCACAATTCAATACACTGATTTGACCAGATGGCATGGTAGATGGTTTCGTCAGTTGATTCTGATGTGCAAAGTGCAGATGTTTTATTGATATGATCAGCAGGGAAATCATCAGTATCATATACAACCCACACATGCTTATATCCATTAGCTGAGGATGCTGCCATATTTTTTGCTTTTTGAAAAAGGCTTAGGGTATTATCTCCAGCACCGAGGACACTAAGTTGAATACGGTCAGAGTAGGCACTGTTGATAATTTCTTTCATAACTCCAAAGTAAGCGGGTTCGGTGTCCGTTCCTTCAGTTATGATGAGGTGATATTCCGGCTGAATTTTCTTATGCGAGTCACGTCTGGGTTTTATCCAGCTTTTATCAAGGTCGCTTTTCTTAGGTGGCTTTAAACTCATCAGAATTCCCCTCCCAACATACCTCTGAGATATGGATCTGCTCCATAGCGCCCTTCCAGGTATTGCTTGTCGAAAGCCGCTGTGCTCTTAATTCTTTCATTATCCTCACCACGGATTTCGTGGAGAGAATAAATCTCGCTTTCATGTGCATCATTTTCTGCAGCAAACCAGATTTCATCACGGCGGAATACGGTGTTTTTTAAGGTGTACATATCGTGAGAGGTGAAGAGAAGCTGCGCACCATACTTATTAATGTCCTTATTCTTAAATAGTGAAATGACGTACTTAAGAAGCTTCGGATGGAGCTTTGCATCCAACTCATCAATAATAACCAAACGTCCCTCACGAAGTGCAAGCAGGATAACGGGAAGAGCGGCAATAAGTTTTCTGGTACCATCTGATTCATCGGAAAATGGAAGCTCGTATTCTGTAAATCCTAAGATCCTCTTCACAAAAAGTTGATGACTATCTTCGTCGTAACGGTAGTCTGTAATATCTATATCCATGTCATTTAATGTACGAATAAATTGATCCTTGTAAGGTGCATCCTTGGCAAGCATAATTTGATGCTCGACTATCGGATTGGCATAGCTTCGGATTATGCAACTCTCGAACCAGGTCATGACTTCATTGATAACTGGAAGGTCGTAGTTTATGGCAAGGAAGGAGAGATAGGGCATCTTTGGATTGACGCTTGTATTGATATTCTTCTTACTTATAGAAGGACCAGGTATGATGCCGTTTGTCTCACGCTCGAAGATGGTTGCTGCTTTTTTGCCGGTAATTTGCTTACGGTATAGAGACTCTGAGATTACCTCATCATTCTTGAGCGAGATATAGTAGCAGTATTCGCTCTTGGCGATTCGAAAGAACATACGAAATTCTGTGGGTTCATTTGCTGAGGTCTGGTCAAAAAGGAATGGCATCGCATCGACCTTCTGCTGAAGGATGAGATTCTGTCGATTCTTTTCTAATTCATTTACTGGCTTTACGACAGTGGAAATTATGCATGAAAGAGCCTGAAGCAGATTGGACTTACCGCCTCCGTTTGGTCCATATATAACACTTACAGGCAGTAAATCAGTTGCTTTTTCTTCTGTAATTAATGTTTCTCTGAATTCAGGAAGCGTAGCTGCCTGAAAGTCTAATGTTGTTTCTCTCCTGTAGGATTTGAAATTCTGAAATGAAAACTGGCATAACATGATTTGTAGCCTCCTTTCTTAAGGGTATTATATGTTAAATATATGAAAAGCACAAGCTTTATATTGACTTTCAGAAAAATATTTACTGAAAATAAGATATAAAACTATATAAATGAAAGAGAGAGGGAATTAGCATGAATCAGTATTGTGTGTATCTTCTTTCCAAAAATGATGCAGTTTATTCAAAATAGTGTTTGCAGACTGGTACTTCTAATGAAAAAAGAAAGAGCAAGCTGATGCTAGGCTTACTCTTTCTTTTTTGCGTTATATGCGGATACCAGATTTTGCAGTGATTTCAGTATGACTTCCCGATCATAATCGTCCAGATCGCAGTACGCTTCTACAATAGCTTCAAACATAGGATCATGACGGCCGAGCAAAGCCACGGCTTTTGCAGTGAGATCATTATGCGTGGATTTTAAATAAGGGTCCCCGATTCCGTGACGAAGCCATTTTTCACTCATACAAAACAGACAACAGATACGAAAGATTATATCATGGACTGGTTCGTATCAGATGGTGCAGCAGGGGTAATCAGAAAAAAATCATTGACCTTGAAAACAATCCACTGCAAAAAATAGTGTATGAGCTTATAAAATGGCAATAAGCTACACACAAGAACGAAAGGAAGGAGCATAGAAGACTCAGCTTTTAAAACAAAAATATCTTCTAACATTGCAAGAATGTATAAAATAAAGAGTGGAAAACAAACCCTGAGTATTGATAAAAGTAAATTTATTGTGTATATCACAAATAAAAGAAAGTAATATAGTCCGGGAAGACGGTATTTAGGTGGTACAGGCATATATAGAGTAAAGTTTTTGTCAGTTGAATAAAAGAAAAAGAGAGAGCACCAGCATCTCTGCTATAATGGATTTGACTAGAATCTAAAACACAGTCGATGGAGGTACTCTCATGAAAAACATTATAGCATACTCAGCAGAAAAGCTGTACAGGGATTTTGAAAAGGCGGATGAACTTTTTTCTCTCATCCGGGATGGAGGACATGGAGTTGTACGAGAAACAGCTTGCAGAGGCTGCTAGACAGGCTGCGGCAGAGCACATGGCAGCCCTGTACACCGACATGGACCGTATGCTGTGTGAGGATATTTCCAGAGCAGAAAAATATACCATCCAGAGGCATTGCGTCCAAACAGGGGATACATGAGGGAACTGCTGCTCCACCGTCATGACAATGACCGGGTATACATCGAAAAGATGCAGGCAAGCATCCCGAGTATAGACATCCGGAAAAAACTGGCGATCCGGGAGCGGCTGGGTGGCATTTGACAAAACGCTGTGGGAGAAGTAGACTATGAGAAAGCAATCTGAGCAAGCCCATAGCAGGGAATCTTCTGCGACTCTCCCACTGACAGTAAGTTTACTCTATCCGACAATAATAAAAAAGTGGAAAAAAAGAAAAAAATATAGTACAATAGATGTGCACATTTAAAGAAAGCTGGTGGTATTATGAGCACTTCTATGGATGAGACAACTTTTTTAGAATTTTATAAAAACACAATTTTAGGTGGATCTAATAACTTTCAGCATTTTATATGCAAAAAATTAGAAGCAGAAAATAGAATCACCTTTGAGGAACAACGTAAAATAAGTGATAAAGATGATACGCTCTTTTTTGAGTCTAAACGTGATTTTAAGGGTATTATTTCAAAAACCACGACAACAAAATCCTTTATCAATTTTTATGAAACTCTTGAATATACGAAACTATATAAGTACTCTGTGCCATTTTTTTATGAAAGTGGCGAGAAAGCACTAGATGAAATAATAAAAGAAAAGCAAATATCAATTTTTGACAATAAATTGTATAATCCGGAATATATCATTGATAGAGAATTGAATGATTCGACTCCGGTTGCATATATTGAAGATGGAGTATATTTTTTGAAGTTTGTATTGCAGAAGGCATATATGCAGCCAGATACATTTGAGGCTATAGACTATAGATACCCTATTGTTATCTATATCAACCCTGCAATAAGTGTTTTGGAAATAAGGTATGACTCAATGCGTTATAGTTACAATGATCAAGTGGATAGAGATGCATACTCTAAAATAGTATCGTACTATATTGACTGGATCAAGGATACTTTAGGAATTAAATTATTTCTTTGTAAACATTCAGATACAATGAAAATTATTAATGATATACAGAATACAGATGTAAGAATATATAAACAAATGATGGAAATGAAATCTGGAGCTTCAGCAGAACTTACAGCATCTGAGAATGGTGATTATATGTTACCTTTTTTGGGTGAAATAAGGGAACTTATTGATGAAAATGAAGAACTTTTTTCTGAGGCGGATGAAGTAAAGCAGTTGTTATTACAATATCTTAACGAAAAGGAGGCTACGGCAAGTTACCCATATATTTATGTTAAATGGGTTAAACCGGTTGAATCTCAAAGTTATATCGTAAAAATTACATTTGATTATTTTGATAGAAAATATACTTTGTTACAACATATAACGGGAAAATGTAATGATTTAGGAATGGGGCGAATGAATAGTGCAATCGAATATCTTTCAAACAGTGGCTCCTTTGTTAAAGGAGAAGAAATTTAATATTGATTTAGATGCATTCTTGGAATTTATGAAGCAGTACCATTCCAATGAGTGGATTTATCCAGATGCAATTCATCGAGAACTGGGGATGGATCTAAAAGTTATATATGATATTTTGGAAATATGTGTTGATAATAATATTGTTGAACAGTATCTCAATATATATTGTCCTGAATGTCAAAGATTTACAGGAAATATTTATAAAACAGCGTTGGAGATTCCGGAATTTGTTAATTGTGTACATTGCGGTGCCGAAATCGAAAATCCATTACAACATGCAATAATAATTTATAAGGTATTGTAGATGGATTCAGAAGAAAAGCGATTTCGAGAAACCGAACAAGTAATGCATCAGTCAGGGTACACATTGACTGAATTTATGATTGCTTCCAGTAGATATAAATCTAAATTGCTGATGATGGATGATGAATATATTGAAAAGTATAGAGAACTCTATGACTGTATTAGTAATGGTGGATTAGATAGAGGTAAAAAAGGCAGAAAACTAGAGGAATTATCAACATTACTTTTCAATTACAGTGTAAGCAATCTTTTTGATGTATATAAAAATTGTCGAACAAGTACAAATGAAATTGATTTACTTATCAGATGGACAGAAGCAGCAAGAGTGTCTGGCATGAATGGGGCATTTCCTTGCTTTGGAGAATCTTTTCTTTGCGAATGTAAAAATTATAAAGGGGCTGTAAAGGTTACTTATGTAGGTAAATTCAGTTCACTTATGGCAGTTACAAATACGAATTTTGGCATTATGATTTCTTGGGATGGAGTAACTGGAAGAGGAAAGTGGAGTGATTCGCAGGGATTTATCAAAAAGATAGCGCTAAGTGATAAAAAATATATTATTGTTTTAGATAAGTATGATTTGAAGAAAATCTATAATAAACAAGAAAGTGTTTTTTCGCTCGTTTATGATAAATATACTGCATTAAAAAATGAAATAGATTATAGCAAATACATTCTAAAACATGAAGCCGAAGATAATATGATGTAATTATAAGCTCAATGTATTATGTGTGAAAAATTCAAAAAAAGAAAGAGCAAGCTGATGCTAGGCTTACTCTTTCTTTTTTGCGTTATATGCGGATACCAGATTTTGCAGTGATTTTAGTATGACTTCCCGATCATAATCATCCAGATCGCAGTATGCTTCCACAATGGCTTCAAACATGGGATCATGACGGCCGAGCAAAGCCACGGCTTTCGCAGTGAGATCATTATGTGTGGATTTTAAATAAGGCTCCCCAATTCCGTGACGAAGCCATTCTTCATTCACATTAAACTCTGAACAAACAAGCTTTATCGTTTGATCGGAAGGATTATTTATTCCCTTTTCTATTTTACTGATTGAAGATTTTGATATTAATAATTTATTACCCATAGCTTCTTGATTTATGTTTGCATCATCTCGAATTTTTTTCATTCGAAATCCAATTGTGTTTTCCATGCTCATAGTGAACCCACCTCCATAATGAAAATATCACAAAAAGTAGATTAAGTCAACAAAAGTATTGACAAGGTTGACTTAATCTACTATTATGTAAATGTAAGCTACAAAGGAGGTGATTGAATGAACATTATAAGTGATGAAGAACTCCGTGAACTTAAGGAGGGCTATGAGCAGCTCCCAGAGGAAATGCGATATCTCGTTTTACAAAATGTGAATGTTCTTCGTGCAAGTGAACAAATGCGTAAAAAGAGTGAGAAGCATAAGAAAGAGAAAGTAGGATAAAGTACAAACCGTAGTACATACGCTTTACAAAGCGGGATAAGGAGCAGTGTTATGCCTGTAACGATTATCAGACCGGAGAAGGTAGACCCGGTCAAAGTAAAAATATTGGAGAAGGCAATCATTGACATCTGCGTAGCAGCGCATGTGGAACCGGCGAGGATCGTCCGTCCGGGACATCCCGAGGATAAACCGGAAGACTTTTATACTCAGGTGGTCCGGGACAATCAGGCGTGGCACGAACGCAGGAAGGCGGCTGCAGAGGCAGAAATCAAACAACAGTGACAGACAAGGAAGGAGACGGAAAGATGGAAGAATTATGTGCAGGAATCAAATTCATGAATAAGGAGCATAAGGACTTTTTCTGCAGAAATTTACTAAAGTGCAGAGAACTTGATATTTACCATATGGCATTGATCTACTGCCTGGGAATCGACCGGACTGTCCGGGAGCATTTCGAGAATGTATATGATCTGAAAGCCGGGCTGATCCGGACGGAAGCTCTGCAGGAGGGATGGCAGACCTCGGGAAGCAAGCGTGCAATCAGACTGGCATTCAATCTGTATACCAACGGTATAGCCAGTGTCGATGACTATGAGGACGAGGAGGAGAAGTTGGATGAATGTAGAAGCTACGCAGTGGAAGAGATATTTTGCTGCGGATATGCCCCTTATTTTTGGCAGGCAGTCAGGCTGCGCTACCCGGAATTTTGTGGATAAAAAAACACAGTGCTATAAAGGCTGGAGAACCGAAGCACTGTGTCTGAGTAGACATGCGAAGTATATAAATTACTCCGCATCCTGTTAAACGTTACAATATAGGATTTCAAAGTACTTGTCAAGAGGTTAAGGTGTTAAAAATGTATAAACGATGCGGTGGAGTAAGCAAAATATATCGCTGCCCGGTATGTCACGAGATTTTTGCAGTGCCTTATCAGACCAGGGGCGGAGGCAGGACCAACTGGGTGTATAGTGTCCGCCAAAAGCGGCGGAAAATATATTATTGTTCGTATCATTGTTTTCGGGAGATGCAAAAGATAACCGAAGGAAAGGTAGAAGCATGACGGGGAAAACGCATAGTGCAACAGGATTCTTTGCCGGACTTGTCATAAGTCACTATACAGGATGCCCCGGCGCTATGACGCTGGCAATGGCCACCGGATCGGTTCTGGGAGGGCTGCTCCCGGATATCGACAATGTCCACAGCCAGATCGGTAGCAGACTGCCTGTAGTGGAGCTGATAGTCCATGGCTGTCAGAGAGGAATCCGGCTGCTTTCCGGCATTCTGCCGCGGAAACTGAGAGAGAATGTCCGTTCCATGACAGGACACCGGGGACTGCTTCATTCTCTGCTGGTTCCTGCAGCAATGCTGTTGGCACTGCCGGTTATCGGCAATACAAACGGAATAGAGAAGGCTTTTCTGATAGGGATGATTGCAGGTAATCTCAGCCATTTGATTCTGGATATGCTTTCCGGTGGAGTTCCGCTGCTGATACCGTTCAGTGTTGCAAGGATCCGGGTATGCAATTTCCGCACCGGAGGAATTATGGACAAGCTGTGGAGATTGGTCATGTACTTTGGCATTGGTTATCTTGGATTATCGGAATTATATCAGATAGTATCCAAGTATATCAGAATATAGCAGAGAAGATCAGAAAAGAGGGCGATGAAAATGAGAAATATCAATTATTTTGATAAAGAATTATCTGTCGAGGAGTATGTGAAAAAGGAAGTATGCAAAAATGCCGGCACTCAGAGCGTTGCTTTTAAAGAACAGCTTATTTCATTATGCAGCTCTGCGGGTATTGAATGTAACGAAAAAATGAAAAAAGAAGAGCTGTTTGATCTTCTTTGCAACAACGGCTTTGAATATAAGCAGTTTGCTGATCTATTTGGAATAGGCGTCAGCAGCCAGGTATATCAGAGAGCCTTTAACATCACTCATCAGGATGTAAAATGCTTGGAAAGAAATGGTGTATTAAAAAAAGTAGGCAAATACAGATTTCGTGCCTTTGGAAAATACAATTATGCACCATTATATGATCTTTATCAGTATGCGCAGATGACGGACGATGCGATGGAAGATATGCTCAAAAAATAACTTAGGGGCATGTAATAGATAACAGCATTCGGATATATCACAATATAGCAGAGAATATCAGAGATAATCTGAGTAAATCAGAGATAATCAGACTATATCAGAGATGCAGGAAGAAAGAGACGGTGAGAGTGTGAACCGATTGGGATTTTTGGTGCTGTCTGTACTTTTGGCAAATGATGCGGATAACCGTATGGCAGCTATGTCATTAAAGGAGATCATGCAGACAGAAGATTTAGATGTAAGAGAAAATACATTATTTAAAAAACTTCGGGATTATGAAAATCAGGGATACGTGAAAAAAGGTATGAAGGATGGAAAAGCCAACACTTTTTATATCACGGATGACGGAAAGGAATTCCTGGAGCAGAATAAGAAATAAAGATAGGAGATTATACGGATGAAGGATAAGATTGCTTTTATAGCGGTAGGACAGGCCGGAGGAAATATCGGTCAGCTTTTTGAGAGTATGGGTTACACAGTACTATATATTAATACGTCCGGAGAGGATCTGGATACACTGGAAAATGCAAAATTCAAATATCATGTATCTAATGGAGAAGGTTGTAATAAGGATCGGCATAAAGCAAAACAGCTGATTGTAGAGGATTTTGATAATATAGATGCAGAGATTGAGGCAAAGTTGCAGGATAAGATGCTTTTTGTAATATTTGCGAGTGGAGGTGGTACCGGATCCGGCGCCGGACCGATGCTGATAGATCTGTTAATAGATGATGGACGGGAGGTAGGAGCAATCACAATTCTTCCATCTCCGACAGAAAGTGTAAAGGCACATATCAATTCCTATGAATGTTTTACGGAACTGACGCAGATCCAGGGGACTGCAGCATGCTTTATCCTGGATAATAACAGAGGTGACAAAATGCACCTGAATGAACAGTTCGCGGATGATTTGTGTGCTTTTTTGGAGATTCCCGAGCAGCTTAAGAGCCTTCGCGGAAATATTGACAGAGCAGAGATTGAGGAGACATTGAAGGCACATGGTATGGCGATGATCGTACGTGCGCAAGGATCGGAAAGCTCGCAGGTGATACAGGCACTGGCGGAGAATGAATATGCTCCTGCAGAAGCTGATCGCACGGTCAAGTATATAACGGCAGCTTTGGCTGGAAATGTGGACATGGGAGACCTAGAGAAAGCTGTAGGAATTCCGATAGATACATTTCAAACATACAGTGAGAAGGAGGAAAACATCTGCTGCATCTCCGGGATGACTTATCCCAGGATGCGTCTGGAAGAAATGTATCAAAAAGTAGCTGAGAATAAAGACACCATACGGAAAAACTTAGAAGCTACACAGGAGACAAAATTGCAGAAGAACGTAAACTTCCTTGAAGAACTGCAGCCGAAGCGTAAGGAAACGGCAATTGCATCCGGAACCGGAGCCAGGGAAGAACGCAAACATCTGTCTAAAAGGGATATCCTGAATAAATATTTATAAATGAGAGGGAACTGTTAATTTATATGCAAAAGATAAAATACTGTGTACTGGATAAGCTGCTGAGAGCAGACTTATCCAGGGCAGAAATGGATTTTATATTACATATATCGCATTACCAGGATGATTCCGGCTGTGTATCCGGTATTTATTACCGGGATATCTGCAATGCACTTCAGATATCATACCAGACCTTTTATGACGTATTACACAGCCTACAGGTGAAGGAGATCATTGCGGTCACAAAAGCCTATTACGGAGACTGGGATGTTACAATCCTGGATAATTCATTCCAGGACGGAATTACAGGCTATGTAAGTACCGGTGACGATCTGTTCCTGGATTCGGATTTTCAAAAATGTGGTCCTCAGGAGAAACTTCTTGCACTGGAATTTCTTAAAATTGCAAAGAACCCATCTAATGGTGGAAAATACAAAATTGGTAAAGAAAAGCTTTATGAAAAATATTGTAAGCTTTTTTCAGTCACGAAACGTGTCTTTTTGAGGTATCTGCACAGATTAAGGAAATTTTTCTCTATGATAGTTACGGAAGGGATATATTATATCCGACCAGGCAAAAACTACAGGGAGAAGAATAAGGGAAGAACAGATACTGAATTACTCAGGGATCATGTAAAACGTTTTGTATTGCGGAGAAATCGTGCAACCTACACAGAAGAGGAAGGAAAGGATGTAGCCAGACTTTTAACGCAGTATGCCGGCACAGTACCTGACGTTAGATTACTGATCCGGCTGATCTCCGAGGCAGTATTGGAGAGTATACGGATCCGCAATGCCGGGATCAGGAACCACTATAAGTGGAACCGAAGGTTAAATCCTAAGTTCGTGCATAAAATTTTGCAGGAGAAAATATTGAATCAACCACAGCTGGTGAAGTAAGTCTATGAAAATAGGCTTATTTGTGTTTCATCAAATCTGAAAAATCATAATTCAAATCGATACTTTTCAAAGAAAATGAAAAATTAAAGAGAAAATGTGATGTAGGAGCCGGAAAAGCTTCTTTTTTACTGTGGAAAATGAGACAGTTTATTCAAATTTCGTGCAGACAAAATATGAACTTTTCAAGTTACATGCTCCTGTGGATAAACTTTTCAAATTTGGATGTTGATAGCGGTGTCTATAGATAATAGTTTTCCAAAATCATGCAGAGCATCAGGAGGGAAAAGCCTGAAAACAAGGCAAAAAACACACCCAAATAAAAGAACGTATCCTTTCCTTTATTATCTCTTGTCCCTGTTCTTTCTAGAAAAAGAAAATATCCTATCTTAAATTCGCTGTGTTATCTACCATCATCTGCCAAAAAAGAAAAAAATACTTGACAGTGCATACGGATTCCATCATTCTATTGCCACTCATGAGAGGAAGGTAGATAGATGGATATCAAAGTGCTGAAGAAAGAATGTAATGATTTGATCGATGAATTAGAGTCATTACAGCGGACAGATGCAAATTTGGATCAGCAGATCAGAGAATTACAGAATCACCTGGAGAAAAAAACGAATCCGCAGTCTGAGATTGGATTGCCACAGCTGAACTTCATAATAGATATGAAAGAGGAAGAAGCGGAATACACAATTCCGGAGACAGCAGTGGAAGAGGAAAAGGAAATTCCTGAGGAAAAGAAAGAGGAGGAGAATCCATGGAAAGAAATGGATCAACAGCGATTTCCGGCGGACACAGTAATCATATATGAACCCAGTAATTTGGAAAATACGATAGTTCGCGTAATAAAAATAGTAGCATTGTGCGGAATACTGGGTGGAATTATGGTTTCAATGATAACGCTGATAATAGGAATGCAATAAGAGGAGAAAGGTATGTTTGGAAAGGGAAAAGTGAATCTCGGAGCACAGCAGGGTGTAGTAGCAGAAAAAGAAAATTTATCAAAAGACGATGTCTTTAAAATGTTAGTTGAGGAATATGCATCATCCCGGATGGATCTGATCATCAGATTGCGTAAAAAAAGGATTACAGACGAAGAATTTATGGCATATGTAGATGAATCTCTGAAAAAAATAGGCGCAGATACAGAGGTGATAGACCAGGCAAGATTGATGTTTTATCAATACGTCTTCCGGTATTTCCGGCTGACCCCATTGATGGAAGATCCGGAGATATCAGACATCCATTGTATCGCATATAACAAAATCCGCATAAAAAAGCGGGGTAAACGTCAGGAGGCAGATGTGCAGTTTGCATCCAACCAGGAATACCGGGAATTTATTGACCGTGTAGCAACGCAAAATGGTGTTAATATCTCAAACCTTAATGCTATTCAGAGATTTGCTGATGATGAAACGGACAAGAACTATATATTGCGATTTACGTTAATTACGCCGATTGTTACCACTTACGGAAATCCATATCTTATTATCCGTAAGTTTCCCAAAAATTTCCCGGAGATTTCCGATCTTGTTCAGGAAAAATTTATGTCACAGCAATTAGCGGATACTTTAGTGGAAAGATTCCGGACGGGATCGACATTGATCTGTGGCGGTAACTCAGATGGTAAATCGACCTTATTGAATGCCTTAAAGGAAACATTACCGGAAGATATGGCGGTTATGGTAGCTCAGCAGGCAGATGAGCTTACGACCAAGCATCATCCGGATATGATCTTTTTACATTCTCTGTCGGAATCAGCGGAATCAGCAGTTAAATATGACCTGGAACAGCTGAGCATAGCATCACTGACCATGGACGTGGATTTTTTCATCATCGGGGAAGTAAAGGGGACAGAAGCTATGTACCTGATCAATGCAGCATACACCGGGCAGATCAGCGCCGCCACAGTCCATTCCCTATCTGCACAGGCAGCACCGGAGAAAATCGTGGATTATGCATTACAGGCATCCGGGAACAAATACAATCGCGCAGAATTGTTAAAGATGATTGCCGACTGCTATCACACGGTCATTAATGTCAAAGATTATAAAGTGTATGAGGTCCTGGAAATAGACGGATGGGATGACGTTACGCAATCTATTAAATATAAATCTCTGTACCATTTATAAACGAATAAAGAACAGAAGGGAATGAAATGATGATCATTTTGAAAATTATTATAGCAATCTGCCTTTTTTCCGGAATTTTCTTCTTTTTTTGGTATCTGCAGAGAACAAAAATTATTGAAAAAGGGTTGGCGACAGTAAGAGGATCTATTGAAGAAACTGCGGCGAGACGTCAGATAGAAGCACATGCGAATCTGCTGATCCGGGATCAAAAGAATAAGGGCAGGCTGGAAAAAATTATCGAAAGACCTGAAAAGCTGTATATTTACAGCAGAATTGGAAAGATAGTCAAAGGGTTATCTTTCGAGGTATGGGCAGTACTCATAGTATTGACGGCAGCTGGAGCATATCTGGGAACATTGCTGATCACAAAGAACGCTATGACTGGCTTGTTGGCGGCCATCGGATATTATTTGATTATTAAAATTGCGGAAATGATTCTTGCACGTAGAAATTATAAAACAATAGATAGATATCTTCTGGAATTTCTGAACCAGCTAGGGAACTTTTCTGTAATTCAAGGTGAGGTTACAAATGTGTTGCATCAAACGGCTCAATATGCTCCTTCAATATTGGCGGAAGCATTAGAGGAATGCTACATCGAAGCACAGACCACAGGTAATGTTTCGGCAGCATTGATGGGGCTGGTCGATCAGTTTGAACATGAAAAGTTCAAAGAAATTGTAATCAATCTTGAAGTGTGCTCGCGTTATACAGCCAACCTAAAGGTTATTGTCGACAGTTTACGACGGAATCTGATGGATGCTAAAAGGGCCAGTCAGGAACGCAGGGCGATAGCAGACAGTGCTATTGTCGAAATGGTAATCTTGTCAATAATGTTGCTGATAGTTCTGGCGGTTGTAGATACCATGATAAAAGCGTCTATCTGGGATGTGTTGCTTCACAGTATTGTTGGTTATATTGCCCTGGGAGTAGCAGGTATCTGTTACTTAATATTTGGATTTGCCATTATGAAAGAAAGGTAAAAAATGACACCATTAGAAATTAGTTTAAAAATATTACCAGCTATTATAGCCATATTATCGCTTTTGCTGGTGATCTACGTGGGAAAGACCTATCACCCTATGACAGCGTTGCATAAGACATATATAAGAATCGATGGCATTTTACATGAAAAAAAGCTCTTGTTTGATTACGAAGAAACACGAAGATTTTTACAATCCCACGGTGCAGTAAATCATTTCGGATCGTGGATCGATCCGGTGAAATACTTGGCTATTCGTATTTGCCTGGCGGCCATCGGATTTGCTGTCGGAATATATGTAAATGCCTTTTTGGGACTTGTTGGTATGGTACTTGGATTCTTGTTGCCGCCATTATTATTGCTGTATATGAACAACAAAGATAATGACGCAATGACCCCACAGATCCAGACACTGTACAGTCTTTTACAGGTACAGATCCACGCAGGGGTGCCTATGATTGATGCCTTGTCAGAGAGCTATCAGTCCTTCCCGGCTAGTCGTTTGCGGAATGCATTGAGTGAGTTTGCAACCAGCATTTATTTCAATGGATCGTTTGATAAATCATTAGGTGAATTTAATGGAAAATTTGATAACGGATTTATCGATTCTCTATGCATTATATTGTTACAGGCCCGGGAATCTGGACAGGCAATGGAATTACTGCGGGATATTTCCCAACAGATCACGGATATGCAGGCAGGCTTGCAACTTAAAAAGAAAGAAAAACTCAACCGTATAACTACATTTTGCCTGATGGGTATTATGGGTGCAATGATTGGTGTTGCCTTATATGCTGCTATTATGCAGATGTATGCATCGGTCGGGTCTTTCTGATAGATGAAACTTTATTTCAATACAAAGAGGAGGAACAAACAAAATGAAGAAGAAAATGGCAAGAATGCAGTTAAAGACAGTGGAGCTTGCACAGAAAGTAATCCGTCATAAGAGTCAGGGTATTGATGGAATACTGGTAACAGTAGGATTATGCATTATAGCATTAATTCTTTGTGTGGTGATGAAAGACAGTCTGACAGGTTTCATAGAGACAATTGTAACAGCAATGCAGAATAAGGCAATCGGTATTTTGGGATGATATGATGATGAAAAAAAGAAAAGGGAGTATAGTAGACATTTTACCATCGATGATCATGGTGATTGCTGCGGTGATGCTGATTATGGTTTTCTTCGACCTATATCAGATACTTAGTCTTAACGAGGATGTAAAACAGATTGCCCGGAAATACATGCTCACTATGGAAACTATGGGATATTTGGATCCGGCAAATCAGACGACCCTTGTGCAGGAGTTATTAGATCTGCAGGTTACAGATATTGATCTTACAGGATCCACCATGTCGGATGCAGGATATGGTAATGCGGTATATCTGCAGATATTCTGTAAGCTGCCGATGGAGCAGCTTAACATGGATGGATATGATATGCTGCAGTTCGTGTTTCAGGACAAATCAATACCAATCAGGGTGCGTAGAATGTCTACTGCAAAAAATTAAGCATGATAAGACGGTGGATAATCAAAAAAAGTAAAGGTGAGCTGGCTACGTTTACCATGGTATATGTGTTGCTGTTTTTCACTGCAACAGTGGCATTCGCGTTACAGATCAGACAGTACATATCACTTAAAACCTACACAGAAGACGCACTTGCAGCGTCTAACCTGGCATCTGCAGTAATAGATATTCAGGAATATGGCGTCAACCATAATCTGATTATAAAGGATCCCGCACACGCGTATAGCATCTACCAGGATGCTTTAAAGGTCAACATGGGTCTGAATGACCACTGGGAAGATCCTGCGGGAATGATATCAAGCCCGGTGCAGGTGGAGCAGTATATCGTATACAACGTGCGGGGAACAGAGGTAGAGGTGACCTCATTCGGAGAAAACCTTAACTATTCGGCAACCGAGACCCTTGGAAGTGCAACATCACCTAATGGAAGAGTCATCGAGTCTACCAGCATATATAGCCGGATCAGTTATCAGGTGACAGGATACTTTGGTGTGACGGTTCCGGCAGTAAAAGATAAGTTGGTTGATGTTGTAAAAAATAATTAAAGGATTGGACAAGCGAAAATGAAAAAGGATAAAAAAGAAAGAAGCATTCTGCCTGGTGTAATCATTGTATCTCTACTGGTGGCAGTTATTGTATATGCAGTTATGCTGAATGCGGAAAAAACAGCATTATCAGACTATGAAAAAGGGACAGTTTATGTGACAACAAAGCCGGTACCCAAAGGCACTTTGATCACGGCAGACTATATCACTCAAAAAGAGGTAGATAAATCTTTGATCCCGTCCGGCGCAGTAAGTAATCCAGAAGATCTAACGGATTTGATCAGCGTATATGCAGTAGATCAGGGATCCATTATTACCACTGGGATGTTTACTGCTGTTAATGACATCACAAAGGATATGACGCAGCCGGTAGTGGCCGGATTCAAGGCCGATGATCTGTATCAGGTGGTAGGAGGCGTCCTGCGATCCGGAGATCGAATCAACATCTATCAGGTAAATGAAAATGCCAATAAAGGGGATACCTCACAGTCCTTGGCAAACACAGATGATAATTGGACAGACGCATCTTCAGATACGGCAGCATCCCTTGTATGGGGAAATGTGTTTGTCCAGGAAGTATTTGACTCTGCCGGTGCGGTGATCAGTACATCTGACTCTACGACTCCGGCACAAAGAGTAAATATCTACATGGATAACGATAATGTAGCAGCTTTTTATGCTGCACTGGCACAGGGTTCTCTGCGTGTTGTAAAAATCTGCGAATAGATAGTCAGTGGGTGTGACAAAGAAATCGGGTCTGATGACCGGCAGGTTTGAGCCCTGCCCCCACTTTACAGCGATATTTGCTGTGATGATCTTTGACAACTGCATATGGAAATCGGACGAAAAACCGTTGAATGAATTTTAAAAATCTGATTTGGGTATAGAAACCATAAGTTAGTCATG
>ERZ835541.409-NODE-409-length-55484-cov-29.710837_pt1 | contig 55484 bp, 63 predicted proteins | sample MGYA00519945_ERZ835541 | MGnify/ENA primary metagenome ERZ835541 (study PRJEB31850, sample SAMEA3708780) | human gut metagenome | biome: human gut; feature: human-associated habitat; material: faeces | place: China | collected 2014 ...
TTTGTGATGAAATACTTAGAAATGTACTCTTGTTGAACTTTTTTTGCAAGTAAAATTTTTAACTAGCACAATACGTTTATATTATTAAATAATATACAGGCAGTTTATCAGAAATGGATGTATTTGATAAATATAATTTTCATGATAGTTTAATTCAACATATAGAATATTTTTCTTCAAAGAAAAAATTAATTATTGATATAGAATTATGTAATTGGTGTCAATCTTTTTATACTGAAGGTGAACCTGAAATAAAAAAAGGTAAATTGATATTTTTAGATGTAAGTTTTTTTAAATTTATACCAAGTACTGTTAAAATAAATGACAATGAAATATTAGAAATTCATAAGAAAAAAATAATATTATAGAAATTGTATTTTTTAATATAACCGATGTTCAGTTATTAATAATTAAATCATCTAATATTTATTGGCGATGGGAAACATAATAATGGGATATTTTAATATTTGCAGTGGGATTGAGTATAAAATATAGGCTCTCTGTTGAGAGCCTGATACATAACAAATTTTAAGATTGCGTTATGAAATGGAAGAGAATAAAAAGCTCGTTCAGTTCATTTTCAATGAAAATAGGGAAGTTGTCGTTGAAAAATCCACTGATAAGTTTAAGCGACTAATCCGTAGTTATGACCTTTGGGCAAGTGAATGTGAGCCTGAAAAGACTTGGTATCATTACGCCAGTGATGAACAGGGAAGCACTGTATTTATTACAGATGATAATAAAGTCTGCAATAGATATGATTATGATGCTTGGGGCAACCTTATTACCTGTGAAGAAATTATCCCGAATAGATTTCTTTATACGGGACAGCAATTTGACCAGATAACACAGCAATATTATCTAAGAGCAAGATATTATAATCCAGTAATTGCTAGATTTACCAAAGAAGATATCTACCGTGGCGATGGCTTAAATCTTTATACCTACTGCGATAATAACCCTGTAATCTATTATGACCCTAGTGGATATGCCTGTGATACAAAAGATGCTTTAAGAAAAAAATTAGAGCATGGAGGATATAAAACCTATGAAATAGATGAATATAGAAATATACGTCCTGGTAAAAATAGAGCTTTAGGTCATACAACATCTATTGAAGACGGTCAAGTTCAAGCTCATCATATTATTCAAGATGCATGGGCAAAAAATAATATACCAAAATATTCAAAGAAAGCTGCTCCGGCTATATTATTACCATCTAATGCAGGTATGACACATACAATTATTACTGGAAAACAACGACGTCGATATAATGCTAATGGAAAATCTTTTAAATATGGAACAATAAAAGAAATGTTTGGATTTAGTTATAATGATTTAATATCTAGCGGTGTAGATAAAAAAGTGGCACAAAAAGCTATAAAGAAAGCATATAAATATTTTGATTCGATAAAAGCTTTTTAGTAAAATGAAAGGAATAATTATGTAATGAATATTGAAAATATGTTGAAAAATTTTTATTATAAACGAAAAAATGGAGCTACAAAAGAAGAAATACTAGAATTAGAAAAGAATTATCATTGGATTTTGCCCGATTTTTATAAAGAAATATTAAACTTTTCTAACGGATTAGAATTAGATAATGAAGAAACTTTTATATTTTTATTTAATACAAGTTATATGTTGAAAGCTAATAAAAAAATATATGAAACAACAATATTTGCTCCTAATTTATTAGTAATCGGAAATACTGGAGGGGATGAAATTCTTGTTGTCGAACAAAAAAAAGATAGTGAAAAAATATATATATATGATCCAGGTGCTTTATTTCCTGGAGAAGAAGATATAACCATAATTCATATAGAAAAATGGTTTTTAAATGGTTGTCCAATGGGTGAAGAGTTATATAAATGTATATATTAATAAATAATAAATTAAAGGCTCTCTATTGAGAGCCTTATACATAATCAATCTTCATTAATTGAGGAGGAATAATTGATGAACATGAGAAAATCTATATCTTTGGCTTTGATTGCTTGTATTGTTTCAGGAAATGTGTGTTTGGCTAAAGATATTAATTTAAAACCGAACATAAATCTTCCTGGTATGGTTAAAGTGGATTTACCTAGGACTAAAGAAGAGGCAAAGATGATGAAAGGGCAGCAAAAAGAAGCTGTAAAAGAGGAAAAAGCCTTGCAGGAAGCTCAAGAAAAGGAAGCTTTTACTAAGCTAGAAAATATGGCAGATGCAGGTGAAGTGCAATCTATGTATATTCTAGCTCATGCCTATTATACAGGACAGCAGGTAGAAGAAAATGATACCTTAGCTGTAAACTGGTGGAAAAAGGCAGCAGATGCTCTTTATCCTGATGCCGATGCGTGGATTGGTCTTTCTTTTGCTGAAGGTTTTGGAGGTTCTCCACAAAATCAAGTATCAGCAGATAGGCGTTATGAAAGAGCGGTAGAGCGTGGTTCATCTTATGGTGCGATTATACTAGGCATTGAAAAATATCGCAAAAACGATATAGATAATAAAAATGAAGCTATTTCCTTATTTGAGAAGGCTAGAGATCAAGGTAATCCTTTAGCAGAGCAGTTTTTAAAAAGTATACGTGAAAAAGGCACAGACACTAATCAAGATTTTAGAAATAAAATTGATTGGAAAAAGGAAATGAAAAAAATTCCTTTAGATGAAATGTATTATATAGCAGGTATTAATGCTTATACAGGTAATATTGTGCAAAAAGATAATAGTGTAGCTGTCAGGTGGTGGGAACTAGCTACTGAAGCTGGAAATATCAAGGCAAAAACAATGCTAGGAATTTCATATTATACAGGACGAGGTATCGGTCAAAATTATACAAAAGCAGTGGAATTATTAAAAGAAGCTGCTTTAAGTGGAAATACACTGGCAGAATTTACTTTAGCTAAAGCGTATTTAGCAGGAAACGGTGTGCAATATAACCGTGCCGTTGCACTTGAACTTTTGCGTGATGCTCAAAATAGAGGCATGAAAGAAGCCGGTAATCTTGCGGATAATTTAGAAGGTAGATGAGGAGGGATTTACAGTGAATGTATTTGATAACGATTTTGATATAGAAGAATATATGCAAAAAAGGCTTATGGAAATTGAAAATCTAGAAAGTCGTCGTATTTTTAAAGAGACTGTTGGTAAATTGTTTTTACAGTTACACGGAGAAATAGAAAAAGAATACCATGCTTTAAGTGAAAGAATATATGATGAAGTTCCTTTAGCCATAAGTGGACCAGAAATTGTAACTAATATAATAAATAGAAAAGATTATGACGTTACAGATACATATCTGTTCCCTATGCGTAAGGAAGATTTAAACCCTTGTGAAATAGATGCAACGAGCCTTGTAGAAACATTGAAAAAGAAACAGCCATTTTATCTGTATCCAGTATTTTTGCAAGCAGATTATTTGAAGGTAGCAGATTTTAATAATCCTTTACGGGTATTTAAAGGCAGTGTAAAAACTCAACATAATGAATATACTGCAAGCTTTATCGTTAGACCCAATATGTATTATCGTAAAAAAATTGAGGAATTATATTATATATTTCAACTTAATTATCTGCCATGGCAAAGCGTATGCTGTCCGTATCTATATAAATTATTTGATGTTTATATGATAGATATTGAAAACTGGGATAACAGCGAAATTATTACTGAAGCTAGAGTTAATTTTGAAGAATATGAAAGTAGTATTTTTTATGAGTATATACCTTTATGGAATATACAAAAAATAACTGTAAAAACAAGCACATATCCAGAACCATGTTTAGATAAAATCAATTATGAACATAAGATTTTTCAGAAAAAACTTATAAAAAATGCTAAATATCTTATAACAAATACAGATGAAAATATAACTAATATCCGCTGGAAAAATGGCGACCTTATAATCAGTGCAGCAAAAGAAAATCCTGTGGATTGGCAGTTATACCAATGTAATATGAAGATAGATAAAAAATATCCTAATATTTGTGTATCGAATGGGAAAAAGAAAACATTTTCAGATCGGTTAAGAAATTATTATGGACAAAATATAAAGACTAAGCAAGAAATAGCGCGGCTATTATCTTCTTTTTATGTTTCAGATTTTTTAGAGTTTACAGACGTATCTTTTAGAGAAGACATAAGTCAAAAAGAAACATATTCTGTTGATGACTTTATACTTGATGAGCTTCGTACTGGAAAGAGTCGACAAGTTTTATTAGTTGATTTTAGGGCAAAACAGCCAGATTTTTATTTAAATAGAGATATTATGAGTTTTCTTATAAGCATATTGCAAATGTATTTTTCAGAATATGAATGTTATGGTCGTCTTGTATAGGGGGAAGATATATGAATTTTATCTGGGATATTATACTTCAGGCGCAAAAAGAAGGAAAAGAAAAGTCAGATTTATTTTTTTGGCAAGCACAAAACTACAGTCCATATTATGAACAGTCATTTAATACTATTAATGAAGAACATATTGATAAGATTTTAATTGAAATAAATGCTCTATATAGGTTTAGTCATATTTTTCAGGAGATATTACATCCAAATTTTATTCAAAATGGACAGTATGCAGATATTATTGCCTTTATTATTTACTTATTTGATACAGTTATTCATTATTTAGGAGAGATTGATCTACGTCATGGATTAACGAAAAGGGAATTTTATATTCGAAGGATATGTTATGAAGTAAAAAATGGTGTTTTTGGAAAAATCGCACAAGATGGGATTTTGACTATGGATAAGACACTTCAGCTAAAGATAACAAATGAGATCTTAACGCAAATGCAAATAGGCTCTAATCTACATTGCTTTAAAAGAGCTATAAAAGATACTTTTCCTAACTGTATTTTATATCAAAGCAATTATAATGTTAAAGAGCTTTTCTTATATCTGGGTGAAAAAAGTAATGAAGTAAAAGAAAAGCAATTAGCATTTCTTTTAGATTGTTTTTTACCACTGGAATTTCAAATCAGAATATTTTGGGATAAACACTTTGGTATTATGGGTATAGACGAAACAATGCACTCTAATGAAATAGTTATTTTTTAGGAGGTTTTGCAATGAATGGACAAATTATTCCTTTATTTGAACATGAACATATACTGCGAATACAGATGCTAACAAGACTAAGAGATTACGCATATTCTTATAGTGAATTAGAATATGAAGATTATAGTAATGGTATTATAAGCGGTTGTAAGATAGCAACTACTGAAGATAGATTGATTTTAAATCAAGGTTTAATTCATTATGGAGGTCATATATACCTTATAACAGAGCCAATGTTTGTGGAATATCATCCTACAAATACATGGTGCATACTTAAAATCTGTTTTCTTGATGCGAATGAATCTAATGGGTATTTGTGTAGAGCAATAGAAATTCACTTATCTGAAGATATGAACTTAGAATCAAATGAAATGGAATTGTGCAGATTTAAACTTCAACCTGGAGCACATCTTCGTACAAAATATGTTGATTTTTTTGATAGAAATACGGAATTTGATACCTTAATTAATATTCATGCTCCATTTTGTGCTATAGAAAAAAGCTCCATATCACCAGAGATTACACGTGCATTTGTAAGAGAAGCTCGATTATATGAAGTAGAAGATTTAGATATACCATTTTTTATGCAAGTATTAAATACTAAAGGAGCAGTAAGTCGTGAAGTTATAGAATTATATCTCTCTTTGAGATTAAGAAAAGATTTTTCTAATTGTAGTAATCTAGATATTTTCAATGCTTTTTGTGAGATATTGCGTTCTTTAAAAAGTGGCAATAAGCTTGATTTTTCGCAAAAGAAAACTAAAAAACAGCAAATTATCGTATGTTAAGGAGATATTATGATGGAAACAGATGAAAAAATATTGGCTATGCGTAATGAATTAAGAGAAAAAATAATTTATCCAGAAAAAAGCATTGACAATAAAACATTAGAAAAAGAACTTACATCATCAATTTATGATGAAAAAGTAAATATATTCGGTAAAACAAAAATCTTTGAAGATAAGGTATTATTTAATAATCTTATTTCTCTTAGAGTGCCTTCTGATTTTAATTATCTTGATGAAGAGATTATACAAAGAATATATCCTATGGGAAATCCTCCGCAAATTGTTTTAAGTGATGAAACAGATTATTTTTTTTCAGTAGGATTAAGTTATTTAGATTATAGTCTACCAGAAATAGGATTAAAAAAATATGTGCAAAATATCTGGACAGCATTAGATAGGTTAGGTCCAAAAACGGGTTTTATAAAGTTGGAAATGATAAAAAGTAAAGATAATACGCCTATTGCTGTACTAGAGTTTACATCACTTGCTATTGATACGGCAGTATATAATATTCAGTTTTATGCAAGTATACAAGGAAAAGTATTGATGGGAACAATAAATTTTCCCTTCAGTAGAAAAGAAAGACTTGTTCCTCTAGTGCGGGAAATAGTGGCGTCATTGAAAAATCTTACAAAGAAGGAGGAAATCATATGAGTATTACCTATGGTGAAATAATTATTGAAGGCATTGAATTTACTAAAATATTAATGCTAAAGATATCACATAAACCAAATGAGCATGGATATTTAACCATAGCGGGAGAGATAGATTCACAAAAAGCTCAAGAATTTACTGATAGAGCCGATGAAACAACGCAAATTATAGTAAAAGCAAAAGGCGAAGAAGAGCAGACCTTATTTAACGGTGGTATTTTAAATATTGCTATAAAAAATGAAGCAGATTATAGTATTTTAACAATAAATGGCATTACTTCTAGCTATACACAAGATATTCAAAAATTATCCCGTTCATACCAAAATACGACAAAAACATATGAGCAGATATTAAATGAAGCCTATCAAGGAAACGGCTCTGTAGATGTAACAGTTGAAGATAAGCCCATTGGAGCATTTATCATGCAGATGAATGAAACAAACTGGGAATTTACTAAACGTATGGCTTCTCGTTTTAATGTTCCTATTTTTACATCTATAATAGCACCAAAACCAATGGTATATGTTGGTTTACCACCAGTGGGTAATACAAAAGAAATTACTACCACGTCATATGGACATGGAAAAGATGAAAATAAATATAATACTATTACACAAAATTATATGGCAGATAACGCTTCTGCTATGAGACAAGATTTTTCTGGTTTTTTTGCGCATTCACTTGATTATGTTTATTTAGGCGACCAAATATCTTTAAATCAAAAGACCTATTTTGTTAAAAGTGTAGAAGCTATATTAATTGATGGTCTTTTAGAAATGACATATGAACTTGTAGGAAAAACAGGTTTTGTCGCTCCTATTGCCAAAAACGATAATTGTTCTGGTAGAATACTGACAGGTCAAGTACGAGCTGTAAAACAAGATTTAGTGCAAGTTCATCTTTTAGAAATAGATAAAGACTTTGATAGTAGCGGTAATTGGTGGTTTCCATATTCTACGGCTTATTCAAGTAGCGATGGCAGTGGTTGGTATGTTATGCCTGAAATTGGAGATTATGTACGAATTATGTTTCCTTCTGGAAATGAAGCTGCTGGTTTTGCGGCAAGTTCAGCAAATAAAGCTCCACTTTCCAATCCGCGACATAAAAGCTTTAGAGCGCCAAGTGGTAAAGAAGTATTAATGACAGATGAAGGACTGTATATTATTTGCAATCATCAGAAAATTTTTATCGACCTTACGCCAGAACATGGTATAAAAATTGTGTCAGATAAAGATATTAATATAGTATCGACTGCTAATATAGCCGTCAGTGCTAATAAAGATATACAGATATTAGCTAAAAAACAAGTGTATATTGGAACACCAGAATCTTTTATCACTATTACACCTGAACAAATTTCACTTGCAGCTAAAGATGTCATTATTACTTAAAGGCGGTGAAAGAATGAAAGATTTTATATATGAATTTACAACTAGAATTTATGAAAAATCAGCACAAAACCTTATTTTAAAAACAGATAAACAAATTGCCGTCAACGAAAATATAATTTGTCAAAGTCTATTTACAGAAATTGAAAAACAGTTAAAAAAAGTAGCTATTTTTCAACAGCAAAAAATATTACCTAGTGTATCATATATGTCGTTTTCTGTATTGTATACTTCTGTTTATTTTAAACAGCCACAAATGCGACTTGATTTTTATAATGAAGATTGGACAGTAACAGAGCCTTTATATACGACATATTTAGATATAAAATGGCTGTTTTCTTTTTGGGATTATCACTATAATGACCTTGAAAAAGAAGCTAAAAACCTTGACAGTAATATAAATAAGCGCTATATAAAGCAAGCAATGTGGAAGAGCGTTCGCCTTTTGACATATTTATTATCACAACGATTTAAATATTGGAGTTATAACCTTACACAAAGTATGGCTTTTGATATGATGGAAAAGAATGAAGAATTTTTTATTACGGTAGGAGAATATATGGATTGGCAGAATATTGTTTATGCTGCTTTACCTGAAATAGATATATTTAATCACAATATAAATGATTCATTAAAACAAAGAGATTTTCTCTCAAAAGAATATGAAAAGAAGATGTTTATCAATCTTGATATGAGTCATAGTAGATTTTATAACTGCATATTTAAAGAATGTACTTTTGATAATTGTATTTTAAATGATTGCATCTTTGAAACCTGCAGTTTTAAAAATGTTGAATTTTTAAATGTAACACTTTATGGAATAACCGCAAAACACACTTTATGGGAAAGTGTGACATTCAAAAATTCTAAATTAGGTGTAAAAGAAAATGATACAGATTTTTTAGAAATATATAAACCAAGTGAATTTATATATTGTAGTATAACAAATTTAAAAATGATTGATAGTTGCTTTGATGATGTTTCATTACATGGAGGCGTTGTCAAACAAATTGAAAAAGAAAATACATCGCTGACAAATTCTGATTTTGCATAATAAAGGAAGTGATGAGATGGATATGATTTTTTTTCGACTTTATACAGGTGAAAAAGAAGGCAATTCTATAAAAATAAAAGGATTAAATCATAAAACATATACTAAAAATTTAGATAAACCATCTTTTGATAAAATAACACCTTTTACAGTTGCATATTATCTGAATAGACCGAATATAGAAATCCCTGATTTTATAAATGTACCACCATTTATTTTATCTGATAAATACAAAGATATATTCTCCTTACTAGAGCCAGCTATAGAATTTAAGGGTATTCAGCTTTATCCAGATGATAAAACTCAATATGCTCCTATGCCGACATATTGGATACCTTACTTAGAAAAAACAGACTGTCTACATAAAGACAGTGAAATTTATGATATAGGAACAGCCAAAAAACTTATATTGCAAAAAGAGGCTGTTATCGGTAAAGATATTATACGACCAGCTGGCATAATCGAAGATGTTTGGCTTTTATCATTAACAGCAGCAGAAGCTGTACTTCGTAGAAAGCCGTTTGGTGTAAATTTTGAAATTATAGAAGTGAGGGAATAGCTATGGCAAAATCTTATGTACCGTATCTTACAATGTCTAAATGTGATAAAGGCAGCAAAGAAAAACCTCTTACTATAAATCCTGACCATGGAGTAATTTATCATGATAAGCCTCTGTTAAATGCTAATGACCATTACCCAGAAATTAATATTCCCTCATATGGTGAATGCGCCATAAAAGGAAAATGTAAGCCAAATACAGCAGATAAAGCATGGCAAAATGTTAATAAAAAACATATTATTGATGGAGCACCAGCACTTATGCAAGATAGTATTCTTCCTTGTAAAGAAGGAGGCACGATATCTATTATTATGCCAGCAGAAAACGTAAATGTAATCTCAAAAGTTTCTGAAGTGATGACTGACTTTGTAGAAAGTGGTATCACAGCTGCAACAGAAGCACAAAACGCTAAGGCTGAAAATACAGGTAGTAGTACCATGCCAGGAATGTATCAAGGCACACAAGTAATATCTGATAAATAGGTTGATGTTATGAAAAATTTAAGATGGATTATTTTTTTATTTTGTATAGTATTACAATTTTTTTTCTGGCTTGCTCCTGATACTGATTTTGTCAATGGAATATTTTATGTAAATGATGTTGGTGGAACTATTGGAAAAAAACCGTATTGGGAAGTACCAGGATTTTTATATTTATTATGGTTCAGCTTATTGTTTACATTGTCGCGAAAAAAATGTATTTTTTTAATTTTATTATCTTTTATTGGAATAGATTTTACGGAAAATCTATATATGTATAATTTGCATATAAACGCAGAACAATATCCTCTACAGGATTTACCAAAACATTTAATTGAGAGTTTTTATTGGTATTATTTAAAAGGTTTGAACACTCAACCCGATGTATATATAGAACGCATATTAAACTTTATAATAGTTGCTACAGCAGTTTCTTTAATAATTTATTTAATTATATATGGAATGAAAAAAGGATTTAGATTTTTATTCAGAAAAATAAAAAGATGAAAGGAGTTATCAATGGCATTTAGATATATGGTACTGAAAAATGGTTGGCTAATATTTAATTATGGAACAGGAATTGCAAATTTCAGATCTTCAACAGGACGACCCGGTATATCTGACCCATCTATTGAAAATCATGGACCCATACCACCAGGCAGATATATTATTATTCCATCAGAAATAAATGATGTTGATTATACTAAATATAAAATAAATGAGATAGAAGATATTCGTAACACAGCATATACCTTTGGTAAATTTATAGGAAGAAGATTTCAAGGTGATTGGGGACGTTACAGAGTTAAGCTACACGTTCAAAAATTTGATTATCCATCTAGGGATGGACACCGTTCGGAATTCTTTCTTCATGGAGGAGATACTTTAGGTTCAGCAGGTTGTATCGATGTTGGTAATTAAGATGTTGAATTATTTTCTTTAATAAAAAAAACTAATACCAATGACGGAACAGATAATATTTTAGTTATTGTTACAGAGCAGCCCAATTCATGGGATTGGAACTATATGGATACCGGCGGTATACCTTATACTGTTGAAGAATGGGAAGATTATTCGAAGAAAACAAGAGGATGATTTATTATGGGCTTTACTTTAAAAATCGAAGGAAATGAATCGCTTTTTTTGGCGAGAATATTGTACAGATGGTAACGGCTTCATTTGATACACCAAATAATGTATGGGCAAAATTGATAAAATCACACCTTTTGTTTCCAAAACGATGGTTGATTTTGTAGAAAATGGTATTACAGCTGCAACAGAAGCACAAAACGCTAAGGCTGAAAATACAGGTAGTAGTACCATGCCAGGAATGTATCAAGGCGCACAAGTAATAACTGATAAATAGGTTGATATTAAATATAAAAAAATGAAAGGAGTTATCAATGGCATTTCGATATATGGTATTAAAAAATGGTTGGCTAATATTCAATTATGGAACGGGAATAGCAAATTTTAGGGCTTCAACAGGAAGACCTGGTATATCTGACCCATCTATTGAAAATATGGGACCAATACCACCAGGTTGGTATATTATATATCCTTCAGAAATAGAAGAAGGTAGTGTAAATTTTTTAGAAAAAAAAGATGACGTAGTTGACTATATGACAACATATTCACATTATGTACTTAGAAATATTCGAGGAGATTGGGGTTATTATCGCGTAAAATTGCATCCTCAAAAATTAATGTATCCAAATAGGGATGGACATCGTTCAGAATTTTACCTACATGGAGGAAAAACTATTGGTTCAGCTGGATGTATTGATGTTGGCAGAGAAGATATTGCACTTTTTAACTTAATAAAAAGTACTAGTACTTATGATGGTACAGATAATATATTAGTTGAAGTTACAGAGTATCCTAACGGTAATGGTTGGAATAAATTAAGTGCTACTTCTCCAGTTGAAGAACTGGAACAATGGTGGAACAGTTTTTAAGTGAGGTGATATCTTGAAAGAATTCATAAGAAACACAGCACTTATAAAATTGTCCTTCAAATATAATATTTTTGTATTTATTTTATGCCTTATAATAGAAGGAATTTTATTTATAAATGAATATATAAAATTTAATACTGGTGTCTTTTATCCTTTAGGTATAAAAGAGTCTCAAATAGGATATTGGGAGAATATATTATTTTATTTATGGATTGTCTTGCTAACGTGTATAACATTAAAAGAAAGATTATTATTACTTTCTTTTAATGTTATAATCTTTATGAGTAAAGATATTGTTACTTTATATGAAGTTAGAGATGTTCCTATTCAAAATATGTTTTCATTTATATTTGAGCTTTATTATAAATATTATTTTAATGATTTATTTATATATCCTCTATTATCTTTGAAACGAATAATAATAGATATAATAATATTTATATTTAGTACGTTATTTATATGTTTATTAACAATAGCTTTGCAAATAGTACTATTTTTATTAAAAGAGTTTATGTTAGCTTCTTTAAGGTATATAAAAAAATAAAAGGATGATTTATCATGGGCTTCACTTTAAAAATCGAAGGAAATGAATCGCTTTTTTATGGCGAAAATATTGTACAGATGGTAACGGCTTCACTTGATACGCCGAATAATGTACGGGCAAAATCAACACAAATGTGTTTAACACTTCAAATTGCAGGAAAATTACAAGCAGATGATAATGGCAGCATCAATAGCCAAACAGTAAAATTATTTGAATGGTCAATGATACCACCAGAAGAAGAGGACGTATATAGAACAGTAACAGTAGAATTTAATCATGGTGGACAGTGTTTTCGCCGAATTACTTTAGACACTGCCTTTGTTGTTGATTATGATGAAAGATATTCAACCAGTAGTGGTGTGGGAGATTTTTTCATGATAATTAGACAAAAAGCAGATATGATTAAAAATGCGAATGTTGAAGGAAATGTAGCATTAGCAGGTGGTCTTGGAGATATGGCAACTTCTCTAGGACAAGGTACAGGTATTGTAAATAATAAAACTAACTCTACAGATCCAGTTGGCAAAGCTATTGCATCTGTAGCAGTAGAAAAAGTTTTACAAAAAGTAGACCCTTCAGGAACAGCATCATCTATTAATGCGGCAATACAAAATTCAAATAAATAAGAGTATAATAAATAGGATGAAAAAAGTCTTAAATATATTTGTAAGAACTAAAAACTGGAAAACCTCTACAATATAATATATAATATAGATACTAAAGATAATATTAGATTAGTCCATAGGAGACAAGAAATGCCGTGAAGTTGCAGCTTTACGGCATTTTTTTATAAAAAAACGAGGCTCATAATGTTGCAGCATCATAAACCTCTCGCGATAAATTTATATACCACTAACGCCAAAGCGGTTAGGATTGTTGCTATTTATGTTGTCTATCAATCCATTTGCTTAGGTAATTACCTATTACACTAGCCACAACAGACACCAAAAAAGATAATAAAAGATTGTCGTCCACAGAAAACACCTACTTCCCGTTGCCTGTCTGGAGATAGCAACGTATATATTATATAGACAGCTATTATATTTTGTTAAAACTGTATGAAAATATTTTTATTATTTATTAGCCGAAAAATAAGAAGTTGAAAATATCAAAGCTGGTATAGTTACAGAGTAATCCAATTTATAGAACACCTAAAATGCCACATTTTAGACGATTTACAAAAAAACCGCTATAGCGAAAAATTTCTGTATTCTCATGAGGATATTGTACATAGGCATAACGTTAGTATGAATTATGTTCAACGTTTATCAGCAGAAAATAGATTATCCAGAAGAAAAAAAGATGTTTAATCTATTGAAAAACTAATATAAAATGATATAATATAAATACAAAGATACTAATAGATGTATTTCCATCTGGAACAAAAATACCGTGAAGCGGCAACTTCACGGTATTTTTTTATAAAAAAACGAGGCTTTATGATGCGGCAACATCATAAAGCCTCTTGCGATAAATTTTATATACCGCTAACGCCAAAGCGGTCAGGATTATTGCTATTTGCGTCCGTCAATCCATTTACAAATGTAATACGAAGCGACACTTGCCATAACAGACACCATGAAAGATACTAATAAATTTTCCAACTGAAACACCTCCTCCCGTTGCCGGTCTGGAGATAACAACGTATCTATTATATATACTACAAATAATAATTGTCAAAATAAATTTGATTTTAGTTATTACAGCAGATACTAAACCACAATATATAGTACCTGCTTTTTTATTTTCCTATCTTGCTTAGCAAGGTTAAAACGTTTCACGTGAAACAATAAATATAGTAATAGTTATATAGTAATAGTTATATAGTAATAGTTATTAGAATATTAAAAAATTTGTTTTATGGTTGAATTATGAACGTATATAATATACGTTCATAATGTTTTTTTTAGATTTTTTTAATATGGTACTGAGTAAAGAGCAAAGAAATCTGGAATCATATAAATATAATAAGCTGCTAATGCAGTGGTAGTTCTAACAGCAACATATAATATATAATTAGATAATATTTGTTTAATATGATATAAAATGAGTGAATGACAATTCCTCATACGATGAGTTAAATATAAATACATACATATAAGTGCAGTTGTGAACATTAATGAAATTTTAAAATAAAGAAATAAGCTATTTAAACTTATATTATTATCTATTAAAAATTTTATAAAATAAGATCTTTGTTGAGGCGTCATGCCACTAATTATAGAAAAAACATCTGTGCTAGTGTTTATTACATCAAAAAGAAAGGATATCTGTTCTGGTAGAATCATTATTAAAATTTGAAGTAATATATCATCAAGATAATTTATTAAATCATAAATTATTTGCATTTTAAATGGTTCATCTCCCCATATAATTTAATCATAGCTTTATTTTTTAATAAACAGGTCTTTTTCTACGTGTTTTTGGTTTTCGTACAAATGTAATTTCTTGTTCTTTTCTTTCTATAAATTCATTCATCATCTCAAACATAGCACCTGCTATTGTTTGTCGTGATGTATAAGCATACGATAAAAATTTATCCCATAGTTCAGCGTCTGCTACAAAAGTAACGCGTTTTTTTCCATCCTTAACTTCTTGAATACGTTCTTTTTTTTTCTTTTTATTTTTTCTTTCTAATGTATTATTTTTTAATGTGGAATCAACCATTCCCTCTAAAAAATTTGATGTTACCTTACTCATTATTATTCTCCTGTTTTACAATTTCATCAATTAAATCAGAGAAATCTTTTGCACCTGTGGAATCTGATTTATAGGCAAAAATATCTTGACCAAATCCTGGACTTTCTGCAATGGTTACACTATTACGAATATATGTTTTATATAATCTATCTTTAAACATTTTAGCGACTTCTTCAGATGCCTCTTTGTGCAATTTGCGACGACCATTATACATATTTAGAATTACACCACTAATTTTTAAATCATGATTTATTCTACGTTGAACAATGTCAATCGTTCTTGTTAATTGAGATACTCCTTGAGCCGATAAAAATTCTGGCATCATTACAATAATAACTTCTTTAGCAGCTACTAACGAATTAACAGTCATCATACCCAAAGATGGAGGGCAATCAATTAAAATATAATCATATTCATCTTCTACTAAATTAATAGCTTCATGTAGTAGAAAATCCTTACCAGGTTCATTGGCAAGCTCTAAATCAGCCGCAGCCAAAGCGATATCTGCTGGCAAAATAGAAGCATTGTTTGTGGTTTTTATAATGGCATCTTTAATAGAACATTCTCCTTTTAATACTTCAAAGATGGTATTTTCTCCATCAGTGTTGCGTATTCCTAGACCTACTGTGAGATTGCCTTGGGCATCTGCATCTATGTATAGAACTTTTTTATTTTTTAATGCTAATCCAGCCCCAATATTTAAAGTACAAGATGTTTTGCCGACACCACCTTTTTGATTTACAATAGCAATGACTCTATTATTCATAAGAGTAACCTCCAATGCTTTTTATAATATAGTAATTTTACCACAGAATATTAAATATTACTAGGTAAACTTATTTTAATAAGTTTACCTAGTAATATTTAGTTATAATATGATTAATATGCACTTAATTAGATGATAAATATAATATAAATTATATTATTGTTTATAAAATTTAAAATAAAATATTTAATGTTTACTAAGTAAACTTATTTAATTAAGTTTACTTAGTAATATGAGTAACATAATGTTACTGAGTAAACTTATAAAGCCTTAAAATATAAGGTCTTGACGATTTTTTATTTTTTTGATATCATAAAAAACAAGTTGAAAAACAATGAAAAATTTAATAAAAAATATAAAATATATAAAAGCAAAAAAAAAGCTAATCATGTTGGCGCATGATTAGCTTTCTGAAAAATTCTAAAACCCAACTCCTAACCAAATTAATTTAAACTATTAAAGTCAAATTACTAAAGTTAGCTTGGTTGATTGTGTTTGATATGATTATTATAGCTATAAACTTTAGTAGTGTCAAGGTTTTAGAATGTTTTAGAGTTTTTAATAAATCTTTTATTTTTAAAAGTTTTATTAGCTTTATTATATCTAAAATCAGATATGGGATTAGACCATATCAGCACGCTTTGATGCTTATTCAAAGAAAGGGAACTACACTAGGCATTGGTGTATAAACTATGGTATAGAAGAAATCTATACTAACTGTGTTGCGAGCAGATGCGATAAATACGCACGGTGTAAATAACATACTTAACTGTTATTTAAATACGTAAGTGGGTAAAGTGCTGACAAACTCCCATTAAATGCCTAAATGTAAATGTACTTAAAAGCCGTTTATACGGCTTTTTTTATTTTTAATATGAAGTATATAAGCACATGGTTAAATAAGTCAGCGGGGGCTAAGTATCGGGTGCGAAAGTACCGTATGAAAGTTACTAGGGAAATCTAGTGCAGTGAGGGCGATAGGACCACTGTGATAACTTTTGCTGTGTAGAAGCAGCGGCTAGTTAAGTTTAATAATGGAAACTTCACGATCAACGGGTGTGTAATAAATCCAGTGAAAAAGGAACAAATTAATAGTGATACAGTATAACATTACAAAATTTTGTAACAAGGTATACTATTAACTTGTTTCTTTCTCCCTTTGGGTGTGCATATTTTATTCGAGATGTCAATTAGTTTTGTGCCTAGTTTATTGATAATTTTATAAAAATTTTTGATGAAACTATTAAGATACTAACTGAAAACTTTTTATTTAAGTAGCTTTAATTATATATATTGTAGGTGTAGTTCTATGTATCTTGTAAAATAAGATATATATTTATTTGTTTGTAAGATAAATTATTATTAAATAATTTATATGCTATAAACCGACTTTTAAAAGTTAGACTTGAAAATCTAATTATTGGAAGGTCGGTTTTTATATATTTGTTTATTATACTATAATATATGAGAATAAATAATTATTTTGATTATGACGATATATAAATTTATTGTAAGAGATTTCATGTTGTGATAATATTTTGAGTTTTTTATGAGAAATGCTGTGAAAAGACAACTTTATGGCATTTTTTGTTTTCTATGGATTATTTTACTATTATCTTTTGTATTTTTATTATATTATAGAGAATATATTTCAAAATTTTAATTATGTAATGGTTATATGAAGAGGTAATCTGCGTAATATATTAATGTGAATTATTTTCATATTAATATATTACAAAGGAGGACCTCAATGAGAGCAATAATAATTTCCGTCGTTGTGAAATTTATAGAAGCATTATTGTTAAATCTAGCAGTAGATGGAACAATGGATTATGTAAATGAATTTCTTAGTTGTTTAAATGGAATTTTGTTTTGATATTATTTCATTAGAAGCTGAAAAATTTAGAACAATATAGTTTCATAAATGAAAAAGTGAAAACAGCTTATTATTATAGTAATGATAGATTATACTTAAAAGAGTAACAGGTATTTTATGTATCATGTAAACTGTTATAGATGGTAAGATATTTATTATAAAGTTTATATTTTTGTAGTTTTTAATTATAATTATACATAAGAAAAAGCTAAAATAAGCGTAGCAATATAAACTTAATTGCTACGCTTACAAAGTTTAATTTTGTAGGTCATCACATATATACTATTGTTTTGTTCTATATTTTTTCTTCTTCTAGTGCAATACTAATAGCTTTACAAATATAGTCATTTACACTCATATTTTTTTTTGATGCCATTTCCTTTAGTTTTTTATGTAAACTAGGGTAGATTGCTAATGCCATTTTTTTACTTTTTTTCTCTATAAGAATAGGATTTACACGAAAACCTTCAGGAACATTTATAGCTTCAATTTCTTCTGAAGATAAATATTTTTTTGATGTAGTATTGTTATTAGTTACTGTATTTTGTTCTTCTTTTTGTTCTATTGATGAGTTTGATATAAAATTCATAGCAGGAATTATTTCATCCATTTTAGATGTGAAGTTTTTTTTCTTATCCATATTATTCTCCTAATATTTCTTCTACCAATTTTTGATAATCAAAACTTGCATTACTATATTTAGAATAGTCAAATATATTTTTTTGTACTACTTGAGATTCTTTAATAGCAGTACATTCTCTAATTTTTGTATCGAAAACTTTAGTATTAAGTTGTTTGGCTTTATTTATAATTGATGTTGTTGCATTGTTGCTAATTATTGTACGTTTATTATATCGCGTTAATAAAATACCGCAAACTTTTAATTGTGGATTACAATATTTTTTTACAGCAAAAATTGTTTGATATAATTGACTAATACCTTGTAGACTATAAGCATCTGGTTGAGCTGTTATTAAAGCTTCAGTGGCTGCTGTTAAGGCATTAATAGTGATAGTTCCCAATGCAGGTGGAGTATCTAAAATGATAAAATCAAAACAATTAATAATATCAGATAAAGCTTCTTTTAATTTATATTCTTTTCCTGTTTGATTTAAAATAGTATCTATAGTGGATAATAAAGGTGAACCAGCAATAAAATTATTACATATTGCTTCTTTTATAGAAATTTCATCTGAAAATACATCATAAATTGTGTATTTGCTATCAAGATTGATTGAATAGGTTAAGTTGCATTGTGCATCTAAATCAATTAAAAGAGTTTTAAAACCTTTTTTTTCTAAACCAGCAGCTAAATTTTGTGCGGTCGTAGTTTTACCGACACCACCTTTTTGATTTATGATACTAATAATACGTGTCATTTGAACACCTCCGTATATATAGTTATATATATATTATATTATATATATATAACTATATCAACATAATTATATATATTATATTATATAATTTGATATCAAGATTAATTGAATAGGTTAAGTTGCATTGTGTATCTAAATCAATTAAAAGTGTTTAAAAATATTTTTTCTAAACCAGTAGCTAAATTTTGTGCTGTGTAGTTTTATCAACGTTACTTTTTTGATTTATGATACTAATAATACATATAGTTTCAATATATATATAATTATATATATTGCATTATATATATAATTATATATAATAGATAAAAGCAGATATTATCAGGGGATAATATCTGCTTTTTTTATTGAGTTTAATTTAAAATAATTGTGATTATAAGGATAAACAGAAGCATCGCTCGCTCGTCCTTATAATCACAGTTATTTTAAATAGACCACAATGTATTTTTCTTTCAGAAAAAGTATAAATAATTTTTTCACGCTTTTCTTCTTCGCATGATAACGATTACACCAAAAAAGACAAGGGTAAAATGTACAGTAAAACTGCCCTTGTCTTTTTTGCTTCCATCGTTTTCAAGGTCATGCGAAAAGCGTAAAAAAAATGGACGCTTATGAGAACAACAACTAGCTGAAAGAGAGGTACAATCATGACTACTACTAATAATATTTATGTAAATATATATTTGACTAATTTAGGAAAATATACTGAAGGTTATTTAATTGGTAAATGGATTACATTATCTACAGCTATAAATTGGAAAGAAGAACTAGAAAGCATAGACGTTAAAGACGGTACAGACTACGAAGAATTTTTTATAACAGATTTTGAAAGCAATGCAAATATAAAAGTGAATGAATATATGTCTATTAGTGAATTAGAAGAAATGGCAGAAAAAATTGAAGAACTTAATAATACTACTGATATTGATATTTTTAAGGCTATTTTGACTTGTGCTTCTGATTTTGACGAAGCTTATAATGTGGCTATTAATGGCGATTATATTTATTATAGTGATGTTAATGACGAAACTGATTTAGGACATGCTTTAGTTGATGAGGGATTTTTTAAAGATAATATTACAGATGAAAAAATAAAAATGTACCTAGATTATGAAAGCATAGGCAGGGATTACATGATAAATGTAAATGGTAGTTTTTCCGATAATGGTTTTATTGCTTTGTATTAAAAAATAAGGCTTGATAGTTTTTAGCTATCAAGCCCCTAATTACAAAAAAAGAAGTGATAATATGAAACTTTTAGAAAACATAAATCTTGATACAGTAAATATAAGTAAAATTGAAACGATTATAAAACAACAAAATGAATGTTTATTAGAAATGTATAAGTTATTACTCTTTGATGAAACAACTGATGAACCAGATAATAACAAATGGGCTAAAGCTTTTTTAGAAACACAAATAAAGGCTTTAGAACATATACAAAAAATAACAGAAAAACATAAACAACATTTCTCTAAAAAAGAAGTAAAAAAAGAAGATAAATATATTAATGATGATGATAATAATGATGATGACGATATGGAACAAGAAAGTTTATTTTAAAGGAGCGAAAGAAAATGAAAGTTTATGGTGTTGGTAGATTAACAAAAGACATAGATAACATTGATTTTAGTGCTACTGGCGTATGTGTCGTGAAATTTACTCTTGCAGAAAATATTTACAACTATAAAACCAAAGAAACAGAAGCTGAATTTTATGATTGTGTAGCCTTTGGTAAGCTTGCCGAAAGATTAGGCAATCTAAACATAGAAAAAGGCGAAAAATTGCAGATTGAAGGTAGATTATCTGTAAAAGTTTATGTAAATAAACATGGCAATAAAAGTAAATATACACAAATTATATTAAATAGCTTTGAATTATGCGGTAAGAAAGCAGGTAAGAAAGCAGGTAAAAGATGAAAAGAATACAATTAATGTTTGCTTATCATGAGTTTTTAAAAGGCGGTAAATATTTTACCGCCCATAAAATCCTAGAACTTCTAAATAAAAAGAAAGTTTATTTAGGCTTAGATGATACTAGCTGGGAAGTAGAACAGTTAGCATATAAGTTAAAATTACAAATAACTTATAATAGAAATTGTAATGGTGCTTGTGTTTATCTATAGAAAGGACTTTTATCATGAAGCTTTTAGCCCAAACAGAATTATCTCGACCACACGCTTATTTATATTGTCAAACAAGTCAAGCATCTTTGTTTGTATCAAAACACACCGCTTTTTGTAGTGAGTGTGGGAATAAATTTACATTTAGTAAAGTAAATCCATTTACACAAAAGATTTATTGTTCTAAATGTGGTCGAGGTTATGATTATAAAAAAGATGAAGTAATAATAAGTAAAGCGTATAATGTCGAGTTACCTTATATAACAATGTTAAAACTATATGAATTAAAAAATAAAATAGAACTTAGAATATATTACAATAGTATTTCAATCGGAAGCGATAACGTTTTAAATTTTTCCAAAATAAAAGAAACATACACTTTTGATATAAAAAATAGAGATGTAATTTTTAAAAAATATATAAATAATGTTCAGTATGATAAACAAGATATAGGTTATATAACAGATTTAGAAAACTTAACAGAAAATACTGCACTTTATTTTCTTAAGATAAATACTAAAAATTATTACTTTGATAGTTTAACAGCTTTATTAAAGAAAATAAGAACAGCTATAATAAAAAAAGTTTATCAGGTGCATAATATTAAATTAAGTAATGTATATGTAAATAGCTTATCCAAACATGAAAAATTTTTAGGAAATATATTGAATTTAGCTCATAGAGTACGTTTTTTCAATAGTCCTAATATTTCCTATAATAAAGATTTTAATGATGTAAAAACTTATGTCATTAATGAATGTTTAAATGACTTTGAAAAACAATATACTGATAAATTAAGAAAAGACTATATATCTACCATTTTTGATTTATTGAAATTGCCAAACATAAAATTTTTAAAACAACATTTCTCTTTAAAAAACTTGCTTATAGTAAATGCAATATATAATAATCTAAACAAGGATTTAAGTAATAATTTATTAAAGTTTTATTTAGAAAATGAAAAATGCTTTATAAATAAAGAATACAAAGAAAGTTATCGTAGTAATTTAGAGAGAAGAATAAATAAATTATATGTATATATAGATTTTATTAATAAGTTATATTTAAAATACTATAAAAATGTAAAGGTTAATGTTATTTTTAATAAATATAATTATATAAAAGATATATTAAATTTATACAAAGAAGCAAATTTGACTACTTTAAATAAATTAGAACAAGAAAATATTGCTTTTAGTAAACTGCATAATTGGCTGGCTTTAGAAATAGCTAAACAGCCAGAAAAAGATTTTAAATTTGATATAGCTACTAATATTATTGATAAATATGATGTAGACATTAAAAAATATCATTTTTCTTGTGTAAAGAAATATAGCAATTTAAAAGAAATTGCATACCTATTAAATAATTGTAGTGCTGGATATAAAAATCTTATAAATGACAGACTGCAATTAATAGCAATAGCAGATGATGAAGGAGTAAAAGCATTAATAGAAATAAGCAATAATTGTATTATACAAGCTAAACTTTATAATAATGTACCAGCTAACAAAAATAGTTTTATAAATAATCTTATAATAACTTTTGCAAAGGAAATAGGGCTTAAAATCAATACAACAGATGTTATAATAGATAATTATAGTTTATTAAATAAAGCCAGTTAATATAAAAGCTACATGATTAATTCATGTAGCTTTTTTGTTTTTAGCCATTTATTTTTATTTTAGGTATAATCATAAGGACTACATAATAAAAACAGCTTAAAATCGCTCATAGAAAGCGACATTTGAAAAAATCGCGAGAGAAGGTTGATTTTCTTGAAAGAAAATCTTCAATGAAAAGAAAAGAGCAGGTTACAGCCCTGCTCTTTTATCTTACCGAAAATTATCTTAACGTCCCATATTCCGATTATTACTTTTATCTTTATCTGAAAAAGACATTACTATTTTTTGTTTTTTTACCTTTATTTTTTCTACATTTTCAGATAAAATTTCTTCTAATTTTTTACAGTTTTTAAATGGCTTCATGTACATTTCAATATCATATTTAAGTTCCATACTGAAAGCCCTATCATAGGCAATCTTATTAACAGCTAAATCTCTAGCTATATATAATTCATTGCGTTTTTCTTGATTTAAATTAGATTTTTCCCAATTCATTTTAAATCCTGCTTTTAAAGCAAGTTCACGAGTAAATTCTCTAATTGTTCGACTGTTACCATCTCTAAATGGATGTAAATAATCTAATTTAGAATAGATTTCCGTCATTTTTTTTACAAATGTTTTTACTTGCATTTTTTTCATTTTATTAATATCAATATTCTTTTTCAAAAAAGCTTGTGTTTCATTTATAATTATTTTATCCATATTTGAATAAACAATATTAGAAATTTTCGATGTTCCTGGAATAGGACGATGCTTCATCCATGTTTTCCATGGCAATAATTCAGTTCTATATTGCCCAGGTTTATAAAATCGCTCGTATTTTCCGCCTAACTTAGGTAAATCTTGAAAAAGATATTGATTGATTTTACATAAATGTTCTAAATCAAAATTTCCTTCTATAGGATGGTTTTTTAATTCAATTAATCTTCTTGGAAGATATAAACCTTCCTTTTCTTCCATATCTTTTTCGCTCATATAAACTCCTATTTTTTCGGTAATGTTTTGTCTATTTCATCACCAAGTTCCTTCAAAGATAATTCTCCATTAGCATATCGTTCATAAAGTTTTCGAGTTTCGGCAGTAAAAATACAACCTTCCATTTCACAACTTCCCATTGCATAAGCAAGATCTTCATATCTGCGTTTACGTTCTGTTATACTAATCATTTTGTAACCTCCAGCAAATATATTTTTTGAAAGATACCATTTTAAAATCTAATATCATATTTCTTATATTATTATATCATATTTTCATTAAAAAGTCATTAAAAACCTTTATATATAAGGAATTTTAATGACTTTTTTAAATAAAAAAATATCTGATTTCCAATTAAAACAGTTGTAATAAAATCAAAATTAATAATAATACTGGTGTCAAAATTGAAGATATACTTATCCACTTAAACATTCTATCGTGGTCTTTTTCCAAATTTTTATGCCAACTAACAATAGATTTTTGAAGTTGATTATAATTTTTAGCTGCATTATTGACTATCTTTTTATATTCATCAAGACATTTTTCATGTACAATCTTTGGCATAGTATTTATTATTTCATCACTCGTTTTTTTTAAGTTAACTGATGAATCATTAATTTTTTGCACTTGATGGGTTAATTTTTCTATTAACTCCTGATGTGTAGCATTTTCGTCCGATAGGCGTTTTAAAACACTACTTATATTTATTAAAATTTCATCTTCAGCTGAAGTTTTTTTAGGTTCATTTTGTTTAATTGAAATATCTTCTTCTTGTTGTTTGTTATATTCCTCTTCAGCTGAAATATCTTCTTCTTCTTGTTGTTTGCTGTATTCCTCTTCAGCTGAAATATCTTCTTCTTCTTGTTGTTTGCTGTATTCTTCTTCATAACTCATAAGTAAAGTCCTCCTTTTCCTTATAATTCTGGTTTACCATTCTTATCATTGAATGTTTTATTACAACTTTGACATAGCCAAAATTCACCGTTTTTACCTAATTTTTTTACCAGTAAATTTTTACAACTTGGACATTTAGCCATAATTGGCTTACCGTTATTATCTTCAAAAAAAATTTTTTTCCCTGTTACTGGAGAAACACAATCTGGATTATTACACATGTGAAAATATTTATCTATTTTAGCTGAATATTTTCTAACAATTTGCCCTTTATTACATATAGGACAAGTAATACTCTCTTTATCTCTATAAAATGGAAACTCTTTATTTTCCGCAAATTTTATATTGTCATAGACCATATTTATTACAGTATCTATAAAATCTTGCAAAGATTGTTTTCCTTCAGCTATTTCTGCCAGTTTATATTCCATTTCTGCGGTAGTATCAGGATAAGTCAAAGACTTATCTATATTCTCAATTAGACTTATACCAAAATCCGTAGGTACAAGTTCTTTTTTTACTTTTTTTAAACAAGGCTCTATATCCCTGCCCTTAGAAACAGTATCTTGAAGCTCGGCAATTATTGTATCTCGTGTTGCAGGTGTCCCAATACCTTTTATTTCTTTTAATTTTTCCCGATTAGGATTTTTAGCATCCACATATTTATAAATATTTGCCATAGCTGCAAGAAGCGTTCCTTCTGTAAAACGTTTTGGTGGTATAGTTTTCTTTTCCTGGATTAAGTAATCGCCTTTGTCAATTTTGTCTCCAATTTTCAATTTTGGTAAGATGTTTATATCTTCTTTTTCTTCAAAACTTTTTTCAAAAGCTTTAAATCCTGCTTCAATTATAGTCTGTCCACTACCAATAAAAATTTCATCAGCAACAGATAGACTAAATATTGTCTTTTCAACTGTACATGGTGGGAAAAATTGCAATATATAGCGTTTTGCTATCATGTTGTAAATTTTTTGTTGGGTATCATCAAGGTCATTTACTTTTACTATAGTAGGTATTATTGCATGATGAGCCGTTATCTTTTTATCATTCCATGCTTTAGATTTTAATGCTAAATTTGCTTTATCTTTTCCTGGAACATTTAATATATCAAAGATTTTTTTAGCATCTTCAAATTGTCCTTCAGGTATATAATTACAATCGGAACGTGGATAAGACACAAATTTTTTCTCATATAATTGTTGTACAGTATCAAGTACAATTTTTGGCGAATAACCATATTTTTTGTTAGCTTCGACCTGCAAAGTGTCGAGTGAATAAGGTAACGGTGGATATTCCGTCAGTTCCTTTTCTTGTACATCTTTCACTGTTATTTCAGCATTGTGTAGTTTTAATTTTATGGCTTGTAATATCGCCTTATCTTTTATTCTATTTTCATTGTTTGTAAGTTTATCTGAAGGTTTTAATTGTGCTCTAAAAGGCAAATTATCCTTTGTAAAACTGCCTATTAGCTCATAATATTTAGCGGACTTAAAATTTTGTATTTCTTTTTCTCGGTTTACGACAAGGGAAAGCGTCGGTATTTTTACACGACCAATACGAAAAATTGTATTATAACCATATTTTCTAGCACTTACACTGTAAGCTCTTGTTAAATTCATACCAACAAGCCAATCAGCGCGACTTCTTCCAAGCCCTGCCATATACAAGTTTTTAAAATTATTATTATCCTGGATATTTTCAAAAGCTCTTTTAAGACTTATATCATCTTTTGCGTTTAATAATAGCCTTTGTACTATCCCCTTATAACCTGCATAATCTAAAATTTCATCAATTAAAAGCTGTCCTTCTCTATCTGGATCGCCAGCATTTATAACTATATCTGCCTTTTTTAATAGCTGTAGTATTACATCTAACTGCTTTTTAGTATTAGCAGAAGGTTTAATTTGCCATTTTTTAGGAATTATAGGATAATTTTTCCAAAATTTATATTTCTCATCATATTCTTCAGGCGTTGCAAGCCTTAAAATATGTCCATAAGCCCAAGTTACAATTACATCACCATCTTTTTCAAAATATCCTTGCTGTTTTTTATAATCATTTTTCCATAAGTAATTAGCTATTGCTTTTCCAATATCAGGCTTTTCCGCTATAAAAATTTTCATTTAAAATCAACTCTTTTCTTTATTTTATATCATATTTATGATATAATATTATTGTAAAAATAATATTATGAGGTAAAACTATGAATATTAATATATTTGAAAACTCCGAAACAATATCTAAAAGAATAAAAAATATACGTAAATACTACAAAATGAACCAGCAAGATTTTGCAAAAGAAATTGGGATTTTACAATCCACACTATCTGAAATAGAACGTGGAAATGTAAGCCCACAATTTAAGACATTGCAACTTCTCGGAGATATGATAGGTCGTTCTAATTTAGAATGGTTATTATACGGAAAAACAGAAACAATAAAAACTGATGAGTGGAACAAAACCCGTATAAACAACTTACTTATTAAACTAAATGCAGATGAACTTAAATTCTGCCGTGAATGGTTAGAATTATATGTAAATTCTTTAAAAAAGAAATGAGGTATGTAAAATGAAAACTAAATGCTTATTATTTGTAATTTTAATGTTATTAATAACATTAATCAGTGGCTGTAGTAATGAAGGTGATAAGTACATAGGAAAATGGACTGGTTTAGAAAATCCTGATAATCCTCGTTCTTATATTTATCAAATTTCAATAGAACAAAATGGAGATAATTATATTATCAAAAGAAAGATTAGTAACTACAACGAATTTAATCCAGACAGACAATTAGAATGGCAAGAAGGCAAAGAAAAAACTGAAAGTGCTACTTTAAAAGATGGAAAATTAGTAAGTGGAAATGATATTGCTTCAGTATCTTATACTTATATAGAAAAAGATAATACACTCCTTTATTCTGCAAAAGGAATTTATTTACAAAAAGATGATGACAATGCAATATTTGAAAATTTAAAGAAACAAGCAGCAGATGCATTAACTAAATATTGGGAAGAAAATCCTTTAAAAAAGACAAGTTCTATAAATGATAATCCATTTGAAAAATACGGAAAAACAAAGTGGTAATAAAAAGCAGGGTTTAAACCCTGCTTTTTTTAATTTCCAAATCTCATAAAGCCTAACGCTGGCTCTTGAGGAGGTCTATTTTCTTCATCAAAAGTACTAGGATTATATGGATCATATCCATAAAACTGACCAGCTTTTATTTTTTCTTTATCTAATCTATCAGCAGCAGCTTTTGTTTCTTGGTCAATTATATTATTAATAAAACGTGCTCCGTTTGTTTTTGTTTTATCAATAGAATTTAATGTATTTACTATATTCATAGCATTTGCACGTTGTTTTTCGCCCAAAATGCCGTCTGTTTGTGTACTTAATATTTCAGATTGCAGGTTCATTCTATCAGCTTGATTATTAATTGTTTCTTGTATAATATCTGTTGCTTCTTTTTTTGTATAGGTTTGTTCTTCAGCAAGTTTAATATTATACGTTTGGTCATTCAATGCTTCTTCAATTTCCCAAGACTTATAAAAGTCTTTGTCTTTAAAAACTTTATTAGGATTAATTAAACTTTCACCATCAGGTTTTATAACCTTCTCAATTTCTGTACTTATTTTATTTTCATCAATATTTATTTTAGTATTAACTAAAATCCTATTTTTAAGATTTTCTAAGCTATTTTGTACAGCTTGAAGCATTTGTGCTGTTTCCCTTATACTATCTGCTAACCTTTTATAATCAATAACATGGTCTCCTGGTTTTAAACCGCCCCAACCCCAAGCTCCAGCAACTGTACTAATACTAAACAACAAAACAAATATTATACTTATCCTTTTTTTCATTATTCATCATTCCTTACTCAAAGGAAAAAATAAGTATTACTTTCTTTTCAACATCTTTCAATGAAATTGTTCCTAAATATCGTGAATCAAAAGATATATCAGGGTCATTTAAAAAAAGTATTTCATCTTTAAGGACTATATGCTCCCCTATTTTATTATTTTGCGGTAAACCATTCATGTGATATATCTTATATTTTCGACCATGAATTTCTACAGCATCCTCACCTACTCTATAAACATCTCCTGGCAAACCCTGTACTTTTTTTATCATAGGATATCCTTTTTGTACATTTAATATAGGAACATCTACAGGAAGTTTAACAACAACAAAATCTCCATAATCTAAATTCTGATTAGGTGCTATCATATATATTCCACGAGGTGCAGATGGTGATATATTTTTATAAAATATTGTTCCCATACATAGATACAATATTGTTATAAAAATAATAAAAAATAGAATAATTTTACAAAATTTCAATGAGTATAGTCGTGCATGCACGACTATACCATTGTATTTTTTAAGACAATTCATATTTACCACCTAACATTTTTAACAAAGATGTTGGTATTCTTGCTGTTAAAAAAGCAAGTCCAATCAAAGAAAGGCACATCAATATAAATTTAATCATGGCTTCTGAATTTATACCATTATTTACAGTATAAGAACCAGATAAATTACCATTTACAAGGTCTATATATTCTTGTGCCCAACCTGGAAGTGGTTCACCAGCTGTTACATTTCCAGGTCCTCCATTATAAGCTGCTAATGCATAATTCCAATCACCATACATATCATGTAATTGTTTCATGTATTTAGCAGCGGCTTCTAAATTCTGTTCTGGATTAAATGGATCGGAACAGCCAAGTCCTGCTGCTGTTCCAGGCATTAATTGTCCTAATCCTTGTGCACCAGCCCCAGATACCGCATTAGGGTTCCAGCTACTTTCAAGTTGTATTTGTGCCAAAAACAGTGATACTGGAATACCATACTTTTGAGCTTTTTCTGTAGCCAATGCTACTAAATCAGGTGGTCCTGTTATCGTTCCTGTACCTGTTACTTGCTCCGATGGCGTCTGCACTGTAAATATATCACCAGGCTCGGCATCACGAATACATACAACACAAAATCCAACCATAATTGAAATAATAGTTAACTTTATTGTGTTACTTACAATATGTCCTAAACTTCCTTCAGCAATAAATTTTGTAAAACCAAAAGCTGAAAAAGGAAACGTACAAATACTAAGAGCTGCTACTACATAAAATTCAATGTAAACGAGCATTATATAACAGGCAAGAACAAAAAATACGCCTATTGTTATAAATGTCGCAAGATAAATTGGAATAATCGTTGATAAATTAGTATAGAAATCCCAACTGCCAAAACTAGCTATTTTATTTAATGCTGGTGTTACCATAAAAATTGCTTTTTGTAATATCATTTGCGGTTGAGATACATCATTTCCTATATCAGGATTATTAGCAAATGTAGTTGAAACAGACGTTACAAACGACAAAAAAAAGTCATTTATAATTGTTTGCCAGTTTAGCATTATAAACATCAAAAAGCCATATTTCATTACCTTAGTTATGGCAAACTGCATTGAAATAGTCATACCACTTGTCATCATTGGAAGCGTTAAATCTAAAATACATAGAACAAGTAATAATGCAAAGCAAGCATCTTGTAAAAAATCAAAGCCACGACCAGCAGCTTCAACCACCTGCTTCATTATATCCTGTATACTCGCTCCCAGTTCATACATACTTTCAACACCCCATGGAAGCATTACATTATCATGTCCCATTACAGCAGGACCACTACCACCAGAAGGCATTGTTTCTCCGCTTAAATCCATTCCCAAAGCTTCTAAAAAAGGCACAGGGTCGACTCGATTTCCAAATTCACCTAAAGGACTATATTCTATATGAACATGCGGTCCTGTAGAATAACCAAGTGGTCCATCATAGGCATCACCACCAGTGTAGCCTATTACTGTACCTTCGGTAACATATCCAGTCTGACACATTAAAGTATCAGATGAACAATCTCCAAACATATAATAACTGCCATCTTCAAGAGTTATTTCTGTCCAGTAAATATAGCCACCACCAGCGCCATGATTTACTGTACCATTTGCAGGAGCAACTATTGGAGTGCCAGAAGGAACATACACATCTATCCCTTTATGAAATGTACTAGCTCGTCCTCCTGCATCACGAGGACCAAATGGAGAAGTTACTTCACCACCTATTATTGGTGGTGAAGCTAATACCTTAAATGGTATAAGAAAAATTATTAAACATATAAAAATTATTTTCTTCATAGGCATATCACCTAATATCACCTATTACGGTTTGATTGCGGTTTAGTCGCATATTCACCAGTTTTAAGATTTTTATAATCTTCCATTTGATTAAGGGCTCTATTTGCACCTCTAATTAGTCCTTTACCAATAGCAGAATTAGCAAAACTTGTTCTAGCAACATTTTTAGCAACTTCTCCTGCAACACTTCCACCCTGAACACCTATATTTGCCTGTGCTGCCTTTATAGTGGCATTAGCAAAGCCATATCCCGCAGCAGTTTTTCCTGCTACTCTACTTACTGCTCCAGCTGCTCCTACTGCACCACCAACAGCACCAGCAACTGTACTTTTAGCTGTTGTAGCACCTCGAACAACATCTCCAGCTTCCATAGAAGGCTGTCCATTCATCATACTTGCCGCAAGATTAGGTAATTTCCAAACAAGGAAAGCAAGTGTCGCATAAGATAAAGCTACTTTTAACATAGATGCAAAGTTTCCATCATCACTTTCACCAGGAACAGGAATATTTATTAAAGTATCAGATAATGTATTGAACAAACCTAAAAGGAAGAACATTATCATCAATTTTACTCCAAAAGCAAAAACGCCTGATACAACTCTTTGAAATAAAAAAGATGTAAAACGAATTGCACCAAATGGTAACAAAATAACGCCCAAACTAGAAAATATACAAAATTCTATTTTTGTAATTAAAACTTGCAAAGATATGAAGAAAAAAGAACCTACCGTTATTGCCATAGCTATTAAATCCATAAATAACCTAGCAATACCGCCGCTATCCATAATACCTGTCTTATGAAAATCTTCTAAAATTGGCTTACATGTCTCAAAACCCATGCTTAAAATATGACTAGGAGTATTCCAATCACCCACAACTTCTAATCCAGCAGCAGTAGAACCAGCTAATTCAAAAGATTTTAAAATAGCATTATTTATATTACTCCAATTAACAATTAAAAGTAAAAAAAAACCTACTTTTATTACTTTATTAATTACAAAAGACATTCGCATTTGACCATCATATAAAGCCCATGTAGAGCAAATATCTATGATAGCTAATACACATACAAGTTCAAAAGCATGAGGCTGTAATTGTATCATACCTGTTACACTATGTTCTTCAAAAAAAGCTAATAAGGTATTTAAAAAATTTTCACTTGCAAAATCCACAACAATCACCAACTTGCATTTCCATATTTTTCAAAAGGACTATCAATAATAGGGCTTTTTTGTACAACATTATTTTTCATTCTTTCAATTTCTTCTCGTTCAGCTCTAGCACCAGCTTCCATAACAGCTTTTCTATTTTGAGCTTTCAAAACTTCTGCCTGCTGATGCATTAATTGGTTTTTATCTGTTATAGCCTGTATTGCTGTATTTATACTATCAATATTAGCTTTTTCTGTAGCTATCATGTTAGCAATTTGCTGTGCTTGTTTATTACCTTCTACAGTCTTATTTTGCTCTAATAAATCCTGTAATCTAACCTTAGATTTTTCAAGTTCTGCCATAAGTTCATGATATGAATTTACATCTTCTTCATTTCTCATGGACATTATTTCTTGCAAAGTATCGTTTATGCTTCGTTCACTCCATACGGTTTGCTTATAATCGCCACTGTTAATTCTTGGATAAATTTCCTCCCAGTATTCGTCCCATTCGTCTTTATCTACCAATAAATCCGAATTTGAAAGCGTATTTTTAACAGCTGTTATACTATCATTAAATGCTTGCTTATATTCATTTAGTATATTTTCTGGCATAGCCATTAATTCTTTAAGTTGTAAAGATATTTGCTGTGCCGTATTTTTAACAACATTTAATGTTTCAGTGTAAGTTTTTAATTGTTGTGCTATATTTTGGTCATCAATTACAGGAATAGCAGCTTCAGCTGGTACAGTTAAAGATATACTAAAAATTATGGCTAATCCGATCTGCCTAAACTTTTTTTTCATGGTATTTCACTCCTTACGTTACATACCTCTTAAAATCCTCCCATTCTTCAGCAGCATTTTTATATTTAAGCCACTGCTCTATAAAATCACATCTATTATATTTACTTAGAATATTATCTATAGCCTGCTGATCTGTTTTACTTGTTGCTGTAACAAATGGAAACTCTATCGGCTGAAGTGCTAAAGAAAAAACTCGATTTCCCTTCTGTGAACTATAATAATAATCCTGCTTAGGTGTCATCGCAGATATTATCTTTATTTGTTTTTCATTGCAACCAAAAAGTTCATAGAGTTTTTTATTAGCCTCATTTTGTGCATTTACATTAGGAAGATATATTCTATTAGGACAGTTTTCCATAACTGTCGTTAATAAATCTGGTTTATTTGCCACATCAGATAAATTTTGTGTAGCAAATATGATAGAAGTATTCTTTTTACGCATATCCTTAAAATATTCACGTAATTTATCTTTAAATGCTGGATTATCAAAGAAAAGCCAACATTCATCTAAAACTATAATAGATGGACCAGTAGCAAACTTTAATTTTGTTTCTATTCTGTGAAATAAATATTCTAGTGTACTTGGGACTATAGCAGGTGTTGCCATAATGGTTTCCATCTCGTAAACCTGCCAATTTCCACGACCGGATACATCTTTTGTATTATCAAAAAGCTTTCCATAACTTCCTTCCATAGTAAGCGGTTTTAATGCCCTTCTTATTTCAACATCCTGCACCATTTGTGTAAAAACAGTTACAGTTCGTTGTTCTATTGGAAAAGTGGCCAAAGAATTTAATGCTTTCCATACATAATCTTCTTTTTCTGGGTCAATAGTCATATTCTTTTGTTTTAAATACATTAAAATCCATTCTTTAGCCCATTTTCTTTCCTGTTCATTATCAACTCTTGCTAGTGGCTGAAAAGAAAGTTCTGTTTCTCCTTCAGCTGCTAAGTTATAAAAGTTTCCCCCAACAGCAAGCGTCAATGCACGACTAGAACCAGCTTTATCAAAGATAAAAACATTACTATTAGGATATTTTAAAAAATGTGCCTCTAACGTATTTAAAAGTACAGATTTACCACTACCACTCGGTCCACAAATCATCGTGTGCCCTACATCGCCTACGTGAAAGCTTAATCTAAACGGTGTATAACCTTCAGTATCCGTGTAAAGCAACACAGGCCCCTTCAGGTGCTTATTCTTTTTGTCTCCAGACCACATTGCTGTGATTGGGGCAAGATGACAAAAATTTAAGCTATTTATAATTGGTCGACGAATATTTGCTCGATAACAACCAGGTATACTGCCCCACCATGCTTCCATCGAATTATCAGTTTCAATGAAACCTACAAACCCTAAAGAATTTATCTTTTCTAATACTTTATTAGCTTTTTCCTGACATTTTTCCTTATTTTCATCCATTACAATCATAGTCATGGTATAGTAACCATAGCTTACCGCATCCTGTCCTAATTCTTGCTGTGCAACTATAGTATCATCGCGATTAGAAGCAGCTGTTTCATCGACATCTTGCTCCAACTGCTCCTTTGTAATGGCACTTCTTATTTGCGACCAAAAACCCTTTACCTGCTGATTCCATCTTTTCCTATATTTTTGTAATTCCTCTTGAGCGTCTAATTTACTCATGCAGATAAATCTCGACACCCATCTATATTCCATATTTAAACTATTAAAAGTATTAAAAATCCCTGGAGTAGATACAGGCGGAAAATCTAATACTGTAATAATTTTCATATACTTATTTCCAAGTTTCATTTCCCTACCACCTAGAACATCACAATCACATATATAATCTGTGATATATCTAAGTGGATTAATATTTATATCAAAACTTTTTGTAGATATAGTAGTGTGTAAATATGCTAATGTTTCTTTAGCACTAAGCGGTTCTATATCTTTAAACCACTTAGAAAGCATATCCCCTACTAAATTTACATTGCTTATAAACTTCTCCACGATATCAAAGTAAACTTTCATATCGTATTTTGTATTACTTCCCTTATTTTTAGCGTCTGTGATAAACGCATTTGTTATTTTAGATTTTAATAACTGTGGAGGCTCGCAATAAATTATAAAATAAAACAAAGTTTCATAATGTCTTTGCTTTGTATAATAATCCTTACGTTCATCTTCCATTTTTTGAACAAGCGGCACAGAAATTGCCGCCTGCTCATAGTTTGTATCAATTTTTCTTTGTGCTTCAAAATAAAGCACATACCCAGTGGTAAGCTTCTTCATAACGTTATTTAACGCAGCATTATATTGTAAAAGCTCCGCTGGCGTCGAACTATCCATATCTGGACCACGAAATTTATAGATAGATAATAACGAATGGTCTTTTCCATGTACAATTCCTGTATCTTCGTCAATGAACGCCCATGGAAGAAGATACTGTAAACGTGGCTTTTCTTTAAACACACCTACCTTTTGCGAAAATTGTACATTTTCTTTTTTTCTAAAAGAAAACATTTTATCACCTACCTATAATAATAATTCTTATGTGTTCTTGCCTTCCAAAAGACCGAATGAAACTGCGGATCTTTCTGACCTAAATATTTAAACAAATAATGCACACCAACTGCTACAAAAATAACAGTCCATGTTTTAAAAAATACACCACCCAAAACAGCTAAAAAGATATTAGCTAAAAATAAATCTCTTGGAACACCCATCCAAAATAGAGGTTTTACAAGCGACCTATGAATAGGGACTTCGTATCCTTCAGGTAACTTCTCTTTCATTACATAGCCCCCAATATAGTAAGACCTCCGGCTGATTCAGAAACGTAAGAAATAAAACTTGGAGCGAAAAGGCAAGTAGAAACAACAAAAATCAAAACAATAAATTTTGTTGTTCCACCACCAGCATTACCAGTAAACATGGCAATAGCACAACCAGCAAGTCCTAAAATACCAAGTACCATAGGAAGTGGTCCTGTAAATTGTTCTGCTAAGGAATTAAAAAACTTCATCCATGGCCATTCAATATCTCCTACAGTATCACCGTTAAAACCAACACTTTGAGCAAGTGCTGTTCCGTGATTAGTAGTAATTACAACTGCCATAACAAAGAAAATAGCACTTAACATCAGCAATTCTTGCTTATTTCTTTTTAATGCACCTAAAATTGTTTCACTTTTTTTTACTGTCCATCTTTTCATATTAAATCCTCCTTAATACGTTTCAAAACATAAGTATCATCATGACTGTTATAAGTTTTAACCTCAATCATTTCATTTACTTTCCTGGATTTTTTACCGCCTCCTAAATCTATATGTACAATAGAAACAACAACATCTATAGCTTCCCCTATAAGCTCTTTTAAATCTCCAGTAGCATTTTTATCTTCTTGAGCCAAAGATTTAATACGTGTTAAACCACTTACTGCATCATTGGCATGTACTGTACATGCTCCGCCTGGATGCCCCGTATTCCAAGCTTTAAGCATAGTATAAGCTGCACCATCTCTAACTTCTCCAACAATAATTCTATCGGGACTACGACGCATGCAATCAGCAAGTAATCTTGTCATGTTATAAACGACTTTATCCTTACCTGTTTCTTGCTTTGTATACATCGGTGAATAATCATCTGCTGGACATTGCAATTCTGGCAAGTCCTCTAGCGATATTATTCGATGGTATGGTGAAATTTTAGCTATAGCATCTAAAAGAGCATTTAAAAATGTTGTTTTACCTGTTCCTGTACCACCAACAACCAAAATATTTTTCCTTTTACGAATAGCTTCTTCAAGGTATTTTTTATAATAATCTGTTAATGTACCATTTTTTACATACTCATCAAGCGTGAAAATCTTTATAGCTTTTTTTCTAATATTAAATTGAGGATTTCTTACAATAGGAGAAATCTCACCTTGAAAACGTGCCCCATAACCACTTATTTCAGCTGAAATAGACGGTATTTCTTCATTAATTACTTTTCCAACCTGCCCTGCAATAAGCTCAATAATAGCTAATATCTTTTCAGGTTTTAAAATAATATCTGTTTTTACTTTACCTTCCTTATGAGACATATATCTTACATAACCGTCATCATTTACATAAATTTCTGTTATATCATCTCTATTCATAAAATCTACAATTTGCGTTCCAAACATTACATCTAATGTTTCATTTTTGCTCATATTAAGCACCTTCAAGAGTATCTACATATTCATCTTTATCTTCAACTACAGCTTCAGCCTTTACATATTCTTCTTTATCTTCAGCTACAGTCTTTAAAGATGATGAAGATATTTCATTTTCACTATTCTTTTCAATATCCTCAATGTCTATTTGTTCTGTTTCCTTAATAAATAAACTATATTTTTCAATATATTCATCTATTTTGGCAGTATTATTTTCAGTTATAACCTTTTTAGCTTCAACTAAAGCTCCTATAATAATCGCTGGATTATCTATAGGCAATTTAAGTCTTTTAACCACTTGTATAATATAGTTATACCTCTCACTTTCTAACCTTTTTTTTGCATTTCTTTTTTCTTCTTGCATTCTTTTCAAAATTGCATTTTGTTCTTGTTGCAAAATGCGATATTTACGTTCCATCTTCGTCAATTTCTGTATACTCATATAATTTATTCACTCCTTATAAGTAAAATCAAACTCTATATTTGTATTAATTTTACTCGCCCCAATTAATTTATCTCTCTTTGGATAAGGATTATTTCTTATTACATCACTTACTATTGGAGCATCTAATAACTTATTTAAAAAATAATTACTTTCATAATATTTAACTTTTTCAGTCATTATTGGTGGATTACCACTTGCAACAATTATCTCTTTATCTCCTAAACGCTTTATTTCATCAGCAGTCATTAAAGCTCTACCTGTCGCCGATTTTGAATAAGTCTTTTTTGTTAAAAGACCACTGTCAGACGTCGACTGAACCATTATTGTTTTATTACCTAACAATGATTCAGCATATTTTCCAGTATCATTGTCATTCGGAGCATAAAATATCTGCAAATGACAATTCATTAAGATTTGATTGTCTTTCCCATATATACCATTAATTTGTGGAAGTCCCTGATTTATAAGGAAAACTTTCATTCCATATCCTGCAATATACGATAATGTAGCTGCGAAAGACTGCAAATTCCCAAGAGAAGAAAATTCATCCATTAAGAATAGACATTTGTGCTTATATACATTTTTTGCTCTCCCTTTTTTATAAACACCTATACGTTTTGCATGATGACGAACCATCATTTCAAAAAATAATCTAAAAATAGGAGCAAGTCTTAAAATATCCGATGGTGGCGTAACTAAATAAAGCGATACAGGTTTTTTATAATTCATCATATCGTCAATGCAAAAATCGCTTACAGCCGTATTTTGAGCAAGTACAGGGTCTAAATACTCTTTTAAAGCAGTATTAGCAGTAGATATTATACTTGCACATTCCTGTTCTGCTTTAGATAATATCTCTAAAAATCCTTGATAAATAATTGGATGCGTATTAGGCATATAATTTAAAGAAGTAGCGTCTGGATAAAGATTTTTTAAATCTTCTGGCGTAAAATGTTTTTTTACATATTTAAGTTCTTTTGTATCCCACTCTACTATATCTATGCCATTATCAGGCACATGCTCAAAGTTTTGTAAATTCTTAAGGGTATCTAAAAACCCTTTAACATCTACTTTTTGCTGTTGAATAGTTCCACTTGTCGGTTCATCATAAACATTACCATCATCATCAACATATATCATTACAGGCTTACCATCATCATCAAATACAGGCAACATATTAGCTTTTAAAAATGCTGCTACTGTATATAAATTCGGCTCATTAGGATAATTTTCAGGGTCAGAAAAATGTGCATATTTCATATGAAGCATTACTAAAGATATAACGTTTGCGGCATTTTGTCCCCAGTGGTCCATCTTGCCTTTCCCTTCGTAGTCGGCAATTATCATACCTAAATTTTGACTCATAGAAACTTCGCTTGCTGTACCAATTTTGATTTCATCAAGCGGGTTCCAACGGGCCGATGAACCATCTTCAGCCGTTGGTTCAAATTTTATAACAGTTTGCCCCATACGTTTTCTATATCCTGCTGTTATTCCCCAGTTTTCACTCTTTATATCATTTACGATTACAGAACTTGTCCAGCTACCTAAAAGAGTTGGTATTATAAGCCCAACACCTTTACCACTTCTAGTAGGTGCTATAACTGCTAAATGCTTATTAGAATTATCCCTAAGATAAAAGTGTTTACAACCAGCATAAAATTTAGAAAGCTTTTTATATAAAAAAATATATGGATAAACGGTAAACTTATCTTCTTTTTTAGCATCATATTTAACTGGAGCATCAATCTTTTCTTTTAAAACTTTTTCTAAATACTTCAGCTTTTCTATTTCTTTTTCATCATTACTATCATTTAACTTCTCGTATAATCTTTCTAACTTATGCGAATATACTTCTTTTTTTCGAGTTACCTTATCATCAAATGCCATTTCAGCATAAGCTTCTTTTTCCTTTTTTATAGTTTCAAAAGCACGTAAAAAAGCAGTAAACAGCCTAAGTAATTTACCATCATATTGTCCAATTACAACACCACTTGCTGAAATTAAATCCATTTTTAATAAATCGTTATATTCTCCAAATCTAGCACTCCCATGTGAAGTAAGTGGTTTCTTTTTTTGTAACAAAAATAACAACAAAAAAGATATAACAAAACTTACAAAAATATATGGATACGTTTTAGCAAACAACTGTGGTATATACTCATGAAAATTCACAAACCAAATAAAATAATTATGTGGCAGATAATATGGTATTCCTTTAGATACCATAAACGGCTCACCTAATAAGAAGGTATATTGCACAAGTTCAGCTAATTTTTGTGTTGCAATCCAAAAACCAGCAAATAACGGAATAAAGGCAATAAACAATCTAAAAATCATTATACTCACCTAAATTCAAATCCTGATTTATAAACACACTAAACTGAAAACCAGGATTAATAGTTATTGTTGGCTGTTTTTCAAGTTCACGGTCAACAAATTTTTCTCCTGTACGGAGAATTTCTGCAACAGCTCCAGCCACTGCTTCTTGTCCAGGACTTCTTTCATCATCACCCGATGTATCTCCTGTTGCTGACTGTGCCGCAGCTCCCAAAAGTGCAGCCATAAATGCACTACCATAAGCTGCTCCTTTATGTTCTGTATATTCATCTTCAAGACCAGGATATCCCACACCATCTATGGCTTTCTGGTCTGGCAAAATAATAGATACTCCACTTGGTAAAATTATTCTAGTAAATATAACACCTATTCTTTTATTACCACGACTTCCAGCCTGACCAGAAGTACCAATTAAACGGCTTCCTTGCGGTATTAAAAGATGTGTACCAGTTAAACTATCATAAACATCTTGTCTTATTTGTGCTACAACATCGCCACCTGGAACATCAGATGTTATTCCAGTTAAAAGCGTTGCTGGAATAACAGTTCCTGCATTCAATGTATAACTTATACCATAATCTACAAAATTATCATCATTATAATTATCATATTCAGTAGAAACAGTAGACGCATTTATGTTATCATTTACTGCTTCCTTAATAGATTTTCCATTTGCTACATCACTTGCTATTGCAAATGCTAATGAACTACTAATCATGGCTTCTCTTTTTGCTTCAGCTTCAGCCTTTCGTTGTTCTTTATCAAAAGAATTAACGTTACTTACAGAATTATTACTAGGTTTAACATAAACAACCTTCGCATCATTTTTTGTTGTCGCTCCTGTTGCTCCTGTTCCACTATTACCACTAGAATTTACCTGTTGTTTTGTAACTACACCATTAGTTGCAGTTTTAGTATCAGATTTTCCTCTTATTTCATCTTTTCTTAATTTTTTTTCTTCTTCACTATCCTTATTATATTTTGCTATATCTGAATATTTATCTGGCAATGCTTGTGCAGGACTAGCTGCTATACTAGCAGAACTAAGAGGTCTATCTTGTTGTTGTACTTTTTTATTTGTCATTGCATTACTTACAACTGCCGCTATAGCAACAACAGCAATAACACCACCAACAATCATTATTTTCTTTTTTTGTAATGTTTTAACCTCATCTTCAGTCGAAACATCTTCAAAACTTATTTCCCCCACATCACCTTCAGGAAGTTCCTCATTTATAAGCTCATCATCAGATTTCTTTTTATTTCTGTGAAAAAGGTTCTCTATTTTCTCTTTAAAACTCATTTTTTATCACCTTCTTCTTCTACTGGGTATATATCCACATATAACTTTGATGTATATTGCAGTCTAGCGTGATTAAATACCCTATCTGCAATATAGTATTTGCCTTTAATTCTATAATTTACAAGTGTTAATTTTTTATTATCCAAAACATCTACATTATACAGAACAGGTAAGTCGTATCTATTCTTTGGCATCTCAATATAAGTACGCACTCCATCATCAAAAACTTTCTTAGGACATATATCTTCAGCTAATCTTTTATTATTTGCTTTAATTTTATATTTATAATTCATATCTTTTAAAACAACTTCGCCATTTTTACTTTCAGTGAAAATTGTCATAAATTCTTTTTCTTCTTTTGTTGGTTCATTAAGTTTTTTTATTTCTGCCTTCTTTTGTGCAGCTATTTCTTCTGGAAAATTAAAACTAACTATAGGATTATAATAATCTGTAGCCGTAACCAAAAAGTGATATGAACGTTTGTTTGTGTTTATTATTATGTCTGTTCTAGCACTATTTACTAATGGCTTTATATAAATATGTGTAACATTACCTACTCTAGCTTTATCAATCATCCATTGTTTAGTATCTCCACCTATAGCACTAATAAAATTTTCCCCTTGATGTAATATAATATCCGTTACATGTCCAACTTTCACATTTATACAATACAAACTATCATCATAAAAATCATAAGTTAATTCCGATGCATTCAATTTTCCATCAGCAACTGCATAAATAGCTTGTTGTGCAAAAACAGGTGTAGTAGCACAAACAAAGGCAAATGTCGTAACTAATATTTTTTGTTTTAGTTTTATTTTCATCAACTTTGCCCTTCTTCCTGACTAATATTTAAGTCTTTAATCTTTATTCCCAAAGGATTAATTAAAAATTCCGCTTCTTTTTGTCCTCTACTATCTACACCAACATTAAAAAGTCCTACATAATATGTCTTTTTACCTGTAGCTCCACCAGCTAAAGAATATTCTTCCTCGCTCCAGCGAACTTGATATGTGCTTTTACTTCCTGGTTGCAACTGTACCGAACGAATTTCTGGCTGTATAGTGGAACGTCCTAATTTCTTAACTGGGTCATCTTTCATCAGTAAAGCATTAAATTTTTGCGATGCTTCAGAAGTCATGAAATGTTTTGACTTTTCTAACCCATTTTTATATTGAATAGGGTCTAATGGAATAGTTCTAGTATCTAAAATAAATTCTGCCAAAAAATGTCTTATTTCTGCTTCTTGTGGTGTATAATTAGTTACTTTTAACTCACCACCAGTCTGAACCTCTCCAGTGGCTTCATTAACTCTAACAACATATGTTTTATAGCTGGCTGTTGTTGTAACAAAAACAGTAGCTATAACGCAAATAATAATTAATATTAGATAAATCAAATTCCTTTTTTTGGCCACATCTTTATCTAATGCCAAATTATATAAATCAGTCTGAAAAGTGCTATAACTTTTACTTTTTAAGCGCCCTCCTTTTTTTTTATCAAACGTATCTGTTGGTTCTCCACTAGGAATAAATTTCTGTTCTTTGTTCAAGATTATTCACCTCCTTATAATGAATATATCATATTTTCAATAATATATAAAGATAAATTTTTAAAATATCAGATATTTTTAAAAATTTATTTAAATTGATGTGATACTAATTTATTTAAATTGATGTGATACTAATTTTATGTTTTATTTATAATATATATTGTTTTTATGATAAATTATATTTACTTAATAAATATAATTTCTTATAATATAAATAAGAGATACGTTAAAACAAGATAATGCGCATTTACACAAAACTCAAATATTGAGTTTTGTATGCGCCACCTTCCAGCTGGACCGGAACCGCTTCGCGGACAGCTTCGCTGTAAAAAATCTTTCAGATTTTTAATATTTGAGGAAAGGAGATATAGTCATGGCACATTATTATTTTGAAAATACACCACATGGCAAAAGAAAAGATGGCACAAAACTTAATACAGCTATCCATTATGACTATATCTCTCGTGAAGGTGATTATACCAACATGAAAAACAGACAAGAAGATTTAAAAATAACTTCTTTTGGTAATTTACCTGAATGGGCGGATAATCCACATGATTTCTGGGAAAACGCTGAAAAACATAGAAATAAACCTAATGGTAGAGCCTACAGAGAATTTAAATTTGCACTTCAAGAAGAGCTAACACTTGAAGAAAATATTCAATGTATCGAAAAATTTTTAAAAGAAACTGGGATAAAAGATAATCATGTGTATTCTTATGCCGTCCATGATAAAGTAGCTACCTTCTCAAAAGAACATAGAAATATACATTGTCATTTGATGTTCAACGAAAAAATAATTGAAAAAACTAGACCACTTGAAGCTGATATGTATTTCAAAAATTATGCTGAAAATAAACTTGGTGAACCTACAAAAGGTTATCGTTCATCAAGAGATTTCTCAACAAAAACAGCTACTGTTAATTTTAGGAAACTTTTCGCCGACATAGTAAATGACAAATTCCAAGAAAAAGGTCTTGATATATCAATTAGTGAAAAGAGCTTAAAAGCTCAAAGACAAGAGCTTTTAAATCAAGGAAAAATAGAAGAAGCCGAACTTCTAAATCGTACACCTGCACCACATCTAGGAAACACTTATAAAAATCCTGCAATTTTAGAACGTATCATGGAAAAAATTGACGAAACAGATACAAAAGCTGATGAAGCAGCAGATGGATTTATAGAACAAGAAAAAGAAGAAAATTTATCTATTCAAGAGCAAAAAATACAGCTATTCGCTAATGATGTAGTAATAAGACAAGTAGCTAAACAAATACAACAAGAACGTTTACGTCTTAAAAAAGAACAACAAGCCAAAAAAGCCATAGCTGAAGCCGAAGAAATTAAGCAAGAAGCTATGATAATAACTACTGGTGATATATGTAAACATTTAGACACAAAAATAAATGAATTTGAAGAAAAAGCAGCTGAAAACTTAGCTGTTTTTAAAGCTGCCAAAAAAAATATTTTAAATGAACAACACCTTGAATTATTAGCTAAAGACAAGATGTTTAATGATAATTACAGTAAAGATATAAAACAATATGATAAAATCTCCAAAGAATTAAAACAAATAAATAGTATTTTGCCTACTCTATATGGAAAAGCAGATAAAATAAAAGAACTAAGCTCTTTAAGCAAAAAAAGCCAAGAGCTTAGTTCAAGTCGCACAAAAATAGGTAAACGTATAAGTGCCTATAAAATTGAATTAACCACTAATCATGAAAAATACACTTCTATTTTAAATCAGCTAAAAAAAGAAAACGAAGATGCTATATCTGAAAATAAGATTTTATATGCACGTTACAAATATGATATGCTTCAAGTGCAAAAATATAAAACAGCTTTAGACAAACTATCTAAAGAAGATAAAAACACTATAATCTTTAGCGATAAAATTTCCTCAAGATTAGAACATAAAAACAAACTAAATGGAATAACTCCATTAAAAGATTTACCATCTATTACAAATAACAATAATACCTACTTTATAATTGATAAAAATAACAATAAAGCAGTAAAAATAGGTGATGATATTACTCAAGGAAAAGTACCAGTATATTATTTAAAAACAAATGACACTAAAATTTCTATTCAAAAAAGCAATGAATTTGCTTTTTTATACGCACGCAAAGAACAAATTTCTAACACATCACAAAAGAAATTAAATGAACACCCAATTATACAAGAAGCTTATAGACAACGACAAACATCTATAACCGATAAAATCTCTAAAATAGTTGACCATATAGTAAATAATGATATAAAACAAACTCAAGCCAAATGGCAAGAAAACGAACAAACTACAGATAAAACAAAACTTGCTGAAAAGAAAATGTATAACGAATGGAGTTTATAAAAAACACTTTACTTTTCTTTATAAGTGTTATATTATAACAATAAAGAAACAAATATTTCCGTTTTCCTGATAGACGGGGTATAAATGGTCAGGACACGATATATTTCCGTTTTCCTGATAGACGGGGTATTAAATGGTCAGGATACAAATATAGCTCTATCTTTTTAGATAGAGCTTTTAATTTATTTAAAGGTATATTATGAAAGATTGTACATTTTATTTTCTAAAAAACGAATACTTCAAAGATTTTCCAAGTAAAGGCTTATTAGAAAATAAAGAACCAACAAAAGAAGCTTATCACGGAAGACCTTATTATTATGTATTAAAAGATAAAAAAAATGATATTTATTGGATGATACCTATTTCATCAAAAGTTAATAAATATCAAAAAATTTATGATGAAAAAATTTCTAAATATGGTAAATGCGACAATATTGTTTTTGGTGATGTATCTTATAAAAAGAGAGTATTTTTAATTCAGAATATGTGTCCAGCTACTTCAAAATACATACAAGACCAATATAAGATATCTAATCAACCAGTAACAATTAGTAAACATCTACAAAAAGAATTATATATAAAAGCTAATCGTATATTAAACTTAGTAAAAACTAAAGATATGAATTTAATATTTCCAGATGTAAAAAAAATTGAACAGAAACTTATACAACAGTTAGAACAAGAAAAAAAGTCGCTATACAAATACAAAAATCAAAACCACATAAACAAAAAATTGTTATGACATTTCCTAACAGAAATAACAACAATCGAGAAAAAGGCAGATAAAAAGGGCAGTGAATAATCACGGCCCTTTTCTTTTTTATCGTGTAAGTGTTCGTTCTTTTGATTTAGATTTTTGAGTATCAATTTTCATTGTAATTTTCTGTTTAATAATTCTTTTAGGAGCTTTATTTTCAAGTGTCATTTCTTTTTGAACAGATTTCTCTTTATCTTTAGTGAGATTTTTATTTATCATACGTGTTTCTATATAACTCATTGCTTTCTCAGCATCAGCAGCTGCTCTATAAATCTCATTAGGGTCATTTTTTATTACTTGTGCCCAACTTTGAAGATAGGCTGCATGATTTTCATAATGCTTTTCATCAAAATTAACATTATAACGTTGTTGAAGAAACATTGATGTAAGTTCTGCTCGAAGTTCTTCCTTTGCATAAATTTCATTTCCAAAGCCATCATTATTTTTTAAAGTTTCACGATTAAGACGTCCTTCCGCACCTGTAGAATGTGCTATTTCATGAGCTACCGTTGCATAAAAATTATCTAAATTTTTAAACTTTTCTCTAGGGATAACATGTATCTCATCTTTACTAGATGAATAATAATTTCTACTTAGTTCATCAAAAAAGATTTTAGCTTCACTGTTTTTAATCATGTTTTCCATGTTTCTATTTTTATCTTCTTGTTTAATAACAGGTAACTGTTCTTTTTCAATGCCTTCAATCTGGTCGCCATTAAAGACAACATAAGATTTAACGATTGGATGCTCTAATACAACTTGTTTTTTCTTTCTTTCTCCCGTATCTGGATTTACTTCAAAAACAGGTTCTTTTTTACCTGTTTTTGGATTTAATTCCATTACATCTTGTGTATATTGCCAATATTCTATATGTGTACCTTTTGCACCTTTTTTAACACGTCCTCCTGCCATTTCTGCCTGCTTAAATGTAGCCCATCTACTGTCTTTAAATCCATTAACTCTAGCTGCCACTGCAAGTTGCATAGCATTTATACCTTTATAATATTTATCTTCACCTTTAATTGCTTTCAAAAGATTTCTAGGCTGTTTTCCATAATGTCCCTTGTCCCAAAAGAAAGGTTTCCCATCTTCTATATCTTTAACTACTTTATCAACCAAATCTTTTCTTTGGTCTTGAATTTTCTTTGGAAGTGCCATTTTTATCACCTCTTTGCATTTTCTTCTTCTGTTTCATTTTCTAATTCTTCGATTTCTTCAATAGTAAGAACATCTTCGTCAATACTCATTCCCCCATATTTTTTATAATCGAGGTTTTCTTCAATCTTTTTTTTCAACTCATCTCTCATCATGTTTAATCCTTTCTATAAATGTTTTATAATTATTAAACTCATCACGCACTAAATCTATATAAATATCATTACATGGATTGAGTTTCTTACCTAAAATTATCTTAAATAAACGATAATCTTTTTTATGCAGAGAAATGCAGTGATTGTAGATAATTCCAGCTATATTAGTAACTTTATGAAGGTTTCTATTTCTTTTTGCCTTATAAATCTTAAAATAATATATTTTCACTACAATCACTTACATTTTATTTATTCATAATTATATGATAATAAATCATTATATTTTTAACAAATATACAATTTAAAAGTTCACTTTACCTAGAAAGAATTCTTTCTTTAAATTTTGTCTTTTCAGTATTAAATTCCATCAATATTTTTTGTCTAGGCATTTTCTTTTGAAGTATTTTTCATTCGATTTTTTATTTCTCTGTTTTTAGTATTCTTTCTAATAAAAATTTCTATATGTTTCACGTGAAACAATATATGTTATTATATAAATATTATAATATATATATATAATTATATACAAAAAAATATATATGTGTGTGTAGAGGAATATTATTTTTTAGTATTAGGTTTTAATTTTATATATTTATATATTTATATATTTATATATTTATATATTTATATATTTATATATACTGTATAATATATATTAAATTATATATATTATTATATATAATATTAAGATTGTTTTTATCTAATAATATATTTTTTATTGTAATATAATTATATTTGGTATAAAAAGGTTTACCTTTTGACACTATAAGACTTGATGGTTAAATTATGTATCATAAAATATTTTATTAAACCTTTTGACACGTCATTTTATTTTTCAACCTTTTGGTATATAATATATATGGTGATTATATGAGTAACATAGAAATTTTTGGTTACGCGCGAGTAAGTAGTAAAGATCAAAATTTGAATAGACAAATAGATGAATTAAAAAAATATGTTAAAAATGAAGAAAACATATTGTTTGACGAACAAAGTGGAAAAGATTTAGAACGACCAGGATATAAAACTTTATGTTTGCGATTAAGAAAAGATGATATTTTATATATAACAGAGTTAGATCGTTTAGGTAGAAATAAAAATGATATAAAAGAAGCATTGACTTATTTTAAGAAAAAAGGTGTAATTATTCGTATATTAGATATTCCGACAACTTTAATGGATTTTAAAGGGTTTGGTAATATGCAAAAAACCATAATGGATATGGTGAATAGTATTTTAATAGAAGTATTAAGCACTCAAGCTCAACAAGAAAGAGAAAAAATAAAAAAACGTCAAAAAGAAGGTATTGAAGCTGCCAGACTAAGAGGTAAACATTTAGGTAGACCTAAAATGGATTATCCCAAAGATTGGTATAAGTTTTATAGTGAATGGAAAGCAGGAGAAAGAACTGCTGTTAGTGTGTTTAAGTATTTTGGTATGTCAAAAAATACTTTTTATAGAATGGTAAAAAACTATGAAAAGCATTTTGATATAAAAAAAGGAGATAATTAATATGCCAACAATTAAAGAAATAAAAAAAATAGGAAAAAGTAGAAATCTTGTTTTTGCTAAGAATTTGAAGAAAGCTGATATGATACATCTTATACAAACTGAAGAAGGTAATAATCCTTGTTATGGCAGATATTCATGTGAAAATGCAAAATGTTTGTGGATAACAGATTGTCAAAAATATTATTTAAAAAATAAAAGTGTAAAGGCTTGATATTAAAAATATCAAGCCTTTACACTTTTACGATATTTCATTTATTTTTTTAGAAAATTCAAAAATAAAATTCAATATAGATTTTCGTTGTTCCTTTGATAACGATAAATATATATTTAGAATTTCAATTTCTTGTTTATCAAGATTTAATTCATCTATTAGTTTATTTAATATAGGCTTTTGTTTATCAATGAACATAGCTCCTTTACCAGTTCTAAACCAATCTTCATTTACAGAGCAAATAGAACATATAGTTTTTATATGTCGTTCAGAAATTTTTCTTTTACTTACTTCAAGCATTGCTAAAGTAGATTGTCCGATGCCTAATAATTTAGCAAAATCTGCTTGAATCATATTTTTTTTTTCGCGTATTTCTTTTATTCTTTTTCCCATTAATGCTGAATCTTTTTCTTCTATCACTATTATCATCCTCCTACTAATATAGTATCAAAAATGAAATAAAAATCAATATTATTTTAATTTTTATATTGACTTTTATTTTAAATTTGATAATATAGACTTAAGGTATCAAATATGAAATTATATATATCTATAAAAATCACAAATGAAGTTAAAAAGGAGGGTGTTTTTATGGATGAAAGAGAAAAAATGTGTAGAGCATTAATATTAGAGATTAGAAAAGGTAGCAATAAAGATGTTAAATTAAAAAAAGAAGTTACTAGAGCTTTTGAAAAGGGGATATTATCTGAGTGTTCAAAAAAAGAATATAAGAAGTAGAAATTTAATATATATCTAAGATATTACATAATAAATAACTAAAATAGATTAGATATATATTTAAGGAGTTTGTTTATGAAAGATGAAGTTTCAAGGAATTATTTACCCCATGATGTAAATATAAGGATAAAAGCAGTAGAATTATATAGATTAACAAAAGACATAAAAACTATTTGTCAAAAATATAATATTTCAAGAGCATCACTTTTAAGGTGGAATCACAAGTTTGATGGAACTGTAGAATCTTTACTTAATAAATCACGACAAAAGCGTAAAGGTGTTTATAGTATAGAAGTGAGATTAGAAGCAGTTAATTTATATAGAAATAAGAAATTCTCGTTAAGGTCATTGTCCAGTATGTATGGATTTACAATGAATACACTTAGGAGATGGGATAAACTTTATGATGGAAGTATAGAGTCCTTAATGAACAAAGAAATATATTAATTCCTAACAGCATTAAAAATTTATTTTTTATTGTAGGAAAATTTTTAAAAATAAGAATAATATATCAAAATTTGTACAAGACAAATAAACATTGATATTGAACAAAAGTAAAAACTTCGAGAAGTGGCTAAACTTTACTCGAAGTTTTTTTATACTCATTTTTAGATTTTCGTGGGCAGTTAAAATATTTTTTGTATTTTGTATAATTTTATTTTTTTAGTGAATGAAGGAAAGTTTTGTAATATTATAGAAGTATAGTATGTATACTTTAGTATTTCTAGATATTATTTTTGGAATGTATATAAAAGATGATAAGTATAGATAATATTTATATATATCTAAAAATAAAAAAAATTTAGGCTAATATAGAAATTGATGTGAGATATTTTGTAGCAAGAAGGTGTTAATATGTTAAAAAAGATAGTTATAACTATATTTATCAGTATTTTTTTTAGTTTAAATGTAGTATTGGCTTCACCAAAAGAAATTATATGTTTGTTAGATACAAGTGTATCTATGAAAGATAATGATCCTAACAGATTAGCACCAGATTGTGTGAGCATAATTTTAGATATAGCTTTAAGTGAAGATGAAGTGGGATTTGTATCATATAATGATAATGTTCAATGTGTAGAACCATTAGGTAGTGATAGAAATGAAATATTAAATTCAATAAATAGTGTTACATATGAAGGATATACTAATGCTGGAGCTGGTTTAGAAAAAGCTATATCTTTATTTTCAAATGAAGAAAATAAGGAAAGATATGTATTATTTATTACAGATGGAGAAATAATGCTTCCTAATGATGCAGATACATTAAATTCTATTTCATTATATGAAAAAACATTACAAGAAGCTACTAATAAAAATATAAAGATTATTACAGTGGCTATAGGTGGGAAACAAAATGCGCCAGATGTTAATGTTTATGGTAGTGATAAACAAAAAATATATGAATCTAATACAGCAAATGATTTATTACAAATTATTCGCCAAATTTTATATGATGATTTAGGTTTTCAAAAAATTTCAGTAAGCACAGGGATTATACAAAATAATAGTATTGATATAGATTTACCGATAAATGCTAATTTATTAAGAAATGTTAAGGTTTTAATAACATCAAATGGTTTATTAAATAATGTAGCTATTAATTATAATGCAAAAGATAGAATTTTATATAAGGGAAAACAATATGCTTTATTAGAGTTGATAAATCCTCAAAATAATAAATTAGCTTTAAACATGGATTTTAATTCATCAAATTATATAAATGTCGATTTATTGATAGAAATGGTAGCAAATATAAAGACTAATATAGAGTTATCATCAAAAGATACAGCAGCTGTGAAAATAATACCAGTAAGTAAAGATGATGAAACATTATATTTATTAAGAGATCCTTATTTTGAAAATAAGAATATTAGAATAGATATACAGGAAAATAGTATATTGAGTAAAGTTGAAAATGGTGAAATTTGTTTTACAATGCCAATTACTGAAGAACAAAATGATAATATAGAGGCTAATGTTCACTATGAAGATTTAGGTATAAATATGAAAGCTCCTAAGGTGTTGTTGCAAATGCCACAAAGAAATAATTATATATTTTATATAGTAAGCATAATAGTTGGAATATTTTTTATTGTTGTTATTTTGTTATGGAATAAAAAAAGTAGACGACCAGTAGATGATATTAAAACAATTAGTCCTTATGAATATGCTGGAAAACTAAAAATTTATATAACAAAATTAAAAGAAGATATAGATATTGCTCCTATGGAATATAATCTTTATCGTCGTTTTAGTAGAGAAGAAATTAGCTTGGCAGAAATTTTACATCAATGTGGTATAGAATTAAAACTTGAAGGTGCAGATAAAATAATATTTAGTCCAGGAGCTCAAAAGGCTTTAGTTTTGGCAAATAATTCTGATTGCACTATATTAAAAAATCGTGAATTATTAATAAAAAATTATAATACAATGATATATTATAACGAACGGTTTTATATTACTTTTGAAGATGAGTTTAGTGAAGCTATTTTAGAATACAGAAGCATTAAACCAAGTGAACGACAGTAAAAGCTGTTGCATTATAAATAATAAAAGGAGTGATTTTTGTGGCAATTATAAATCAAACTAATCGAACTGTACTAATGGAAGAAATTAATCCAGAGAAACTGGATATATTGACATTAGTTGGTGATGTAAAAGGTATTGACAGTTTAAGCGACGACAAAATCAAGGAAATTAATGATAATCTGCTTATTTCTAGTTTTGATAAGTTCCTTGAAAAATTTGACCCTACTATTTACAGTTACTATAATGCAAACAATCAAAAAGTTATGTACACACTTAAAAAGCCAGAAAGTATACCTAGTGAACTTTTACAAGAAATTCACCTTAATATGCACAATGATTTTTTGAAGATGTTGTTAACATTAGTAGAAACAAAACGTTCACAGGGTTTGCTAAATGTAGATTTTAAATTTGAAAAATTAACGAATTTGATATCTCCAGCTAAAGTAATGGAAGATATTCGTCAACTTAGAAAAGAGCTCAGATATATCTATTCTGAATATGCTCAACTTGAAGATGGCGATCCTAAAAAATTAGATTATGGTGATAAATTAAATGTATTATTTGAAGAAGCAAGTGTAAATTACAATAATGTCATGGCAATGCTTCCTCTTGCAATAGAGGATATTAAAACAAGATTGCTTTTAGGCGTAGATAGTAACGGAAATAATAATACTGCATTGGCATTAGGTGTTTTAACTATGGGTGAAGACGGTGAACTTAAAATATTAGAAGCACCGAAACATGAAACACAGGCACTTATAAGTTTAGATGATAAAATTAATGAAGGGTTAATTGTTGCGATTGAAGATGATTATGAAGCTATTAATCAAAAAGATCATAATGATTATGTAAAGGCATTGGTAGCTCGTACTTTTTGCCCTCTTCCATCAACAATGGTATCAGCTATTGATACAGAAAAAGAAGTAGAAAATTATAATTCATATCTAGAATTTTATAAAACTGCAAAAGATGATTTTATAAAAGCAGTAAAACCTCTTATTGAGAAAATTTTGGGTATAAAGATGTTTTTTGACCAATATCCAGCAAAAATGAAGGGGATGAAGCCACAGTTACTTATTACTAATATTAGCAATGAATTGATAGCTAAAGCATCAAATATACCTAGATATATTACTTATCTAAATACTGTAAATGCTAAAAATGATTTTAATAATACAATATGGTATGCGATTTTCCCTAATGTATCACTTGATGCCAATAGTAAAATGAAACTTACACGTGAACGTTTTAAAGGTAATAAAATTGTTCAAAAAGAAGATGTAACCAGTGTCGAAGCTTTGGCTCGTATTTTAGATGTTATGAAGGATTATAGAATACAGACGTTTTTTAGCTATGAAACAGGAGATAAAACAACATTTAATGCTATGGCAACAGAAGGAATTGACCGTTTTGTTGCTCGTTGTAACTCTCTTATTGGTAAAACTTTCAGTGAATTTGCAATTCCATGTGTGCCTAATTTGACAGTAATTCCAAAAGACAAATCTGGTGTTGTTTTGGATAAAAAAATGTTTCTGAATGATGCTAATTTAGCACAACTTTCTGATGCAAAAGAAGATATCATGAAATTATGGATTGATGGTGTGTATATTGGGGCTTCGTATGTTGCAGCTGGTCTTATGGCAGCTTGTCAGTGTCCAGAATATCTCAAAAAGAAATTCAAACGCAATGTAGATACAGAACTTCCTGGTGTTCGTTTTGATATAGAAGCTGGTGATAATTCACTTAGAGTAAGAACAACACTTGCTAAAGAAATAACAGGATTTACAAATTCTATAAAAGATGATATTAATCGTAAAAATTTTGGTTTTGTATTTTCTTCAGAAAATGCTGAATTTGAAGGTCAAAATATTACGGATATCATGGTATATAAAGCAAGAAATCTTCTATATGATCCTGAATATGGAGTATATGAGCCTATTTATAAAACACAGGTTACAACTTATATAGAGCGAATTTTACGCCATGCAACTGCTGATTTTAAACAGGACAATATTGTAAAATTCTTCTCAACTAATCCATCAAGTCAAAAAAGTCAATGGCTTTCCAAACGAGATAAAGTCAACGCTATTATCGGTGAAGGCGACGATATCAATTATCTCATTGATGAACAAAATGGAATATGTACTCTTGATATCACATTTAATGGTAATATCAAAAACTTGGAAATTGAAATTAATCGTTTGACATCAACTGCTCATGTTTAATGATTTTATGTATGTTTATTCTATTTAGTTTAATAGAGTAAAACTATTTAAAAATAAAAAGGAGGAATTTTATTATGGGGTTTAGACTACAGATAACTGGTGGTCCAGAAGAAATTCGTTTTGATGAACGAGCAATTCAAAAAGTAGAATTTAATTCAGATTCTCCGGATGATACAAACGCTAGAGCTACAGATATTGCATTAAGTGCAAAAGTTTGGGGCAAAATGTTATATTCTCTTGGAGCAAAAGATTCTGACCATACTTTAAACCTTGCAAAGTGGGCACAAGTTCCATCAGAAAAACCAGATTGTTACCGTAATGCACGAATTGATGTAGTAGCGGCAAGCCAAATGGTACGTCAATATACACTTCCAGATGCTTTTGTAATGGAGTATACAGAAGAACTTGATGACGAAACAGGTGTTGGTACTTTTTATTTGCATATAAAACAAAAGAAGGATCAAAATGCTATGGTAAAAGTAGACGGCGGATTTGGTGCAGAAGGTGAATAAGAAAGGACAGGTGATTTAAATGGCATTTAGAGTTCATGTTGAAGGACAAGAACCGTTTGATATTCCACCAGAATGTACAAAAAAAGTAAAATTCACAACGGATATTCCTCTTGATAGTAATGCTCGTACTAAAGATGTTGGAGCTACAATTATTATAGAAGGCAAAATTTTAGCAGCAACAGATGGTGATCCTGATGACAGTACACGTAAGATGGGATTATGGTCATTAATTCCAGCAGAAAAAGCTGATAGTTATAGAAAAGTTACGATTGAACTTACAGCAGCTGGTGTTATTGAACGTAAATATACTTTTCCAAATGCTTTCGTAGTAGATTATAAAGAATATTATGGCGATGTAAGTGGAAATGGAACATTTATATTAAAAATTAAACAGAAAAAAGATAAATTTGCTAATATAACCGTTGAGGGAGGATATCCTGCCTAAAACAAAAGGTGTATCCTAAAGGGTACACCTTTTTTATAAAGTGAAAAGGAGGTGCAGCTATGGCAAAACAAATGGCAGAACTTGGTAGTTTAAAAGTAGAATTTGCTCTTGAATACAGATATATTAAAAAT